>Ga0193747_1000294_pt1 | contig 18929 bp, 21 predicted proteins | sample L1m2metaG_FD_143048 | JGI IMG/M metagenome (GOLD analysis project Ga0193747, IMG submission 143048) | Soil microbial communities from a riparian zone of the East river system, Colorado, United States - L1m2 | ecosystem: Environmental > Terrestrial > Soil > Riparian zone | place: USA: East River...
AACCTTCGTCAACGTGATGGTCGTCTGCATTTCGCCAGGCAGATTCGGATCGTCGAATTTGTCGGTGTAACGAATCCGTTCGTGCGGAGTCAATTCAACGTACGTCCCGCCGAAGGAATGACTCTTTCCTGTCGTGAAATTCGTGAACGACATTTTGTAAGTGCCGCCAACTTTGGCGTCCATCTTGTGCACCTTGGCCGTGAATCCGTTCGGCGGAAGCCATTTGGCCATGGCGTCTGGATCGAGGAATGCCTTGTAGATTTTTTCGGGCGCCGCTCGAAGGACGCGGTGAAGTCGAATAGTATTTGCTGTCATAACCTTTCCTTTTCGTTTATTTGGCGTTCGTATCCGGCTCAATAATTCCAAAGACGTTGCCGGCCGGATCTGCCGCGTAAGCGAGCCAGCCAACCTTCGGGATGGCCATCTTCGGCACGCAGATTTTTCCGCCGCGCTGCTCGATCTTCCTCATCGTTTGGTCAAGAGACTTGACCGCTACGGTGTTTAACGTGCCTGGACTTTGACCTTCTCGGGGCCGGGTCATCCCGCCGTTGATTCCCGGATCTTTGTCGTCGCCGGTCGTAACCAGCCAATACTCTATCGGGCCGCCTTCGAATTTGTTGAACTTCCAGCCGAAGACGTCCTGGTAAAACGGCTGCACCGCTTGTGGATCATCAGTGTAAATTTCAAAGTGAGTGACACGATTCATTTGTTTGCTCCTTTCTTTTAACCCGGCTCAATATTCGTCGTGATGCCGCGCCGAATCCATCAAAGCTTCACGCTTAGACGATGGTTTTAATCCGCCGTGCATCATTCGCTTCACATCGAATGGCATTGCCTTTGGATCCATCATCTTCGCAAGGCGCGTGTCCTTCATCACCTTTGCGTTGACGGGTAGTGTTATACGTTCGCGAACTGGGCCTCAGTCTTAAGTTCGCTCGCGAGCGGACATTCGGCTGCCACCGGCCTCACTTCGACCTGCACACCGTACGGCAATCCGGGGCATTCCCGCGCGATCGCTACTGCGTCGTCGAAGCTGGCGACGTCCAGCAGAAAATAACCACCGATCGCTTCCTTAGACTCCGCAAATGGGCCGTCCGACACCACGCGGTTTTTGCCCGAGACGATTTTGCCTTCGGGTTCGAGCGGGTTCCCGGCCGTGGCTTTGCCTTGATCCGTCAGCCGTTTAAACCAGGCCATCCATTGATCTGTTACTTTTTGTTTTTCCTCGGGCGAGAGGCTCTTGGTCCAATCGTTTCCGCGAAACAGCAGCATGTATCCATTCTGATTTTGTGTGTTCATATTCTGTAGTTGATCGTTGAGTGTTAACTGTTGTTGGTTTTAAACGGTTGCAAGCTGCTCTTCTCGCGCTAATTCGCGTGCGCGCACGTCGAGCGGACATTCTTCAGCTATCGGCCGTACTTCCATTGAACCGCCATAAGCAAGGCCGGGGCTGCTCTGCGCGATGGCAATGGCTTCTTCGATCGTTTCGACGTCGAGCACCAGGTACCCGCCAATGGCTTCCTTCGATTCAGCAAACGGTCCGTCCATAACGAACCGCCCGTTTTTGCCAGAAACGGTCACGCCTGTGCGTTCAAGCGCGTGGCCAGGTTTGGCTTTGCCCTGCGCAGTCAATCTTTCGAACCAGGCTTTGTTCTGGTTGATGAGTTTCTGCAGCTCCTCCTGTGAAAGCGTATTGTACCATTCGCTGCTTCGGTATAACAGCATGTATCCATTCTGATTTTGTGTATTCATATTATTTTTTAGTTGGGAGTTAATTCGTTAATTTTCATCGGGTTCAAAACTACGACGAACGAGCGACCCGGATTGGGACAAATTATTTTTTCAGGCTGCAGCCGGATCGGTCTCCCAAAGTCCAAACGGGTTACCCTCGGGATCCTGGCACAGGGCGAAATAACCCATCTGCGGCACGGCCGTTTTGGCCATGCAGATTTTTCCACCGAGTTTCGAGATCTTATCAGCGAACTTATCCACGGAATTCACGCTGACGTAGTTGACGACCGGCTCTTGCGGATCTTTACGCCTCTTTAGCGCGCCGTCCGGGCTATCGTCCGCGCCGCCGGTATCGATGTGCCAGTAATCGCCGTTACCGGGAAATGGATTGATTTTCCAGCCAAACAGGTTGCTGTAAAACGCCTTGGCGCGTTCCGGATTGTCGGCTGGGATTTCAAACCAGGTGATGCTTGCATCTTGTTTCTTCTCTGACTTGCTCATGTTTTGCCTTTCTGTTGCTGTGATTTTTGCGTCTGTCAGAGATACGACGAACGAACGATGCGATTCGGGACAGGATTTTTCTAATTAACTGGTCGTGCCGTCAGCGCAGTGCTGTAGTCGTTTTAAAAGGAACGCTCGCTCCGATTTCGTTTCCGCGAGTTCAAATGCTTTACGGAATTGTTCGGCAGCGGTTTCACGATTGTTCGATCGCATCTCAAGCTCGCCGATTACTGAATAGAACAAGTAATACGAAGCCAATTTTTCGCAGTCCCTTATGGCGCGCACTGCCTTCAATCCCGCGTGCGGCCCGTGAACATTTGCGACCGCCACCGCGCGATTGAGCGCGACCACAGGCGAGTCATCAAATTCCGTCAATCGATCGTAGAGTGAAAGAATCCTTACCCAATCGGTCGATTGGTAGTCGACTGCAGTCGCGTGACACGCGGCGATACCGGCTTGGAGATGATATTCACTAACCTGGCCACCCTCAGCCGATTCGCGCAGGCGCGACATGCCACGCGCAATCATCGTCTGATCCCAGCGCGTACGGTCCTGTTCTTCGAGTCGAAGCAGGTTGCCTTGATCATCTTCGCGCGCCTGGGTGCGCGCAGCATTGAGCATCATCAGCGCCAGCAACGCATGCGTCTTTGGCTGATTTCCAGCGCGATGTTGTGCCAGTAATTCCGTAAGACGGATTGCTTCGTGACACAGTTCTTCCCGAACAAGCTTCTCGCCACCGGATGCTTTGTAACCCTCGTTAAACAGCAGGTACAACGACTGCAGCACACTCTCGAACCGCCGCGCCAACTCATCGCCGACAGGGATCTCAAATGGAACGTGCGCGTCCTGAATCTTTTGTTTTGCGCGTGTCACGCGTTTGGCGATCGCCGCTTCAGTGGTTAAGAAAGCGCGACTGATCTCGGTGACGCTAAAACCGCACAGCGTTTTCAACGCCAGCGCGACCTGCGCCTCCGGAGGAATGACCGGATGACAGCAGACAAACATCATCCGTAGCCGGTCGTCTGTGATTTCGTTTTCTGAAAAACTCACGGCTTGGGGTGTGGAAGATCCGCCGGCCTCGATAAGACGCGCGATTTCCGCTTCCTTCCCGCGAAAAACTTTTTCTCGCCGGATCACATCGAGTGCGAGATTGCGCGACGCGCGCATTATCCACGCGGAAGGATTCTCGGGGATGCCGCGGTATGGCCACGTCTGCAATGCGCGTCCCAGCGCTTCCTGCACGACATCTTCGGCCAGGTTCAAATGCTCAATCCCGAAAATCCGGGTCAGCGTCGCCACCATTTTTGCCGACTCATGGCGAAAAAGATGTTCGACCAATTGAGATACGCTTTCGGGCTTCTGCATATAGAATAAACTGGCGACCGTGCCAATACGAGTCACATTCGGAGACGCAACGCGCAATTGTCTGTGATCGATTTAATTAAATACGGCCGCTGTTTTCCGCACATTCGATATTGCCATGGAATTCATGAGCGTTTTCCCGATGGCTGAGAAGCAAGAGATCGTCCAGCCGGAGCAGTTGCACTTTAAGGACGACGGCGTTTATCCGGGCAGCGTTCTGCCTGTGCTATTGTATCGGGCGGCAATCACGGCGGACGCGCAGGATCGCGCTTCCGTTTTGGAGCGCGGATTCGCTCAGAACGATTGGCGCAATTCCTGGCGAAACGGCGTCTATTCCTTTGCTCATTACCACAGCACGTCGCACGAAGTGCTCGGTGTCTCTGATGGCACTGCAAAGCTGCGACTCGGCGGCGAGCACGGCCAGACCGTCGAGGTCCGCTGCGGCGACGTCATTCTCATTCCGGCGGGTGTCGCGCATCACAACATCGGCACGAGTCCGGACTTTAGCGTGGTGGGAGCCTACCCGGACGGACGTCAATGGGATTTGCTTCGGGGTTTGCCCGGCGAACGGCCAAAATCCGATCACACTATCGCAGCGCTGCCAATTCCTGATTACGATCCGATCTACGGCGCCGACGGTCCACTGCGGCGGATCTGGAAATCCGGTGAGCGCCAAGGGCGCAACGTTCAACATTAGCCTGGGACAACGTCCCAGGATTCATCGTACAAAATAAATCCGAGCGCTGAAGGCGCGCTTCACCTCTCAGGCGAATTTTATTCCTGCGCAGGGTGAAGCGCGCTTACAGCGCTTGTTACGGCCAATTCCAAATTCCTGGGGCGATGCCCCAGGCTTCATATGAGCAGCGCCTTTGGCGCTTCATTTACACAAACGTCAGACATCGCGCTCTCGTCGGAGCAGCGTAATATTTGAGGGTGAAATCAACTCAGACATCTCTCGCCGCAAAATTTCGCGCGCTACACGAGTCAGGATGCTTCGTGCTTCCGAACCCGTGGGACATCGGCACCGCGATTTATCTCGAACGCCTTGGGTTCAAAGCCCTCGCCAGCACTTCGGCAGGATTCGCGTTTTCACGCAGCAAACCTGATGGCGGCGTTCCCCGCGACGAGATGCTCGCGCACATCCGCGAGATTGTGGAAGCAACCGCATTACCGGTAAACGCAGATTTCCACGCCGGCTACGCGGATGAACCTGAAGACGTCGCGGCGAATGTGCGACTCTGCGTCGAGACCGGCGTGGCCGGCTTGTCGGTCGAGGACAGTACTGGGCGTAGCGACTGTCCGCTGTATGAGAAGAAACTCGCGATCGAACGCATTCGAGCGGCGCGCTCGGCGATCGATGCTTCGAAAAGCGGGGTGGTTTTAACCGGCCGTTGCGAAGCGTGGCTGGTCGGTGATCCCGATCCGCTGCACACCGCACTCGACCGACTCATCCAGTACGCTGAAACCGGCGCCGATTGTCTGTACGCGCCCGGCGTAAGTGATCTCGGTGAGATCGCTCAGATCGTAAATGCTGTCGCGCCGAAACCGGTCAACGTGCTCGTGTCGGGATTTAACCATCAGCTTACATTGTCCGGACTCGCAGACCTCGGTGTGCGCCGCATCTCCGTCGGCTCCGGTCTCGCGCTGGCAGCCTGGGGCGCTTTCCTCCGGGCAGCGCGAGACATCAACACAAACGGCACATTCCATCTTCTAGCCGATAACGCGTCTTCCGCCGAGTTGAACGAACTATTTCGGCAGACATAGCTCGCTCCGATTCTTCGTGATTTGAACGCGCGACGCCTGTGCCGTGTCAGTATGTGGCCGAAAGACCAGTTGCAATTTGAAATCCGCCATATTCATTTTCTCTAAGGCTGTTTAAGCTTCGAGCCTTTCCGTCCCATGAAACGCATTCTTATCATCGGTTACGCTACTTTGCTGTTCGCGTCTGTTGTCTACGCCCAGGAAGAAACGCCGGCGCCGCCTCCCGTTGAACCGCAGATCCCCGCCGAACATCCGGGCATGTCGCGATCGACTCCTCCTAGCCAGGCGGTGGTTCCCGTGCCGGTGCCTATGGCACCGCCAAAACCAAACGGGCCGGTCCAGAAAAGTCTTGTCCGAATCACAGCCACGTCGGTGGATCCCGATTACAAGGCCCCGTGGAATGCAGGCGGGCTCCAGCGCGGCGTCGGCGCAGGGTTTGTAATCAGCAACAACCGCATCATGACAAATGCGCATGTCGTCGCGAACAGCCGCTATATCACGGTGGAGCGCGACGGCGATCCCAACAAATATCCCGCGCAGGTGCAATTCATCGCCAACGATTGCGATCTGGCGTTGATCACCGTGCCGGCCAAGGATTTTTTCAAGGACATGCTCCCACTAAAATTGGGCGGCATACCGACGCTGGAGTCGACCGTGTCCGCGTATGGTTATCCAATTGGCGGAGAACGGATGTCCGTCACGACCGGAATCGTTTCGCGGGTTGATTTTCAGCTATACACGCATTCGTCAGTTGACCAGCATTTGGCAATCCAGATCAGCGCTCAGATCAATCCCGGTAACAGCGGCGGTCCTGTCATGCAGGACGGCAAAGTCGTTGGCGTTGCGTTTCAAGGCTACAGCGGCGACGTCGCTCAGGGTGTCGCCTACATGATTCCGACACCGGTGATCAGCCGGTTCTTGCAGGACATTAGCAACGGGCAGTACGACGAATACCCCGATCTGGCGATCACCTATGCGAAATTGCAAAATCCAGCGCAACGAAAGTTTCTCGGATTAAAAGACGACGATCGCGGCGTGCTCGTGGGTTCCGTGGTGGTGGCGGGTCCGTCCGACGGTATTCTGAAATCGGGCGACGTACTTCTTTCAATTGAGGGTCATCCGATCGCAAGCGATGCCAACGTCGAGTTGGATGGCGAACGTTCGCAATTCGAGGAAGTCGTGGAGCGCAAGTTCAAAGGCGATTCGGTCAAGCTCGACATCCTGCGCGACAAACAGCCCATGACGGTGAGCATCAAATTGTTCAAGCCATGGCCCTACTCGATTCAGGGCCACAGCTACGATATGCGACCGCGTTATGTGCTTTACGGCGGGCTATTGTTCCAACCACTAAGCCTCGACATGCTGGAAGCCTATCGCACTTCGGACCTGCGTCTCCGGCATTTCTTCGAATACTTTATCCTGGAGCAAATTTACCGGGATCATCCTGATGTCATTGTGCTGAGCAACATTTTGCCGGACCCAATCAACAGTTATCTCGCGCCTTACAGAGGCGGGATTGTGGATGAAGTAAACGGCAAAAAAATTCGGACGCTCGATGAACTATCGCAGGCTTTCGCCCAAGCGCCTGAGCGACTGGTGATTCGAATGATCGGCGACGGACCTCCCCTCGTACTCGACCGCAATAAAGTGGAAGCCGCGCGCGAACGCATCAAGGCGCGTTACAACGTTTTGAAAGAGCAAAATCTTGAGGAACGGCCTGCGTCACACGTCGCAGCCGCAGAAGATAAAAACTGAAATGCAAAGACACGCTTTCATCACTTTCAGCATAGTTCTCGTCGCAATCAGCGGTGCGCTGGCAAAGAAAGAACCGGCCATTCCGACTAGGGTTACCAAGCCAAAACAGGTCGCGCTCGTGCGGGTCAATGTCACCGGACAGGGGTATGATTATTTTCGGCCGTGGCAAAAGAAAGCGCCGTTTTCAAAGCGCGCGCTCGGGGCGGTTTTGCCGGGGGGTCGCGTTCTTGTCACTGCTGACTTGGTCACAAACCAAAATTACGTTGAGTTGGAGCGCGCCGAGTCGGGCGAAAAAACGGCAGCGAATGTCCGTGTGATCGATTACGAAGCGAACTTGGCGCTGCTCGAACCGGCTGAGAAAAGTTTCCTCGACGGCATTACGCCGCTCGAAATCACGTCCGACACAGTCGTTGGCGATCGGCTCGCGGCCTGGCAACTGGAACCGACAGGCGCGTTGCTGGCGACGGAAGGTCTGGTGACAACGGTCCAAATGATGCCCTATCCGATCGATGTCGGGAATTTCCTCACGTACCGCGTCAGCATTCCCATGCAGTATCGCGAGAACAGCTACACAGTTCCGCTGGTCAAGAACAACAAGCTTGCCGGATTGCTGCTGCGTTACGATTCGCGCTCGCAACTCCTCGACGCCATCCCAGCGCCGGTCATCACGCACTTCTTAAGGGAAGCCGAAGGTCGGAATTATCGTGGTTTCCCTTCGGCCGGCTTCTCATTTTTTCCGACGCGGGATCCTGCGCTGCGCGAGTTCGCGGCTGAAAAAGGCAAGCGCGGCGTTTACATAACCAATGTTGAAGCGGGTACGCCTGCGAATAAGGCGGGACTGAAGGAGGGCGACATCGTCACCGCGGTCGGAAATCACGACATTGATGAGAACGGCAACTACGTGGATCCGTTGTACGGCAAGATCGAGTTCACGAATCTGCTGACAGCGCACGCGTACGCCGGCGATGTTGTTCCTTTCCACGTTCAACGCGACGGCAAACCGATGCAGCTCAACGTGACTCTGGAACATCGCGACACGAAGGATTACGTGAGTCCGCCGTATTATCTCGATCAGCCGCCGCGCTATTACGTTCTCGGCGGCCTGATTTTTCAGGAGTTATCCCGTCAGTATCTCAAAGAATGGGGACCGAACTGGCAACGCGAAGCGCCCCAGCGCCTGGTTTACATGGACCATTTCCAATCCGAGCTTTTTCCAGAGAGAAATCGCCGCGTCGTCATTCTCAGCCAGGTCCTTCCGGCCAATAGCACAATTGGTTACGATGATCTCGCATATCTCACGGTGAAAAACGTGAACGGAAAAGAAATCAAATCATTGGACGATCTGGCCGAAGCCGTGAAGCAACCAGTCGAAGGCTTCATCAAAATCGAGACCGAAGAAGATCCCAAGCAGATCGAGCTCGACGCATCGCAAGTTGCCGATGAAGCCCCAGCGCTTCAGGAAAACTACGGCATCTCTTCACTGCAAAGATTGCAGTGAACTTGGAGGGACTCTCTTAAATCTTCCCGTAGGGGCGGTCTCGGACCGCGGAGAGTGCGACGCTCAGAGACCGCCGCTACCGCTCATTGATCAGCGTGCCGACTGATTCAAGGGTTGGACATCACCTCTGAAAAACCTCCTAGTAACGCCGTCTACCCAACCCCCAGTAGGCCAGGAACGCTGTCAAGACCAGCAGGGAGCCCACGACCAAAGAGAAACCGTATGGGTGTTGAGCCAGAGGAATTCCACCTACGTTCATACCAAACAAACCCGCCACCAGGTTAATCGGCAAAGCCAGCACAGTTACTAACGTCAAAACAAACAGCGTGCGATTGGTCTGTTCATTGACAAAGGCGGCCAACTCTTCCTGAAGCTGTTTGACGCGCTCAACCAGGGCCGCTGTGTCGCTGATGGCGGTGGAAAACTTCTCTGCGGCTTGTTGCAAGTTCTGAAGTTCTCCTTCCGCAATCCAATCAGGAGGCCGACTAAGAAGGCGAAAGAATGCAGCCGGTTCTGGGGCCAAGAGCCGTTGGAGTCGAACCAACATCCGCCGCAGAGAACCTAATTCGCTGCGACTGACAGAAACGCGCTTGGCCAACAGTTGTTCTTCCATTGGGCCCACCGCCCTTTTAGACTTCCGCACAATGTCAACCAACACACTGGCCTGATCTCGCAACAAGCGCGCCAGAATTTCAATCGGCGAACGAAAGACTTGGCCTGCTGCTACCGCTGCCCGGAGTTTGTCAATCGAGCGCCAAGGCCGGGCGTGCGCGCTTACCAGCACGCGCGGCTTTACGCAAAGAGTGGTAGTCGCAACTGGGGCGTCAAATGTGAAATCGAAAAGCACATCATGGATACGCGCCACCAGCGAGTCTCCGTCCTGCTCCAAATGAGTGGCGTCCACATCGCTGTGTAACGATTCGTAAAAGGTATCTGGCAAGGTCAGATACCGCCGTAGCCAAGGCTCAGAAGCCACATTGGAAAGCGAAAAATGCAGCCACAGGAATTCATTCGGCAGGCCGGGACCCGGCGCGGTCAAAAACTCAACCGCCTCCTCCGAAGTGATTGAGCGTGCTGGTTGGTTGGGGACAAAATGATAACCCCAGAGCGGTCCATCCTGGTCCGGACCGGACGTCGGTTCAATATTTTGCCCCATTGTTTGAGCAGCCATCAGATCGTTGGTCAGTGGTTTCCTATCGGTCGAAGCCGCCTAACGAGAAAGAGCTCAGCGACCGCTGGCGGCGGCGAGCCCGACAAAACTCACTGAGCTGTTTCATAAAATCAAATGTGCGCCTCGCTGACCTGCAGTTAAGCGCGAAAACGGGCAAAAGCGCTTTCACTTATAGCGGAGTTCAGCCGCGGCGGTTGAGGAGCGAACCGACGAGACCGGCGTCGGCTGGAACAAGTGGTTAGGCGTCACGGGAATTTTTTCGAATATGCAGGCTACAGGAAACGGTACTTGAACAGAAGGTATCCGAGAAGTAAGAGAAGAACTCCGACAAGCGGCAAGATAATTCTTATTGCCTGCGTTTGCCGCGCCCCTGAAGAACGCTGCAACTCGATGCTCTCCTGAATCGTCCGGTTCGATCGATCCAGCTGCCCTTGAGTAACTGCAAGATGCTTCTCCTGGGTCTCCAAAGCTTTCCGCTGGTTCTCATCGATCCCTGTAAGCAGCGCGATAATCTGATCGTTCTCATTCATATGCTGCACCGTAAGTGCTGCGCAGGTGACGCTTGACTATGATTAGGTGAAAGTTCGCAGAACATCACGAACATTTCTTCCCCTAATTCGGCCGTTACAGCTGTTGCTCTGTCGCGCTGGTTATTGTCCGCGGCTTGGACAGAAAACGGTCGACTTCGTCGTTGTAAGTCTCGAAGGGATTACCCATGACGAGAAAATCGCGGCTGTCGCAGGCGATGGAGTCCCAGTTGATTACATACGGGAAATTGCAGTTCTGGAAAAAAGTAACGGCGCGAGCGCGGCCTGATGCGCGTGTGTTGACCGGAGGCACCTGCATTGCGCTGGGACGGCGAGCCCCGTTGTTCCAATCTGAGATTCGTTTGCCAGGTGTGACGTTGAAGAATAATCCGCGACGCGGATCGATGTTGTGATATTCCAGGTCGATACTTTGCAGCCAGGGATCGTCCCAGCTTAGTCCTTCCGCTTGAACAAAAGTTTCCAGCAACCATTTCTTAGTGATCCAGTCAACGCCGCCGATCAGCGCCTGCCGGTTGTGCGGAATTGCTTCGAGAACGTATCCCCAGTTTTCCAGTAACCAGTTGGTTTCCGCGTTGCTATGTCCCAGATGTTTCTGCGCGAGATGATGGAATTCCCATTGCACGTCCAGCGCGCTCACTGTTTTGCCGTTCTCGAGCCGGACGATCCATTGCTCGCTCGTATCGCGAGAGATGTCGCGCGTGCTTTGCACGGCATCAGCCAAAACAAGGTTTCGCGGCAAACGGCCTTCCTCCAGCAACGACAAAACGCACGCGGTCGTCCCAATCTTTAGCGCCGTGGCATATGGACTCATGTTCGAGTCGCCGATGAGCAAATGCAGCCGGCGATATTTCCGATAATCAGCCAGCGGCTCGTCACGCGCGTTGATGATGGCGCGATTGAATTGCACCCATTGATAAATGTCGTTGACGATGTGATCGGCGCGCTGGCTCAGCTGGAAATTGACGTGGCCCTCCGGTTGCGGCGGCTCGAAATCGAACGCCAATGGATTCGACTGCCCAACGCGCCCGGCGCCGGTAAAAATCTGGCGCGTCGCTAAGAAAGTCAGCAGCGTTCCGAGGATCGGCGGGGTGAACTGTGCCTCGCGCCGCATCAAATAATTCTCGTGGCAACCGAACGTAGCCCCTGTGTGATGGTCCACGTTGTTCTTGATGAACGAGACGCGGTCTTCCGCGCCGAGAGCAACGAGCGCGGATTGCAACAGGTCGTCTCCGGCCAGCTCGTACGTGACAAGATCGTGCAGATGCAAACATTCCGGCGACGCGTACTCAATGTGCCCCATGTCGAGATAGAGCCGTCCGCCGTTTAGGAGAAAGCCGCCGTTGCCAGGCGGTTCCTCGTAGTCGCGGTAATGCAAATCGATCGTCCCAGCGTCGGCTTTGCGGAACAGATAATTTTTGACCTTTGCCGGCCAAAGCTCCGAATTCACGTGCGGCTCGTCTTCGCTGAGAAGACAACCGTACTCGGTTTCGATTCCAACGACCCGATCCATTCGAACCAGATTACGCGTCGAATGGCCACTTGGCTAAGCCAAAAAGAGTCCCCCTTCACCCGAATCAGCGAAAAAACCCAGCAGTTTTCTGCGGCGTTGCCTCTAAAATTCCACGCCTCGCGAGCATAGTTTCGTAACGAATTGCAGGGCAGGCGCATCGCTTGCCTAGGCAACCGGAGCGGATGTCCTACAGTTTTACACGTCGGTCGGTTTTCTAGGATCGGCGCGCGGAGTCCCCCGTGCCACATTGGTCGCGATTACGGGTCGGTAAAAACAAAGAAGCGCAGAGAGCAAAGCACACAAGCGACCCAATCTCCCCTGCGCCTCGCACTTTGCTCTCCACCGCCTTGCCCTAGCGGGAGTCTGCAACTTTACGAAAACTTCATTGTAGCTCAGGGGACGCGTCTGCCACGCCACCCGAAAATCAAAGAGATCACGAACAGCACAAGGAATATAACGAACAAAAGTTTCGCGATGCCCGCTGATGCCGCAGCGATACCGCCAAATCCAAAGACCGCTGCCACAAGTGCTATGATGAGAAATATTACAGCCCAACCTAACATATCTTCACCTCCTCCCAGACTGAATCGTATTTGCAGGTTATATCGCGCGCCAATCAAGGTTGCGCTGATCAGAACGCAACCCGCCACCAGCGCAGGAATCTATTTTCCAATAAAATTGTTCTTGTGCCGGGGGAACCAGTTCAGAGGGAAGGTTCGAATCGTATTCGAGACTTGTCGTCGCAGCCGATGTTTAAGAACTTGCCAATTAGCGCCGCACTGCACGAGACCACCGAACAATTCCACATTCTGGTGGATAGCGTCGAGGAGTACGCCATTTACCTGCTGGATCCTAACGGCAACGTGATCACGTGGAACACAGGTGCTGAGAAGATCAAGGGTTACTCGGCGCAAGAAATCATCGGCAAAAATTTCGCCTCCTTCTACACGGCAGACGACGTTGCCGCCGGCAAACCGCAACGCAATCTGCGCGAAGCGAGCCGTCGCGGATACATTCGTGATCAGGGTCTGCGAGTCCGAAAAGACGGATCAACTTTCGAAGCGGAGGTTATCATTACTGCGCTTCATGATGACACCGGGAAAATTCGCGGTTTCTCCAAAGTCACACGCGACATCACTGACCAAATACGGAGCCGGGAGTTTGAAGCGGAAAAAATTGCAGCGCAAAAAGCAGGCAAGGCGAAGGACGATTTTCTGGCAGCGCTCAGCCATGAACTGCGCACGCCCCTGACGCCTGCATTGGCAGCGGCCACCTACCTCCAGGATAACGCGGAGAAACTTCCGCCAGAGTTCGTCGAGGATATTGAGATTATTAAGCGCAACGTGCAACTGCAGGCCCGATTGATTGACGACCTGCTCGACCTTACCCGGATTGATCGCGGGAAGCTTCATCTCGAACTGGTAGATTGCGACGCACACACAATTATCGAAAACGCGCTCGAGACGGCACACTCGGCGATCGCAGCAAAGCAATTGATCGTCTCGACCCAGCTTGAGGCAAAGGAGTATCACATCCTGGCTGATTGCATCCGGCTTCAGCAAGTGTTCTGGAACTTGATCAACAACGCCGTGAAATTCACCCCGCAAGGCGGACAGATCACGATCCGCACGTTTAACGACAAAGCTCGACGTTTTCATTTCGAAATTGCCGACACAGGGATTGGAATTGAGCCGCAGCGGTTGGCTTCGTTGTTTCAGCCGTTTGAGCAGGCTGACCCTTCTGTAAGCCGACAGTTCGGCGGACTGGGTCTCGGACTCGCAATTTCCAAACGTCTCGTCGATCTCCACAATGGCAGAATTGAAGCAGAGAGCCGTGGCCGAAGTTTCGGTGCGACGTTCAAGGTTAGGTTGGACACTTTGCCAGACGGATCCGCCGCGATCGGTCTAAACCATCGCAACGGCCGCAAGACATCAAAACCGCTGCGTATACTACTTGTGGAAGATCACCAGGACACCCGGCGCACATTATCGCGTCTGCTGACCCATTTTGGTCACAACGTTGTAACTGCAGATAATGTGGAGGGCGCGATAGAAATCATGGGCTTGAATAACATCGACGTGGTGTTGTGTGACATCGGTCTACCCGATGGTAGCGGTTACGAAGTAGCAGCACAAGCGCGGGCGAGAGGGGACATCAAGGCAATTGCGCTCACCGGCTTCGGCACCGAGCAAGACGTGCAACGTTCTAAAGAAGCCGGATTCGATTTTCACCTGGTCAAGCCGATTAACTTCCAAGAGCTGCAAACGGTTCTCGACCAGTCAGGCGCCGTAGCTTTGGCGAATAAAGGGAAACGGACCGCGGGCGATCATCAACGTCCACTCGAGGGCTGCTGATTGCGTAATCGAGTTCTAACGATCCATCCTAGCATCATCGCCGTCATGCCTGGCGCCGCCGGGTTAGACCGGCGCATAAACCAGCTGACGATGAACAAAATCACTACAACGACGTTTGAGAGGCCGTAGTGTAAACCTTTTGGCACGCTGAACATTCACTAGTAGGGCGGCAGGCAGTCCTCTGCCCGCCGTGGCGCTGATGCATTACATGCGCACGACGCTGCTTAGCGGCACGAGCTGCAAGCAAATGCATCCAAATCAGTGGTCGTCAAATTGGTGAACGATTACCGCCCTGAAGAAACCGACGCCATTTCCGGCCCCATCAGAGCCTCTGGGTTCACGATGTCTTCGGCCAGCTTGTTCAGCAGCTCGTTTGCCTCAGATTCCTCATCCAAAGTTTCTTGCAGAAGCTCCGCGGATTTATCCTGGCCAAGTAGTTGCGCAAAGGTGCGCACACTGCCGTAACCGGCGATCTCGTAGTGCTCGACTTTCTGTGCAGCTACGATGATGCCTGCATCGATAACGGAAGCTTCGCCATCTGCCTTAAGGACCTCCGATCCCTCTTCGATCAAGCCTTTCATAGCCTGGCAGGTTTTGCCCTTTGTCTTCTCGCCGAGTTCTTCGAAGACTTCCTCAAGCCTCTGCACGTGACCCTTGGTTTGTTCGAGATGCTTTTCGAAAGCTTTCTTCAATTCGTCTGATGAAGCTCCTTTCGCCATCTTCGGCAACGCTTTAAGTAGTTGATTCTCGGCATTGTACAAATCTCGAAGTTCGTTCACGTAAAGTTCTTTTAATGTCTCCAGATTCATAATCCCTCTTTTCCTTTCCCTTTCTTTTCTGGTTTTGATTTCGGTTGTTATAAGCACGGTACGCCTGCACCGGCTACAAGAAGGAAACGTGGTGAACTGACGAATTGCGCGTGTCTCAGTTTAGAATTCTTGAAATTCTCGGTTACAGAGGCCGCGCAGCTTATGATCAGCCGGCGAGGGCGCTATGAAAAGAGCGCATTGAGGATTCAAACGATTGCTCAACTCTTCTTATCCGAGAATCAGCCAGACGGGTAAACGCGTTTATGTAATCGCTTGCCATCCTGCTCGCTGTGAACCGCTTCTCAAAAACTTCCCGACATCGAGCGCGGCTCAGATCGCGAACACGACGTACGGCTTCGACCGCCTCTTCGATCTCGTTTACTACGAAGCCTGTCACGCCGTTGTCCATGACTTCCGCAACTGACCCGCCGGCGTACGCAATGACCGGCGTACCAACTCTTCAGTCAGATACGCAACGATGCGTTCCGTACCTCCGTAATGTTTCGGAGGCACACTCTCAACTAGCGGCGCAACCTGAGCAATTCGCATTCTACCTTCTTTTCCCTGGAGTGCTGGTTCGAATAATGAGATCCATCGCTGGATATTCGAACCGGATGCCCGCTTTGGTTTTGTCGCGTTCGCCACGACATGAACGTGGAGAACAACGTTACATCCGTTGCTCACAGCATTCTCGAACAGTTTAGACAAACGGCGGCAAGAGAACTTGCAACCAGGACATCACTTGCTCATAACATTTTGAAGGGAAGGCTAATAACAGCATTGGTGTTTCCGGTTCGTGGACCGCAAGATAGGTGTCACAACTAGCTACAAAATTTTATATGCAGAACTTCGAAGCAATGGCGTTGGTACTTAGCTGCATCGGCACACTATGCTGGATCGTATGCTTTTGGTGGATGCATCGCATCTCGTCCCGTCAGGACGCGATGTTGGAAGAGGTCCATGAAATGACAACCCGTATTGAAAAGCTTTCTCAGTCCGAGCACGATTTAATTAGTGACGTGCATCCGCAGGTAAGCGAAATCAAGGAGCAGGTCGAAAACGTTAGAGAAGTTGTTTCGTCCGAAAGGAGCTGAGCGTGTCGATTGCTCCATCGGACGCCCAGGATTGGTCACCGGCTAGTCGAACCGCGGTTCGTCGCCTTCCTTGATTGGTGAATTTTTTGCTTGATTACTTCACGAGACTTTGTCGAAAATAGGGACACTTAACTTAAATCAACTTAACGGAAAGGCATCTATGCTCTGGACCATAATAGTCATTCTAATCGTTCTTTGGCTTCTTGGCTTTATCGGCCACTTTGGCGGCAGTCTAATTCATCTCCTGCTCGTGATTGCCGTTATCATCCTGATCATTAACCTGCTCCAAGGCAGACGAGGTCCCTGACGGAACGCCCTCCCGAATTGCTCCAAGGCGGGTCAGCCGAACGCGCCACGGTTCACAGGTGTCCCGTTAACGCGAGAATTATTAAAATCAAAAGTACCAATCCGAGTCCTCCGCTCGGCCAATAGCCCCAGCCCGAGCTATAGGGCCAAGCCGGCAAAGCGCCGATCAGCAGCAAGATTAGTATGATTAGTAGAATTGTGCCCATGACTACTCCCTTTCCGAAGTATGTTCGTCGCAGCGAGGCATTTTGGACGTTGCCATATTCCGGACTGCAGAAACTAAAGAGTGCGCGTTGGGCAGGAAAGATCGCAACGTTGCGGCCAGGTACTCCTAAAATTTGGTCTAGCCGCCGTACGTGTACGCAAAGCGCGTCCTTTCCTATTCGCCATCGGCGAAACGGGAAAGACGCGCTGGTAGATTTGCTCTTCTACTCTTAATCTTCGTCGAGAATCACTCGATCAACCATCACGTTGTCTCCTGTGCCAACGTAGTGAACGCGGACTGGAGCGCCGACTTTCACTCTGGTCCGTACGACATCTTCATCGAGCACCTTACCGCTTCGCGTCACGTAAGTGACTGTCTTACCAAAATGGTATGTCCGCGGTCCGCTGCTTTCCTTGAGCACGATTACGCTGCCCGGCGTGTACTGGGTGATCGTTCCGTTGCCCTCGGTAGTTGTCGTTGTTGTCGTTGTCTCTGAGACCTGCGCCCATGCGAACGGAGCTGCAATCGCGAGGGCCATACTAACTAGTGTTTTTTTCATTTGTTTTTCTCTTTCTATTTTATGCGGCGGGTAAACACTTCCGCGAACGCCATTCATGCAGTAATCGGAGACCGCGCTTAGTTCGGTTGCCAACACAGCGCCGAGACGGGTATCGAACAGGAAGAAGATCAGACAGATCAGTCACTTCACAAGAGGCCACCAGCGCAAGTACGAAATAAGCTAGTGACGTGCTGTAGCGTGCGCTGTCTCAGCGCATGGGCACAGCGCAACCGCAAGTCCGCTGAGGTCCTGCAACCACTCCTGGAACGTTTGTTTCAGCAGGCTCAAAACATTTCTAAATAATGATTTTGACACTTCTACGTCAGGCTGCTCCGCCACAATGAAGGACCCTTCGATTAACAGTTCGCTAGTGGCGCCACCTACGGTCGTCGCCAAATGGCGACCAAACGTAATTTCTTTCGTTGTTTTAGTCAGGACGTAATTTGTTGGTTCTCGCCCGCACTTAGGTCATTAGACGTTCACTCGCACAACCTATGTGCAACCTCGCAGCAGAAAGATCAGAAGCAAAATTGGAATGGGAATTCCCAAAAGCCAAAGTAAAATGTATCCAGTCGCTCCCGCTTGTTTGATTCGATTCCTTAAATGCATCTCAGTATCCTCTCTTAATGTTATCGGTTTGAATATTCGCGGACGCAGGAACGTGCTTTGATTGCTAAAATCGGCACTAGGGGTGACGGATGAGTGTCTTATGAGACAAAGACTTAGAGTAACAAAGACTTACTGCTTCACCTATAGTTGCCGTAATAGTGTAAGCAATGGACTGGTGAGGACCTACACTCGGTAATGAATCCTTCCGTGAAGATGCACCACAAATGCCGTTGAAACCACCGTTGCCGCCGATGGAAGCACGCTCCGTCGAAGAAATTCCGACTGGTGACAAGTGGCAGTATGAGCCAAAATGGGATGGTTTTCGCTGTCTCGTGTTTCGCGATGGGGAAAGGATTTTTTTGCAATCAAAGAAGGGCCAGCCGCTGGCGCGTTATTTTCCCGATGTCGTCGAGAACGTGGCGAAGCTGCCACAGCAAGAGTTCGTTCTCGACGGCGAACTGGTGATTCCTATTGGCGGCGCACTTTCGTTCGATGAATTGCAATCGCGTTTGCATCCCGCCACGAGTCGCGTTCAGAAACTGGCCGCAGCTCATCCAGCAGTTTATATCGCGTTCGATCTGCTCGCCGAGGACGGCGAATCATATTTGCGGCTGAATCTCCGCAAGCGGAGGCAGCTTCTCGAAAAATTCGCGCGTTCGAATCTACGATTAGCAAGGAACATACGACTTTCCCCGGCTACGAGTGATTATCGCGTTGCGAGCGATTGGTTTCGAAAAACCGGGCGCGATCTTGACGGCATCCTTGCTAAACGTCTCGACGCGGCCTACGCGTCGGGCGAACGCACTGCAGCCGTGAAGGTGAAACAAATTCGCGCCGCTGATTGCGTCGTGGGCGGATTCCGTTACGCGACTGGCGCGCGCGTGATAGGTTCCCTGTTGCTCGGACTTTACGGCGAAAACGGATTGCTCCATCACGTCGGATTTATCTCTGGTTTTAAAGCATCGGAACGGCGCGCGTTAACAGAAAAATTTGAGCGACTACGAAAACCACCCGGTTTCACGGGCAACGCACCCGGAGGTTCGAGCCGTTGGAGCACGGAGCGCACTGGCGAATGGCAACCAGTCGCGCCAAAAATTGTCGTGGAAGTCGCCTATGATCATTTTACCGGCGGCCGGTTTCGACAAGGCACCAGATC
>Ga0193747_1000295_pt1 | contig 18758 bp, 22 predicted proteins | sample L1m2metaG_FD_143048 | JGI IMG/M metagenome (GOLD analysis project Ga0193747, IMG submission 143048) | Soil microbial communities from a riparian zone of the East river system, Colorado, United States - L1m2 | ecosystem: Environmental > Terrestrial > Soil > Riparian zone | place: USA: East River...
TGAGCGTGAGACACGCCTGATTCACAATTACTTCATCTATTTACTTTCATGACAATAAAAACGCATGTTGGTCTTAAAATATAAAAATAGGAAGCAAGGTCAAATCAATTTGCTTCTAGTTCTTTGATCCTTTCGACTACCCCTTGACCTTCTTTTTCTAGTTCATCCTTGTATTCCTTTAACAATGCAATACGTTCTTCTTTGGTAAGATAACTTCTTGCTCTTTGAAAGCCTGTTCCGTAACAACCATAACCCATAAATTCATTCACCTCCTTGTTTTTCCATCAATATTGGACATACGATATATGTATGTTCGATGTATTTATATATATCGGATGTCCAACATATTATATTATTATATGCGAAGATTTGTTGGTGGTGAGGCTTACTGTTGTGACATGAGAGGTATGTTAGGATTTTTAATTCTTTTTTTACTGTCAAAAAAATCAATGCATGGGCAGGAACTTGCAGACGAGATTGCGAAACGAAAGGGGGAAAAACCTAGTCCCGGAACCATTTATCCAGCACTAAAAAGTCTTCGAGAAATGGGATTTATTAGTAGCGAAGAAAAAGAAAGCAAGACAATAGTCTATAGTTTGACAGAGAGGGGGAAAAATGCACTGAGAATTGCGAAACGAAGATTTATAAGAACTTTTCTTGGGGTTTTCCCTTAAAACCCAAAAATATGCTTCTGCTTCTTCTTCTGTACCTACGATACGATAGTTTAAGCGCAAACTACCTTGTCAGATATAGCCAAGATAAATTAACCAACCGCAATAGGGGGTGCATGATGCCAGTCAGACGTTTGATTAAAAAATGTAAGTTGTCATTTATTCATACGCTCTATGGGCGAAGCGAGGTTTCGTTTCAGTATCATTAGAAATTGTAATGGTATTTGTTGTAACAAAGGCAATCTAAAATAGGTTGAACCATAGCTAATAATAATGATGAGATGTCATTGGAGATTGTAATATTATGAGTGAAGACAAGTCAGAACAAGAATTGGCTAAATGGCGCAAGAAAATAGAAATGATAGGTATTGATATAAAAGGCCTAAATCAAGAGACAGAAACAGGGCGGTTCAAACTAAAAACAAAGTTTATGAACGAACATTTTATAAATGAATTAGATAAAATAGGTTTGCAACTCATAAACGTTCGAGGAACTTTTATTGGCAGACTTGTGGTACTTTTAGAAGCAAAAAATGTGAACTCCATGTCAACTAATACTAATACTTAGTACCTTAAAATAGTTGGCGCATTTCAAAACACCTATAACCGTCCATTAAGAATAATGATTACGATTATTGTCTTGTCAGCCTTAATTATATTATGATATTATCATGATGAAGTTCTAAGCTATTGAAAATCTAAGAGTAGATTTGATCAATCTTACGATAAAGAATGTAAATGGAATGAGGATTGGCACCAACACCGTCCACGAAGTTAAAGTCACCGGTCATGTTATTCAGTTCCACAAATTTCTTGTTTGGCTTTTCGTTAAGGATATGATAATGGGCAACAATACCACCGACTATACAAGTATGAATAACAAATATTTCTTTATCATGACAAGCATAGGTAAATCATCATTTGACGCGCCCTTGCAGCCGAAGAAGAGAAAATGGAATGATTGTCATGAAAAGTCTCTGACGGATGCAAGATGAAAGTAAAGTAAGTTGCACTTGATACTTTATTTATACGTTGATAATTTCTTCTATGACCATCAGATAAATCAGTTTCAGATTTCATAGAAGGGATATTTTGTATTATAGTCAAAACCTTGCCTTTTCCATAAGCCATAATCTTTAATGTTACTTATCATACTGCCTTCATTCTTCTGAATGAATAAGATCCGAATATTGCAAAGACGATCGTAAACGCAACTAATACACCGATATCTAACGCGAATGAATACATAGATGTTCCAATGATAGCATTTCTGAGAGCATCAACAGCATAGGTAGCAGGATCTATAGTGCTTAGGAAGAAAAGCCAACCTGGAAGGTTCTTGAGTGGAAAAAGAGCTGCACTTAAAAAGAAAAGAGGAAATACTACAAAGCTAATTATTAACTGAAATCCCTCTAGACTTTCAATGTAGCTACCAATGGCAAGTCCAACTGAGGTCAGGGCAAATGAGAGGAGCAGTACTACTGTGATAGTCTGAATTAAGGATAATACATTAAGATTAATTCCTATAGCCATTCCAATAACTAAGAGGATGGCGGCTTGGACTAAAGATGTGGTCATACCTCCTAGTGTCTTGCCTATGAAGACAGTATCCCTGCTTACGGGTGCTACCATCACACTCTTAAGAAAATCGAATTTTCTATCCCATATTATATATGAGCCAAAAAACACAGAAGAGAATATTACAGACATGCTAACTATACCAGGAAATATGAATTTTTGATAATCTACACCGGTAGAAGGATGAGTGGAACCAAAGCCAGAGCCAATAACAAACAACCACAATACTGGGGTGAAAGTAGATGCTATTAATCGGCTTCGTTCTCTAAGAAATACTTTGAACTCACGAAGCCAGAGGGCATATAATCTGCCAAGATTTGCTTCTATTATTATAGTATCAACTACTTTATTGAGCATAATATTTTCTATGAAACCTCCTTCACAATGTTGTCCTTGGTTATATGTAAGCTGCTATAATACTTGTTATGAAGACAAAATGAGTTTACCTAATCATTGACACCGTTTAGTAAAGAATTTGAAATAAATTCAATATAGTCTGCGTCCAAAATACTTCAAATACGCCCACATAAGATAAGACTATCGATTTGCTGATGGAATAAGTTGCTACTCTATGGTCATTTAAGAGTTAATTCTTCATACTAACTAACATGTCATAAACGAATAAGATAAAATAGGTTTGCAACTCAACATTCGAGAAATTTGTATGAGCAGACTCCTAGGAAGCAAAAATTTGAAACTCGATGTCATCTTGACCGGCTACACACCTAAATTTAAAAAAATGGCATCTATTTTATTTCTGGTCGTAGCGTGCATATTTTTCCATAAAACCTCCTTCTGCCTCTTCCTTGATATTCCGTCCAGTAGACCTAAGAAATACATCGTTCAATGTGGGGATTGTATATTCAACTGATTCGGCATCAATATACTTTAAAATTATAGGAAGATTCCGACTAGCGTTATCTACTGATAAAACAAGCAATCCATCATCACTGATATTTTCAATTTTATGAACGAAGCTGAAATTCTTTAACATATCTATATTCGGCCGCTTCTTTTCCACTAGCTTGAGTTTTACAATATCACCTCCCATCATGCCTTTCAATTTTGAGGGTGTATCAAGCGCAATTATTTTACCTCTATCTATAATACCAATTCTATCGCATAGCATATCAGCCTCTTCCATATAATGAGTTGTCAATATTATGGTGATCTTCTCCTCTTTTACAAGCCGCTCTATATATTTCCACATAGATTCCCTGCTGCTTGGGTCAAGACCTAATGTTGGCTCATCGAGAAAAATTACTTTAGGTTTGTGAATAAGCCCCCGGGCAATTTCTAATCGTCTACGCATTCCTCCAGAATATTTCTTGACCTGATCGCTTTTTCTTTCAGTCAGTCCTACTAAATCAAGTACTTCAGCAATTCGTTTTTCTCTCATATGACGCGGCACGCTGTAAAGCCAAGAATGGAGTTTCAAATTTTCATATCCGGTGAGCATATCATCGCTACTCGGGGCTTGGAACACAATGCCCACGCTGCCTCTCACCTTAGCAGATTGAGTTACGATGTCAAAACCATTTACCGTGGCAGTACCCGAAGTAGGTTTGAGTAGAGTCGCAAGCATATGTATGGTCGTGGTCTTGCCAGCACCATTTGATCCCAAAAGTCCGAAAACCTCGTTTTCATGTATATCAAGATTGAGTCTGTCGACGGCAGTCAAATTGTCGTATCTTTTGACTAGATCACGTATAGCTATCAAACAATCTATCGAGATGTAGATCAGGGTATTATGCCTTGAGATTTTAAAAAAATAGAAATAGTTCTATTTGAAAGGTGCGCCAGCCGACAAAATATCCTTCGACACCTAACAATGATAATAAAAATTGATTGATAAGATCACTTGCCTATCTTGAACATCTTTGTCCCGCACACAGTACAAATTCCTTGTGTGGCTGGCTTTCCATTTTTCATTGTGACCTTTTTCTCGTCTCTCATCTCTCTTTTTGACTTACATTTAACGCAATACGCTTCCATGGCAATGCAACCTGTTATGCAAGAATATAAAATGGTTGCCATAAAACCTAGCGACCCTTATCCTGTATAAACAATAAATTAGAATATTTGGAAAACTTGGAAAAACGCTAACAATTTACTAACAACACTTACTTATATTAGAAAACTTTGCTAAATTATAGTTCAATATCATGATAATCCATATACCTGTTAGGCATCGGCAGCAGGGTGGAAAAATTACTCTAAAGGTCAATATTGCAGAACCGGGTCGATCGCTTTTGGATAGGCCATTGCTGTTATCGCAAATGTTCCTTCACTCCGTGTTTTGTTTGTATATTTGGTCTAATTCGTCAGTTTCTTATTGCTTTCTTACTTCCTTGACTAATTCTTTCACATTCGGCCTTTTCTTTCCATTCAGAATCATGTCTTATCAGTCCGATACCTGAAATTACGCCAATTATTACGATGGATTGTAGAGTTGATATTACTCGATGCGATGCAGATTGAGCAGTCACATGCTACACTCTCCATAACATGTTGGCTATTTTAAACAAATCATGTATTCCATTTAATTGATCATCATATCTCTTTAGATCACAAGTTCAGCGTAGCGAAGAGGATGTATAAATTGCGTACGTCTGCTGGACCTTTATTATCCGCCAGGGATGCAGGTCAAAGGCTAAGAGAGAGGTCACATTCATCACAAAGGTAGCAAAGTCTATCAAAGTCGGATGATAGTATTGTGATATCATGACATCTGGGACATTCAATCTCGTGTTCTATATCTTTTAATTTCTATTCTGTGACTTCAAGGTCATATCAACAACCGACAAATAATTTGGATTCTACGAGCGACGGTTATGGTGATAATTGACTGCTCATCTTAGGCATATTATGGGTTTGGTCGCAATTATTACTATTTGATGGGTCAAGGAGCTAAGTGTCGATGTTTTAGCTTTTGTTAATGATCTTAATGATTTTGGATCACTTATTCAATCAGGGTGTGCGTGCATGATTCTATCTGAGAGCAAACTCGTATCTTCTCATCCATGTTCTCCCAATGCCAGATATTGTCAATTTAATGCTATTTTCTTCAGCATCCTCCTTTTCTTCTATAAAGCGGTTATATTTTAGAAACCCAATCCACGTTGAGACCATTTGCTCATTATTGTCAAATTTTTGCGCTATATCCTTTATCGATTGCCCATCAGACAAGCATTTTAAAATATAGATCGCACCGGTAAGTCCAGAGAAGCGATCAATGTTTACAGGATGGTTAGTGTTGTTCTTTAGCGTAATAATATGGACCTCTTTCGCACCGTTATGACGGCATGCAATCCTTTGTTCGATTACATAGTCTTTCTCCCATACTTAAATGTTTTACATGAGATGAGATGAGATGGCGATGTCATAGCTAGTCATTGAAGTCGTCAAATTCATCCCTCAGTACACTGAAGAAAAGCGCCTACTGGTATTGGAGGTAAATTAATTCAACGAAAAATAACCCAATTAATATTGCCACTATTTTTACTACCTTCTCTAAATCATATCCAATTAATACACCTACAGAGAAGCCTCTACCTATGATAACACTCATTGATGTTATGTTTTCAATATTCAATATGTGCCGTTCAACCCTTATCGTTCCAATTGCAGTGGTATTCCATTGGATTGTCGCAAAAGCAAAGACCATGTCAACAAATAACCTGATATCTATTGAATTGAATTCGGTAAAGTGCTATTCCCAACACGATTATCACAGGTAATAGTCAATAATAAATAACAACAGTTCATTAAATCAATAGATATTTTTAATAATGTAGAAGTATATACGCCTCTCCAACTAACAAAATAGAGATAATTTGAATTTATGGATACAAGAAAAAGAACGAAGTACATGATTGCAGCTGGCGTTTTTACAACAGCTATAGTAGCAGGCGTGATAGGTTGGAGTAAGAGGAAATCTAAAGAAGTTCGAACGGAAATAGAGATCAGAGCATCTGATGAGCGAGTATGGCAAATACTCACAGACTTCCCAAACTTTGTTAACTGGAATCCGTTTATTACTAAAATAAGCGGAGACTTGAAGAAAGATGCAAGGCTAAAAGTCCGCATTCAACCTCTAGGTGAAGGAGCGATGACCTTTAGACCAATAAGAGCGATGACCTTTAGACCAATAATACTTAATGTGGAACCAAAGCGAGAGCTTCACTGGATAGGTAGGCTTGCAGTACCAGGGTTATTCAGCGGAGAGCACATTTTCACAATAGAGCCCCTAGGGAAGGATCATGTACGTTTTATCCATAGGGAAATCTTCACTGGTCTATTTGTGCTAATTTATGCTGGCAACTTTGATACAAACATACGTCAAGGCTTCGAAGATATGAATCAGGCTCTAAAAGCTAAAGCGGAACAATCAATACCTATATCATGACGATGATACAGATCCTTTCGTATTGTAAGGTAGAATGTGAGTGAGGATGTTATTTGAACATTGCATAAGCTTTTTCGAAGTCTTGTAAATTGTAAAGTTCGCAAAATCAATGTCGATTAGCGAACATTATCACCTGATCCCATAGATCGTGTAATTTTGTCATGGGTTTACAGCTAGTCTTTCAGGGCAAATTCCTGTTCTAAAGCGTTGTCCTTCTTCTTAATTATTTACACAATAGGGGAGTAATTCCTCGTTAGGAATGAATAACCTATGGAAGAAAAGCAGGTTAGCTGCCGTATACACACCTAATATTTATGGCTATTCGCCTTCTCGATGACCAAGTTCGTTGTCTTCCAAGAATAGCGTCATACAACCTAATATTCATAACCGTTTCGATAGTGTCGATCGTGGGAATAGTATTGGCAATATTATTGAGGAAGAGTTGTAAAAGTGTCCACTTAAAGCATTATGATAAATGGGCTTTTTACTAAATGAAGCTCCATCACACTAGATTAATTAGGTGTGCTTCACATGAGTTGCATGTTGTTGCTGATCGCCGAAGTAATTAATCGGAGCTATTTCATCCACTATGTCGTTACTGATTCTGTACTTCATTTTTCATCTAGACTCAAGCAAATTATTTATAAGTCTAGGTTAGTACTAAATTTTATATATTATATGATACTATTTTGTTGTATTATCTCTTTGTACGAGTATCCGTTGTACTAGAAAGTTAATTTGAACCACTGAATGCATGAACAAAATTAAAAGCAGAGAATCTGATCTTTGTTATGTCGATCCCGTATAGGGCTTATATCTTCCACTAAAATAAGACAATACTTTTTTGCAAAAGGATCGAACAAAATCTATTTCATCAGGACTTGTGCTATGTATGTAAACTTGTGTAAAACCAGACTTGAAACACGTCTTGCAGGAATGTTAGCATTTAAAAGTAAGATAATCCCATTTCTAGTCTTTTTCTTTAGGGACATTTCCTTGCTGTACATGACATACTAACTCGTGGCGTTGCATGTCGACAAGATTGTCGAACTCTTCGCCGCATAGCCTACATTTGTAATTGAAAGCTTTATCGTGATTGTTGTCCTCATCTTTATCGTTTTTTGTGGCAAAACTCACTGCAGTCTTCTTCTTTCTATCATTTATAATATATACATTCTTTATCTGTTTGTTTATTGTCCTACGATAAATTATCCTAGCATATGGACTAGTGACTAGATATTATTATTTATGACAAGAGATTATTATATACATAGAAAGTGACAAATGGGAAACACCCTTTATCATGGAAGGCTCAACGATTTATACAAAGCACAGATAAATTTTTGATTGAAGATCTAAAACCTGGAGGGATCTATGAAGGTATTTGGTGCAGAGATGCATCGTATATCCTGAAAGACTGGTATCTATCTGGTAAAATTGAGCAGACGTTAAAGGAAGTTCGCAATATCTGGTCCTATCAAGTCGAGGAAGACGACGACACACACTCACGTAAGCTAATTTATGGAAGGGGATCTCCAGAGATGGATTTTACACCTGTTATTTCTAATGATAGAACTAAGAAGAGGTTTGAAGGATCTCTTCCTACTTCAATATTTCAAGAAAATAATATAGTTGAGGTTTTTGGTAAGAGCCCTGATATAGATTCTACAGCCTTAATGATTTCTACAACTTCTTGGATTCTTGCTAAACTACTAGATAATAGTGTGGCTTCAGCTTTTTCTGACTCAAACAAATCCCCTTCATCCGGAGGTCAATCATTCTTATCGACAAAAAACGTTATTGACCTTTTACTTCCAAAAATGAATAAAGCTGTTTCCTACTTGATAAGTCGTGATATAGATAACGATTGTCTTTTAGAACAAGATCACAATGAGGATTGGATGGATAGCGTTATGAGGAGAGGCAAGGTAGTTTACAGTAATGCGACCTGGATACTAGCACTTAAGAATTTTTCTAAATTGTTAAGAGAGCTTGATAAGGATAACAGTAACGAACAAGAAAACTGCAATGCGGCGATCGATAGAGTCGAGAAAATACGAGACAAAGTGGTCTGGGGAGTGGAAGAAAGGTTATGGTCAAATGAAGATTGTTGTTACATAGACCTGCAAGAAGCGGAGAGACATATAGGCGGACCATATCGAACTCTCACTCAAGATGTGGTTCTCTACTTAATAGCAAATATTGATCGAATAATAAAAAAACAAGAGATCTCGACTGATGAAAGAAAAATTGATACTAATAAGAGTCTGGATCTCTACGGAAGAGCAGTCAGCACACTGAATGCCATTAAAAATAGAATATGGAAGAAAGGTAATTGGCCACTAGTTACTGAAATTGAATTAAAAATGACAGGACCGTGGATACTCAAACCCTATCAATATCATAACTATACATTTTGGCCATGGACTACTGCATTAGAAATATTGGCAAGAAATATGTTTAAGCAAATTCAAGAATCTGATTTATTGTTTTCACAACTCGCATCTGAGGAAGGTAATCCCCGTGAATACGCTTTCTACGAATGGATAAATCCAATCATCGACGAAGGACAAGGAGCATATCCATTTAGAACAGGAATATCTTCTATAAGGATGGCTCTATTCGAGATACTTGAAGAAGCCTATCAATCGCATGTAAATAGGCTTAACGAAAAATGATCATAACACGAAAGGAATCCTTCTTGGACTGATGAAAGCTGCCATTTTCGAAAAACCAGGACTAGAAAATCCAGACGTTAAACAGAACGTAGAAGAGCCAAAAATAACAGATCAGGATGAGTTGTAACTTTGTCGTTGTAACTTTGTCACTGCATACGAATCGTATTATGAATCGCTAAAAAAAGAATTTCCGAAGGTAGATGTAGGCTGTTTCATTCGCAAACCAATTGGCATTGACGATTTAGTTAAAAGGATAAAGACAGAACTATTGGGACTAGGAATAAGTTATAGGGATGAATATGGAAATATTCTTTTTCTCTGACATGCTATTTACTTTCACTCCTTAATCGTCGCGTCGTCCGATTCATAGATTCTTTTCTCGGTTTGTGATGCATGTTTCGCACCAGATTAAACTTTACATTCTAGCAAATTTTAAAATATATGTTGTTTGCTAAATCTTGATTTCGATCCTTTCTCCATCAATTCTTGTTTCATAAGTTGTTTGATCATAGGTCTTGATGTGAGCCATAACTTGACCCACATTTTCGAAGAATTTTTGCCAAGTTTGTGGTAATGGTTCCATCCCTTGGGATGGAGTTAAAATTGGTTCAGTAAGCTTCTTTCCTGTGACAACGTCGAACTTTGAACCATGAAATGGGCACGTTACAGTGTTTCCTGTTAAATTGCCCATTGAAAGTAGGGCATTCATATGACCACATCTGTCACTTATGGCATAGAATTTGCCACCCACATTTGCAATTAATACTTCTTTTCCATCAACTTCAAAATGTTTCATTTTTCCATCAGGAATTTCATTTACTTTTGCAACTTCAACAAAGTCATTTTGAGCCATTAGACATTAAATTGATTGGCATGTATTTAAGGGTAGCAATCAAGATCCGTTTTAACAAAATTACTTTCGGTTAAACGGAATGGCTTGGACGTTAATAGACGAAATTCCGATTGAAGTAAGGAAGATTAATGGAGATACGAAGCTCCTCATAGGAACATAGCATCGTTCTTCACTTTTAGAAGCCTGTTTCTGTTCTGGCCGGACTTTATAGTCTTCATTACTCACGGCAAACTAGCCGCTTTGCAGTTAATAAACTGGTATTCTAATCCGGGTTAGGAATGAATAACCTAAAATATATTAAATCCAAGACCAGCATGGCATACCTCGTATCTTGCACTGCTTCCTGATAATACTTCTTGCTTTTTCAGCGGCTTCCGCATCATTAGAACTTTTGAGGTATTGGATGATTAGTTCCTCATACAATTTTTTTGCGCGCACTTCTGTGAATTCCTTATATTTTTTATGCTGTATCGGATTGTTGTGAATAAATGAACTACCATTTTTATCTGAAATCTGCTTGTCCGGAATACCCTTCATTTCGTTGTATTCTTTTTTACACTCGCTACATCGATGATCAAAAAAATCTGTGTGGACGGTACACCCTGTCATATTTGGAATAACCTGTGTCGAGATATTATCGACCTAATTAAAAAACAATACATATTCCGTGATATATCATACAAATCGATGCTGCCTTATACGTTTTGTCTTTAACTAGGGACAAAGATGCAAGGTTACTCTTCAAATGCATTAATGTATTAGACAGTACAAAATTGTGTTTTATATTTTATAAGTCGAGCCACGCCAATGTTAATTATGGTGATGATAAATGAATATATAAATAACGATATTCGACACGTAGAGGATTTCGTGACGTTGTTCTGTTAGATATTATGCCAGCTATAGGGTACAACAAATGATATTGTCAAATCAACAAGAAGGGTAACTCAGGAAATTACTTATCCGTCAATTATATAGAGATGTGATTTTAAGCCAATTTGTATATGATACTCTTAGACCCCTGGGGTCAAAGGTATCTATCTATTTTTCAATAAAAGCATCACCAACTTCCGATATTGTTAAATGATTAGGTCAAGCACTCGTAGGTACAATAATGGAGGAAATCCAGCAAACTTCAAGCCTTATAGGTTACGTCTTTGCGTGCACTGAAAAGTCTCAAAAAGAGTGTTTCGAGCGTATGCTTTTTTCAACCAATAAACTCTATGAAGATAAGGTCTTGCGTGTTAAAAAGGGTGATCTGCTATTTTTGCTAAACATAGACAGCCATGTTCTCTATGGTGCTTTCCAGGCAAAATCCGATGGTGGAATAAATATCAATCCTGAAGCCTGGGGTGGCAAGTATCCATTTCAAGTAGAAGTGGAAAAAAATGGCGAGATAAAGTCTATGAAACATGCTGAAAAGATCCTTACTAAGCTGGGCATTAGTTGGAAAAAAGCCCTCGGAGAGAACAAGACAAAATTACTTTTAGAGTATCTAGACGATCCAAACGGTTTTTCTTGGAGAGGGATTGTCCCGGAGATGGAAGCAACACAAATTAATGACACACCTCGATTGGAAGCCACAACTTTATGGGACTATCCTAGACAAAGCTATGGTAAGACTCGTAAGGGCAATAACAAGTACGCGGGGGTCACCCCGGCCTTCATCGTTTATAACTTGGTAAAACGTTACACAGACCCTAATGACCTTGTAGTTGATCCCATGGCTGGCAGCGGCACTACTCTCGATGTATGCAAGGAAGAAGGTCGTATGTGTTTTGCCTATGATATTGTTTCAACAAGACCAGATATTATTCAAAATGATGCAAGGAAAATTCCACTTTCCAATGAAAGTGTTGATATGATTTTCATTGATTCACCTTATGGTGATAACATAGATTATAACGATCACATGGATAACATAGGAAACATCTCATCAGAAACAGAAAGATTCTATGAAGAGCTAGAGAAAGTAATCGGTGAATCGCATCGTATCTTGAAATCAGGAAAGGTCTTAGGATGGCTTATCGGTGATCAGTGGGTAAAGAAAAGATTTACTCCTGTGGGTTTTAATCTCCATCAACGATTGTGTAAATACTTTGATACTGTAGATACTTTGATACTGTAGATATAATATGTGTAGCGCGCAGAAGTCAGACTTCAAATACAGGGATATGGTACAACAGAGCGCTTCGTTTCAACTTCTATCTACGTGGTTTCAAGTATCTTTTCATAATGAGAAAGCCCCCATCAGCGGAATTCAAACTACACCAACAATATAGTAGAGTAATTAATTGGGCTCGATACTCGCGAGAAAAAGCAACGCGATAGGACTTTCCCGTGAACCAGAGATATAAAAGTAACTGAATTCATTAATTACAATTTTAGGAGGGAATGAAAACCAAGCAAGGAATGGATATTTAAAAGATTACTTCTGAACTGCCGAGTGAAGTCAAAGAAATTCACAAAATGACTTCACGGAATGTACACCAGCAAAACGTTCACTAATGAAACGTAGAACACTTGCAAAGGGTTTTCGATAATCCTACTAACTCTAGCGGCATCAATATTATCATGATTATTTTTGTTTCGTTTTATCCTAGCACTCTCATATTTGTACTTTTGAGTCTATAGAATTGTGTATATTTAGCATAATCATATCGATGTCCCTATCTATTCTTACTCCCAGTTCTATATCCATAGGTCTGCAATGACTAACTAAACCCATTCACTATTTCCAATTTAACTAACATCATCCTGCTACCTCGTACTTCCTTTTGCCGTAAGTTTTTTAATCAGATGAATCAAACTAGGAATAGTTGTCAGAGGAGAAGGCAAAGGGACGGTTTCGGAAGATATTAGTTGGAATAGATGGCTCAGAGGCGTCAATTGACGCATCACGTTATGCTATTGCAATAGCAAAAAAATACAACTCTCAACTAATCGCTATATTCGTTCTTCATATGCATGGAATTAGATCTGTATCTTCGACTTTCATTACGGCACCTACTTATGGAGTAGAAGGGTTTGAAGAGGAAAAAAGGGGAGCTCAGGAATGGTTAGATAAAATTAGAGTAGAAGGTCATGCAGAAGGCATAGACATCGGCACGGAAATTGTTGAAGGTCCGACATCTGTAGAGGCTACGATAGTAGACTATGCTGAACGTGAAGGTACAGATTTGATTGTTATTGGCACCAGAGGAAGAACCGGTTTTAAAAGATTATTGCTTGGAAGCGTTGCATTGGGTGTTGTAACATACTCGCATTGTCCTGTAATGGTGGTAAAGTAAATGGTATATGGTACTAACGTTAGATAGGGCCGTGCTCTGGTTATACTATATGGACAGAAAGTTACAACATTTCGAGTCATCCGTTTTTAGTAAGTAATGACAACAGTAAAGTGCCGTCGCTTAGGTTACTCTGTTACCTATTTTGTTGTTAACAAATCTTCGTGATAATGGGTCTTAATTACAGAATGTTTTCGGTTATTTTAGCAGCTTCGGACTTTAACGCTTTGAGTATTCTGTCATATACATACGGTACAGTATTTTGTAGTTGTATTGTCGTTAGATCCAGCAATCGGTGCGTCAAATTTGAATGGCCGATTGCGTTTACCTAGGACCTAGATCGATTCTGTGCACTTAAAGTGAACCCTCTCATATCGATATAGAAATTCATGTATAACTGACTGACTGCTATATGAGAGACGCTAGAGAATATTTGACCAAGTGAAGCTTCGTAAGAAGATCCGTACGGTATTTTTAATATTACTTCTTTGCCTCTGTTTGTGCTAAGGAATTTAGTCTAGCAAGTTTTGTTTTGGAGGCAATATACTGGGTAATATCTTTTTCAGTCGTGACGGCAGGCCTTTCCTTCTTTGCGAAGAATCCGATTATTGTTGGTTCAAAGTTGTGTTTTCGCAGATCATCTACAACCAAACTTGCTACGTCTTTTGTTGCAACTACGAGATGACAGCCGTTGGAAGAGGCAGTTGCATTTTCAATTAGCAATTCCTTTGTTGCAAACTTGCCGATTTCTTCATACTTCATTGGAAGCTCGTTAATTACAATGTGAGAGTTTGTCAGTTCTGCAAGTTTTCCTATGGCAAAGAAACCTTCTGTGGTAACAGGATGAACAGCCGTTATATTCGTATGCTTGTCATATGCCATACCAAAATCAGGACAATATTTTGATATTACTTTTCCAAGTGAAAAGTGCGGTTCACTTAGACTTTTTATGGTTTCATCTTTTGCAACAGAAAGAACATCTAACGAAATGCCGTTTTGCTCAAATTTGACTATATTATTATGATCCATTTGTGTTAACATGTATAGGCTTAAAGCTGGCATCGCTCCCATTTTATTTGAAAGAATAATTTGCATGCCCTCCTCCACTTGATCGTATCTTGTAGGTAATTCTTTTACAGTATTTGCAATTGCAGTTGTACCAAAAAAGAGATTGCCAATCTTAATGGAACTGTAGTCTTCCATAGCTATATTATAACGAGAAGTAAATGCATCAAGATTTGTTCTAATCTTGTCAAGCATCTGTTCAGTAGGCGCGTCATATACAGGAAACAATTTGAATCCTAATGTGCACCCGAGGAGATTGAGATTTTCCATTCCGGCCGTCAATGCAATGTTGCTGTGAATTTCAGATTCTGGTCTCTGTGTCGGGTCAGTTATTTGTGTCACAGAGTTATTAGCAGATGTATATCCTACCTTGTCGCCTCTATGTAACTCTATATAATCTAGCAGTGCAAATTGGGCCTCACGACGGGTTGTCAGAGCCATGGTATTTTTTCTTATGCACACCTTTGAATGAAAACTGTTGAAGAACTTTTGAACTGCTGCTGAGAGTAATGCCTGATCATCACCTAGAACGGTATGAATGCGAAAGATTGAAAGCGCTCGTTTAATTTCAACTTCCTTTTCAATTACAGGATTTTCGAAATTGTATACTCTTCGAGTAAGTTCAGGGATCTTTCCCTCTGTATAATAAAAAGTATCAAACCAGCTAGGTGTTAACTTTATACTACTTCTTTTAACCTCTTTTAACGCATCTTGTAAGATATAATTGTCTACTTCATTAGAGCAGGTTGGGATCCAGCGTAAGGGATCAAAACCAAGTTGTTGATATTCTTCCACTAATCTCCAAAAGTTTTCACTCATCATAAATCACTCGAACAATCACTTAATCCTGTTTTATTATACGATTATATAGAAGTACACTTATTAATAAACGAAACTTCACACGATAATTTAATAAATTTTCAAAAATCAGACTGAGATAATAAAATATACTAGAATTACTTGTCAAATCTTTCTTCGAAAAAAATCACTCATGACGTAGAGGAATTCAGGTTTAGTCAATTTAAAACACAAATAATTATAAGCCTACTACGCTTACAATCATCTGTGATAGGAAAAGAGGCTATGGAATCAAAGCCGACTATTCCTCAGCTGAAGCAAATCGCACTGCAGATGGAAAATAAGTCTGCGCAAGAAGTCTTACGATGGGCGGTGGATACTTACGGATTAAGGATCGGCCTAGCATCAAGTTTCGGTCCCGAAGATGTTGTTCTCATTGATATTATGATGAAGATTAACAAAGAGAAAACTAGAGTTTTCACCCTGGATACGGGGCGGCTAAATCAGGAAACTTATGATTTAATGGATACAATTCGCAAGAAATACTCTATTCAAATCGAAGTATTTTTCCCGGAGCACAAAGAGGTTGAACAGATGGTTCAAATAAAAGGCATGAACCTAATGTATGAAAGCGTCGAAAATAGAAAACTTTGCTGTGAAATTAGAAAAGTACACCCTCTTAACAGGGCGTTAAGTAAACTCGACGGTTGGATTTCAGGTTTAAGGAGAGAGCAAGCAATTACAAGAACCCACATTCAGAAGGTAGAAATTGATTCTTCCCATGACAACATCGTTAAAGTCAATCCAGTGGCAGATTGGACTAATGAAATGGTCTGGGATTATATTCATAAAAATAACGTTCCTTACAATAAGCTGCACGATATTGGCTATATGAGTATCGGCTGCGAGCCATGTACAAGAGCAGTCCATCCTAATGAGGATCCCAGGTCTGGAAGATGGTGGTGGGAAACTGGTACTCATAAAGAATGTGGACTACATTGGGACGATAGTAAACAATCCAAAAAATAGGGAATATTTTGACTAATGTTAGTAGTATACCTCGCCCACATGGAGGTAAACTAATAAACAGATTTGCTTCTTCCAAGAAGAATATTGACGGAGTGTTTTCAATTGAAGTCAATAACGATCTTAGAAATGACATCGAGAATATTGCGGATGGTATTTTTAGCCCTTTGGAGGGGTTTGTTGGACAAGATGACTTCCAAAACATTGTAAAAACTGGTCACTTAACGAATGGGTTGGCTTGGACTATCCCTATAATATTAGATGTTGATGACCAAACAGCAAGGCAGATGAAGGATGCCGGTGAAGTTATGTTAAGAACTGGTAATGAATATTTTGGGGTTATAGATGTCGAAGAAATTTATTCTTATAATAAAACCTCTGTTGCAAGAGCAATCTACCAAACAAATGATCTAAGGCATCCAGGCGTTAGGAAAGTGATAGGATTGAAAGATCGACTTATCGGAGGCAACATTCAAGTCTTAATGAGAATCCCTAAGTCACCATTAAGAAAGTTTAGAATGAATCCCTTTGAAACAAGATCAGAAATTCAGAAGAGAGGATGGAAAACTGTGGTTGGTTTTCAAACAAGAAACGTTCCACATGTCGCTCATGAAATGTTGCAAAAGACTGCTATGAATATTTATGATGGATTGTTTGTAAATCCATTGATTGGCAAAAAAAAGTCTGGTGATTTCAAGGATGAAGTGATTGTAAGAACTTATCAGACACTTATAGAAAACTATTATCCCAAGAGTAGGACTATGTTTGGGACCCTTCATACCGAGATGAGGTACGCTGGGCCTAAGGAGGCGATTCATCATGCCATTATGAGAAAGAATTTTGGATGTTCTCACTTTATAATTGGAAGAGATCATGCAGGAGTTAGAGATTATTATGATCCTTTTGCAGCCCATGACATCTTCAGTGATTATCCGGATCTCGAAATTGAACCACTATTCTTTCCTTCGTTTTACTACTGCCATAAATGCTTGAGCTACGCAAATGAAAGAAATTGTCCGCACGGATCAGAATTCAGAGAAGAGTTAAGCGGTACAAAGATGAGAAAAATGGTTAGTTGTGGTGAAATTCCTGCAGAGCACTTGATGAGACCAGAAATCTCGAAGTTGATCAAGTCTTATAAAGAGCCATTTGTAACTGAATAAACCGAATTAAATTCTATATAAGAGCGTGGATAAGGTATTCTACGAGTTTACCTATAACTAAGCGTCAGCAACATCATTCCATTCACAGTGTTCCGTCAAGTAGTACAACACGAGCCAAATGAAGGCCTTATCTTCAGAGTCTCGTAGTTAGTATATGCACGCCTCCTAAAAGTTTCATAATAGGTGCCCTCAGCTGCCGTCGAAAAACAAATTCTGGTTGAGGACATTCAATTTCGATGGATAGATCTGGTTTACGGTTGACAAGCAAGATCCCGTATATAGTAAGCTACATTTCAATTTGTTAGCTAATTTACCATATTAATTTCCAAATGTTTAATAATAGTGTCATAAAGTTTAAGTCTATCAACTAGCTACTCGTTATTACAGTTGAAAAGACAAGTAATGAATACCATTTCCTTCAGATTTGGCAGGCACAAAGGTGCACAAAGGTGCGGATGAATTAACTGATAATAATAATAAATTTAGTAAAGCAGCAGAAAGGCGCTCGTGCTGGTCTTTTCTGTCTATAGAAGGACTCGGAATCGAGGCTAAAATTATACACAAAGGAAGAGGCAAATTCAAAATCCTCGAAGACAACTACAATGGTAAATATATCGGCAAAATAGTGGATGCATCTGATGTGATTCGTTGTAAATTATAGGATGTTTGTGGCAAGTGGACCTAGGGCTGAATCACCTCCACTAATCGATCTTTCTAACTTCTGTCCCAATAACATTTCGGAACTGTCACACTGTCGTATGTTCACGCTACAACACCTAACATAGTATCTATTAGTTACCATTAGTATCAATAGGAATGTGTATACAAAATAGATATACGCCACCTCAACTATCAATTAAGATATGGATGATGATGAAATTCCCGAGGATATAAATGTCCATAAACAAATTTGGGGCAAAGACGCAGATCAAGTTATTTATGGCGAAGTGGAAAAAAAGGAAGATGACGAACAGCGATGTCCCATATGTAATTCACGTATAGATGAATTCGGTTATTGTGGATGCGGAGGAAAGTTAGGAGTTAGTTAGTTGACTAATAGGTAACATAACAAAAAATACACTGATCTAAGATCGAATGGTATGATGCCTTGATTCCTTCATAGCGGATTATCTTGTCAAAGATCTGTGTGTTTCCATTTAGATCTCTTCTTCGAATTCCAGCTACCGGAGTCCTTGATGACATTCGTAGTCCAGTCGCATTGCAAACCTGT
>Ga0193747_1000296_pt1 | contig 18755 bp, 18 predicted proteins | sample L1m2metaG_FD_143048 | JGI IMG/M metagenome (GOLD analysis project Ga0193747, IMG submission 143048) | Soil microbial communities from a riparian zone of the East river system, Colorado, United States - L1m2 | ecosystem: Environmental > Terrestrial > Soil > Riparian zone | place: USA: East River...
CCCGAATCGGGAGTCGTATTGTAGCCGAGACTCAATCGCTGACGGAAACGGAGGGCATTCCCTTGCGTACCTTTGCGGAATGCTTTGCGCTCTTTGCGTTAAAGTCTTCTCCAGAGGATCTAACGCAAAGGGGCGCAAGGGTCGCCGCAAAGTTACGCGATGGATTCTTTCTTTCATTGCCTCGGTTTCTGCGAGATAATCGACAGCAATGGCCCAAAGCATTCCAGCGAAAGCCGCCGGAGCTGAACTCATCTCGCATGATCCAAGGACGGGCGAAGAGATTGGCCGGGCGCTAATCATAATGCCGGAAGACGTCGCGCGCGCAGTACGTCGTGCCCGCGATGCACAGACGGAGTGGGCGAAGCGCTCATTTCGCGAGCGCGGTCGTCTCATAATGAAAGCGCGAAAGATCATTCTGAAAGACTTGGAGGAGATCGCTTCGCTGATCTCACGTGAGACCGGCAAACCGGCATCAGAAGCAATCGCGATGGAGCTGACCACATCTCTTGACTTGATGCAGTACTTTGCGCGGAAGACGGCGAGCTTGCTGCGGCCGCGGCGAGTCAGCGTCGGCCAATACTGGTCGATGGGCCGCTCGTCTTGCGAGATTTACAAACCACTGGGAGTCGTGGGCATTATTTCGCCCTGGAACTTTCCGTGGGCCACGCCGCTCGATGAAGTCGTAATGGCGCTGATGGCTGGAAACGCAGTCGTGCTCAAACCCAGCGAACTTACTCCGCTCACTGGTTTGAAGATCAAAGACGTGTTCGATCGCGCCGGTCTTGCAGATGGACTCTTACAAGTCGTCACCGGCGATGGATCGACCGGCGCGGCTTTGGTCGGTTCAGGCGTAGACAAGATCATGTTCACCGGCAGCGGCGCCACTGGCCGGCGCGTCGCCGAAGCGGCGGCAAAATACTTGACGCCGGTCGTCCTGGAACTGGGCGGCAAGGATCCGATGATCGTTCTGGATGATGCCAACATCAAGAATGCCGCCCGCGGCGCCGTCTGGGCGGCTTTCGCTAATTCAGGCCAGGCCTGCGCCTCGGTCGAGCGTTGTTATGTTCATGAAAGCATCGCCGATCGGTTCATCAAAGAAGTCGTTGCGGAAACCAAAAGCTTGCGTCAGGCGAACCCCGGGTCAGAACCGGGAGCGGGCCGGGGTCCCCGCGCGGGCAGCCCGCGTGGGGTGGAGGATGCGACCGGGCCGCCGGAGGAATCCATCGATATCGGATCGATGACCAGCGAGCAGCAGCTAAGAACCGTCGAGAGACACGTACACGAAGCCACCGCGAGAGGCGCGATTGCATTAACCGGCGGCGCCCGAGTGGCAGGAGCGTCGGGACTATTCTTTGAACCGACGGTGTTGATAAATGTCAATCACGAAATGGACGTGATGCGAGAAGAAACTTTCGGCCCGGTCCTTCCCATCATGACATTCAAGACGGACGACGACGCGGTCCGCCTGGCAAACGACAGCGTTTATGGTTTGACGGCCAGCGTCTGGACCAGCAACCTCTCGCGCGGAAAGCGCGTCGCCGAGCGCATCGACGCGGGGACCGTAGTGGTGAACGACGCTCTCTACACTCATGGAATCGCGCAGACCCCCTGGGGCGGCGTGAAGCAGAGCGGATTCGGCCGAACGCATGGCCGCGCCGGTTTGCTGGAGCTCGTCAACGCTCAACACATTCACGTGAATCATCTCTGGTTCGTTCCCGATCTGTGGTGGTTCAACTACACGCCGCGAGCCGGCCAACTATTTCGCGGTTTCGCCCGGCGATTTGGCAAGCTTCGCTCCTGCTGCCCCAGATGATTCGGCGTTGGTTGGAGCGCCGTGATTGAGGTTTTAAGTAGAGTCCGTTCTGGACGTCGAAAGGGGCTGTTGTTAGCAAGCAAGAACTCTGTTCTTAGTAGGCAAGAGTAGGCAAGAGCTCTTGCACGAGTTCTTTACCTGTGGTAGCGTGTTCGCGAACATCGGATGAGTTCAGAGGAACCCATTACCTAAAACTTGGAACCAACAGCATTGGCACTCTTCATCGTGTGATACCCCCGTTTCGCGGTCCTGATCGCCCGTGCAATTCTTAATCGATTGGGAGGAATAAAATGAAAGTCGCGAGATTAGTTATTGCACTAGCAGCCACGTGTGCGCTCATCGCCATTCTGGTTCTGCCGCAAATCATCGAAGCCAAACGACGGACTGCCAATTCTGCGCCACAGGGTCGCTCTGAAGTGATCACGGGATCTTCAGTTCACAACGACAAATCTGAGCCTCTGCGCGACATGAAGCAGTTGCCAATTATGAGAAACCCTGAGCGCGAGGCGAATGAGAACCCGCGAATTTCACACTCGCACCGAGACGTAACAGATCCCGTGGTACAAAACGCGGCGACTACCTCCGTCACGGCCAACATGCCGGGGACGACGCTTAACTTCGACGGCATTCCGTTTCCGGGTGTGGCCTGCAATTGCGCTCCGCCCGATCCGAATGGAGAAGTCGGAGCTACGCAATACGTTCAGATCGTCAACGAAGGCTACCAAGTTTTTGACAAGGCCTCGGGCGCATCGCAGTTGGGTCCCTCAGGCATAGCGACTTTGTGGAGCGGTTTTGGCGGTGTTTGCCAAAGCAATGGTAACGGCGATCCAGTCGTACTTTATGATCAACTTGCCGATCGCTGGGTGATTAGTCAGTTTGCCGGCGTGAGTGTCCCCACTGATGAATGCATCGCGGTTTCAACTTCGGGCGACGCCACCGGATCGTATTTCCGCTACGACTATCACCTGGGTTCGAACTTTTTTGATTATCCACACTTGGGCGTCTGGCCTGACGCTTACTACATGAGCATGAACGTTTTCAATTCCGCAGGTACGGCATTTCTGGGCCCGCAACCGTTCGCTTTTGATCGCTCAAAGATGCTCGCAGGATTCGATGGATCAACTCTACCACCCGCGGGCGCGCCCGCGACGTTTGTTGAGTTTCCGGGCGGAGGAAGTTACCGAACATTTCACTTCCACGTAGACTTCGCTACGCCATCCAATTCTACGTTCACGCTGTTCGGTAGCCCGGCGGCCGCCGGATTCACAGTCCTGTGTGGAGCGACGCGTTCCTGCGTGCCTCAGGCTGGAACCACTTCAAGGTTGGATGGCATCGGAGATCGTCTGATGTTTCGATTGGCTTATCGAAATTTTGGCGATCATGAATCTGTCGTCGGTAATTACACAGTCAGCGCAAACAGTGTCGCCGGAGTTCGCTGGTTCGAATTGCGCAACGTGATATCTGGCCCAGTGACTGTCTTTCAAGAAAGCACGTACCAGCCGGATGCGACCTGGCGCTGGATGGGAAGCGCGGCGATGGATCAGCAGGGAAACATCGCCATCGGCTACAGCGCCTCAAGCGGTTCGATCTTTCCGCAAATCCGATACGCCGGACGGTTGGCGACTGATCCGCTTAACACCCTCTCTCAAGGCGAGTCGACGTTGTTTGCGGGCACCGGCAGTCAGACTGGAACCAGCAGTCGCTGGGGAGACTATAGCGACATAACCGTCGATCCGATAGACAATTGTACTTTCTGGTACACGACCGAATATTACGCGTCGACTACGAGCTTCAACTGGCGGACGCGCATCGGGTCGTTTAAGTTTGCTGGCTGTGGTGGTAACCCGACTCCGACTCCGACTCCGACTCCGACTCCGACGGCTACGCCAACGCCGACGCCGACTGCTACGCCGACACCAACACCAACTCCGAATCCAACGCCGACTCCAACACCGACTCCGACGCCGGTTCCAAATGCTCCAAGCAACTTGACGGCGACGGCAGTTTCGGCAAGTCAAATCAATTTGTCGTGGACAGACAACTCTGGAAACGAGAACGGCTTCAAGATCGAGCGTTGTCAGGGTAATAACTGCACGAACTTTGTGGAGATCGCTCAAGTGCCGGCGAACACCAACAGTTATCCGGATCCAGCACTCTTGAGCAACACGTTCTACCGCTACCAGGTCCGAGCCTTCAATGGGGCTGGAAACTCGGGTTATTCGAATATTGCCAGGGCCAAGACCCTTAACCATTAGCACGACGCGGGTTGAAGGACTCCCTCGACCGAGCGCCAACCCCGGGCTCCACGATTTGGACGACGGCCTGCCAGTTATTTCGGCGGGCCGTTTTTCATCGGCGCGCCGGCAGGGGTTGGATCTTTGAGTGTGGAGAAAAGGTAAGACAGATTAAGATTGGTTTGGTGCGCTATGAACCTGCTTTGGAAAAGCTTGATCATTGTTTTCTTGTTTCTTGTCGGCACTCCTTTTCTTTTCATCAGCCATGCCGAACGGGGCTACAACTTGGTTCCACTGGCAGCCCGGAACAGCGATCATCCGAAGGCGCCTACTAAACGCGAGCGTGGGATGTTGGGTTTACAGATCAATGACCAAGTCCGAACGAAGGGATTGCCAGTGGGTCTCTGGGGCGGAGAGCACATTAGCTTGGAGGTTACTGAGCAGGGCGCCACGATTGAATACGACTGTGCTCATGCAACGATAGAGCAACGAATCACCCTCGATCGACGAGGCCGGTTTGATGTTGCCGGAAAGCAGGTTCAAGAACGCGGGGGACCGGTTCGTCAAAACGACGAATCTGCAGGCTATCCTGTCAGGTTCACGGGCCAGGTTAGCGGCAAGAGAATGAAGCTAAGCGTTAGAAAGAGGGCCACCAAAGAGCTGATCGGAACTTTCACGTTGGTTTACGGGGCTCAACCCAGACTCAGGAAATGTAAATAACGTGATTTCTGAAAAGGCATGCATACCTCGCCGGAATCGCCGATCTAAGTTGCGCCACATAAGAGCGCGCCCAGTTACATCCTAAATCTCATCTGCGATCCAAGGATCGTTATATCACCCGGGCGAGTCCGTCCGTCGTTCTGCCGCATGATGTAGAGGTCGAGTGTGAAATGCTTATTGAAGGCGTGGTTAGCTCCGACCGTGAATCGATTGCGCACCCAATCGTGCTGGCTCCAATCATAAAAAACTTCGTCTGCGACATAGCCGGTGAATTTCGCTTTCTTAATCATAAACGGATGCTCGATTTGACCCCGGATGCGAAAGCGCCAGGCATCGACTTGCGGCTCGCGCCAGCGCCGCTCGAACCAGTTACGCTCGACCAGCGTGAACTTGCCGGCCGGAAAGCGCAAAGTCGTGCCCAGAGTGACCCGGTCTTCATATTCACTCTTGCCATGAGGTGGTTTGGCCTCGCGATGAAAATAGAATGGATTGAAACTTAGGTACTTGTTGGCTTTGATTACCCAACCGATTCCCCAGCGGCCATCGACTACGCTGCTGAAATTACTACGGATTCTGATCGTGCCCTGAAGTACGAAGTCGACTTTCTTGCTCATCGGGATCGCCAGTTGGGTGTCGTTCCAAAATTGGACGTCGTCCTTCGGTACGGGCTGTGTTGTTTGAGCGTGCGCTCCGCAGGCCGCGCCGAGGAGAATTGAAATCAGAAATAATGCTTTCAGGCATTGATCCGGTCGCTTCATCTTTGTCTCGCGAGCGTATAGTTTGGCAGCGCGCTGAACGACGTAAGCCCAACCGCGACGCGATCGCCGGTTTTGAATCTGGTGACGTTCGCCTCGGGCTTTGGACGCGTGGCGATAATCGGCACACCGGTCATTCTTTCAGGGGTGTTGACGGTCACTTGATATAGTGGGGGCTCGTCCTGCGGCTGTCGCCGATGCGTGAGATCGAGACGGATATTCAAACGCTCGTAAGCACCGACGAAACTTACTTCCTCGATCACGCCGTTCGCCAGCCGCCGGCATCCTTCAGCCAGGTTTGCATCCTGGCTGATGCAAATGTCCTCGGGTCGAAATATCAGCTTAACCGATTGCCCTTCACGAAATCGTCTCGTTTCCTTTTCGGCCGGCAAACGAGCGGTGCCGATTTCGATCGCTCCGCCGGTCACGACGCCTACCAAAAGATTGGCCGCTCCCAGAAAAGTGGCGACATATTCACTGGCCGGATGATTGTAAACTTCGTCGGGTGTTCCCACTTGTTCGAGATGGCCCTCGTTGAGCACCGCGATGTGGTCACCCATCTCCAGAGCCTCTTCCTGATCGTGCGTGACAAAGACGGTTGGAACCTTGACCTGTTTCAAGAGCGCGCGTATCTCGCGACGCAGATGCACGCGCGTCTGCGCATCCAGCGCACCGAACGGTTCGTCAAAGAGCAGGACCTGCGGTTTGTAGGCCAGGGTACGCGCAATCGCGACTCGTTGCTGCTGGCCTCCTGAGAGTTGCCAGGGATATTTCTTGCGATGTTCATCCAACCGCACCAACTCAAGCAAACGATTTACTGTTTCTCTTCTTTCCTTTCGCGGGCGCCGGCGAATCTTCAGACCAAAGGCGATGTTTTTCTCCACGGTCATGCGCGGAAAAAGCGCGTACGATTGAAAGATCACGCCGACGCCGCGCTCGCGCGCAGGTAGATCCGTAACGTCTTTTCCGTGCAGGAACACTCGACCCTTGTCCGGCTGTTCCAGTCCGGCAATGATGCGCAGGATCGTCGTCTTGCCACTGCCTGAGGCGCCGAGCAGCACCAGCGACTCGCCTTCGGCCACGTCGAAGCTGACATCTTCGAGCACGCGCGATTTCTTGAAGCGCTTGCTGAGGCGCTGCACGCTGGCAGCGAGACCATTTCCTTTTTGGCGGTCCGGCGCCCAGGACTCATGCAAATCGGCAGTGTCGGGTGTTTTCAATTTTGCACTCATTTTTCCTGAGCCTCGAATTCCAGCCAGTCGCGCGCAAAAAACAGCACACTGAAAATCACGAAAGACAAAAGCGCCAGTACGATCGCGATTGCGTTGGCGGCCTCGATCTGTCCTTCATTGAACTTGGCAAAGATATAGAGCGGCGCCGTCTGGGTGCGGCCCGCGAGATTACCTGAAACCAAAATCGTCGAACCGAATTCGCCCACCGCGCGCGCGAAAGTCAAAAGCGCGCCGCCCACGATTGCACCTCGAAGACTGGGTAGAGTTACGTACCAAAACGTCTGCCAACGCGTCGCGCCGATCGTCGCGGACGCTTCTTCGAGCGAGCGGCTCATCGTGTCGAACACCGGCTTGATGACGCCGAACGCCAGCGGAAACGTCACAAAGATATTCGCCAGAATGATCGCATAAGCCGTGAACATCAATTGCACGCCATTCAACAGACGGCCCAGCACTCCGTATGGCCCCCAAAGCAGCAGCAATGCGAATCCAGCAACCGCCGTAGGTATCGCAGTCGGGAGAGAGATCGTCACAATCACGGCGTTGCGTCCCCAGAAGTCATAGCGCGAAAGGACGTACGCTGCCAGCAGGCCGAAAACCACATTGAAGGCAGTGGCCCAAAAACTTGTGAACAGTGAAAGTTTGAGTGCGAAAATCGCTTCGGGCGCGACCAGCGACGACCAGAACACGCCTAGTCCCTTGCTGGTGCCATAGATAAAGATCGAGAGCATTGGCAGCAGCACCAACGGCAGCATCAGGCCCAGCACCACGCCGATGCTTATTGGACGCGCTATGTCGAAACCGCGAACGTGCCTGATTGAGGCAATCTTTATAGCCATTGTTGACTACTTTCTTCTCTGCACCTGATCCCGAAAGATTTTTTCGATAACCTCTGGGTATGCTTTGTCCCAACCGCCGAAATAGTCCACTGTAAAAGGGTATTTGATGGTTGCGAGTTCCTTGTTTTCTTGATCCAGTGTTTCATTGGTGCTTGAGCGGAAATGAAATTTGACGAAGGCGCGCTGGGCCTCTTCGGTAAATAAATACTGAATGAATGCCTCGATCACGGGCCGGTCTGTGGCGGTGACGTTGCGGTCAACAATCGCAACGGGGTGCTCGCTGAGGATTGTGGCTTCGGGAACGACGATCTCAGCATCAGCCTTGCTGCCACTTTCTTTCATCAGCAAGGCGTCGAGTTCGTACGTGATCAGCGCGTCGCCGTAGCCGCTTTCGAATTGGGTGCGCGCCTCACGCGCGGAACCGGGCGTGGAGATCACGTTGCGCCAGACAGCCTGGAGTAATTGCAACGCGCGCGCGCGATCTGCCTCGCCGGATTGCTTTTCGCTCTTAACGAGTTCCGAACCGTAGATTGCCAGGATGGACCACTGCGCGCCCCCTGAGCTGATCGGATCGGGATGAATCAGTTTGAGTCCCGCCTTCGCCAGATCGCCAAAGTCATGAATGCCCTTCGGGTTTCCCTTGCGCACCAGAATCACGAATGGGGTCTTGTTAACGATTCCCTTTTGCGGCAAGGCGTGCCAGTCCGAAGTCACGAAGCCGCCCTGCTTCAGTCTCTGCGCGTCGCGGTCGATCGAAAGGATCGCGATCTGGGCCTTCACGCCTTGCAGAATCTGGTTCGTGACGGTTTCCGATCCGGCGAACGATGAGGTGAAATTAACGTCCTGCCCATGCTCCTGTTTCCACTTCGCGATGAACGCCGGATAGATGGCCTTTTCCAATGACTCTTTCATAATCGAAAAGCCGTAGAGCGTGATATTCGTACCACCACCTGATTCAGAAGGTGGCTTTGGCAAACAACTGCTGCCGGCAATCAATCCGGTCAGCATGCTCATTAGCGCCGCGGTTCTGATCTTTGTGAGCGAAGTTCGCTTCTTCATGAGAAAAGACCTCCTCTAAGAACCGGTCAAAGCAGGTTCGCCAATCGACTATTCTTTTCAGGTACTGGATTAGCTATAGCGTCTATAGCACATTTCCGAGATTTGGGAAATGGTATTCTGTTCGCTTAGTTTCTATAAATCTTCGGCAAGCTTTTTCCAGATTTATGCCATTACAAAAGGACAATAATGCAGTGGTGAGTCCCGCCTTGATTTGGTAGTTCGCTAACCCTTAGGATGCTTGCTTTAGACTTCGATAGTTCTCAGACTCAGGAGTTTTGATTTGTTCGGAAGATGGATGCGGGCGCGCGAGATTGCGCATACAAAACGCGACGATAATCGTGTAGTACGGCCGTTTGCGTGGGGCGCCGAATTTATTCGCGAGCACGCGAACGGCGACAATCCGCGCGTGATCTTTGGCGAGCACACTGAACGGGTGATGGCTCGGAGCGAAGACTTCTATGCATTGCCGTTGATTTCTGACTGGCAACTCACTGGCGATCGCCTGGTGTGGACCAGTGCGATCAAAACTCCTTCGGCGGAAAACAACCTTGCGCGCGCGCGACTGTTCACGCCTCGACGCGAGCGAAAGAATAAGCCACGCGCCGCCGTGGTCGTCTTGCCACAGTGGAACGCACAACCTGATAGTCACGTGGAAGCCTGTCGCATCTTCAACGGCCTGGGGATGACTGCGCTGCGGCTGACATTGCCATATCACGAAGAGCGAAGACCACCGGAACTCGAACGCGCCGACCATCTCGTCGGCTCGAACATCGGCCGCACGATTCAGTCGATGCGCCAGGCGGTGCTGGACACGCGCGCGGCGGTACGCTGGCTGCAAGACCAGGGATTCGATCGCATCGGCATTCTGGGCACCAGTATCGGATCGTGCATTGGGTTTCTCGCTTTCGCACATGACGCCGCGATCGACGTTGGCGTTTTCAATCATGTGTCCGGCTATGTGGCCGATGTGGTCTGGCAGGGAATCTCAACCCAACATGTGCGCGAAGGAATTGAAACCGATCTGACGGTCGACGAACTGCGCGAATTCTGGACCCCGATTAGTCCGGTGCCTTTCATTCCGCGTTTGCGCGAGATGAAGCAGCGTCCGATGCGTTTCATCGCTGCGCGTTACGATCTGACTTTTCCCGTCGATCTTTCGCGCCAGGTGATCGCCGAGGTGAAACGGTTCGGAATCGATCTCGACGTGGTTTGGTTGCCGTGCGGTCATTACACAACGGCGGAACTTCCGTGGAAAGCGATCGATGCGTGGAAGATCGCAACCTTCTTTAGGAAACATCTGTGAATTCAACCACCGCAAGGCGGTTGCGTAAAGGAGCCCAGGGTTGACGCGAAGCGGCTACCCTGGGCTTTGTTATGAAACCGCTTCGCGGGTTCGGAGTTCTGATGGTAACGAAGAATCTGACTAGTGCTCTTACCGAATTAGAAGGATTGAAGCAACGCTTCGGAAGTAACGATGTGAGGATTCAGCGCGCACTTAGAATCTTTGCAAAATCGAGAATAAACGATGCTGGCTCTCTAATCCGCCTTCACGAAGCACTCCTCTTCGTCCGCGCCTATCCCACGAATGCAAGCGCTCTCAGAGAGGTTGAAAGCATCCTGGAAACGTTCGCGAAGCGAATCTCCCAACTTCGCGACAAGGATCTCGACCTCTCGTCGCTCGATGACCCTGAAGTCTCTGGCATCGCCGGCACGACCGTGACGAGCAATTTCAGCTATGCGATCGTTCGTTGGCTGGTGGCGAAATATCCGAAACAGATCTCGATCGATTGGGATTGGTTTGAAGACGAGGATCGATTCGGCGCGACGATGCCGCGCTTTCTGCCGCTGCTGGACGAAGAGGCAATGGTCGAAGCGCACGTGCCTTATCACGATTGGTTGCGCGCGGCGAAAGGTCGGAAAAATGAAGTCGGCTGGCTAATTCGACAGTTTGAATCACTGAGGGTTCCAGAGAAGCTGAAAGCTGAACTTTACGATTCGCTTAAGCTGCACGTGACCTGGCGATTTGGCTTTCGATCTTCGCGGACCGGAATGAAGTTGGCGCAGCCTGGGATTTTCTTTCACGACCAGCCATTGATTCAGCGTCGAGATATCTCGCTTTCAGTTGAATTGTCATCGCCATCAATTCCGATCGAGAAAGTGTCTCGATCGCTGGGCGCGAAGATTCTCGGCCTGGCGCGCGAAACTTCCGCAGTTCGTTATCGAGAGTTGCACGGCTTCACTCACGGAGATTCGCGACGCGTCTTGAAAGCGAGTCTGGGGCGTGGCACTGAAGCCTTTGTAATTGGCGTGCCGCAGGAACACAGGCTGCCGTTGCGCGCCTATCACGCGGCTTTGATTTTCAAGAACGGTGTGCCCGTCGCCTACTTCGAAGGTCTTTCGCTCTTTGAGCGGATGGAGAGCGGTTTCAATCTTTATTACACCTTTCGCGACGGCGAGACTGCCTGGCTCTACGCGCGCATCCTGCGTCTGATGCGGCAGCTTCTCGGCGTCACTGTGTTTTCGATCGAGCCCTATCAGATTGGGCACGAAAACGAAGAAGGGATCGAATCCGGCGCGTTCTGGTTCTATCGCAAGCTTGGTTTTCGGCCTGTTCATCCGGAGTTGATGAAGTTGACCCTGTCAGAAGAGCAGAAGCTCTCGACGAAGCGAGACTATCGCACTTCTGCGCGTATGTTGCGAAGACTTGCCGCCGGTCACATGCTGTTTGAATTGGATGTGTCTGGGAGTTATGCATCTGATCTCCCTCTCCCGATGGGAGAGGTAGTCAGCAAGTGGGACCACTTTGCAGTTCGCAATCTCGGTCTGGCAGTTCAGCGCCGCATGTCACAGGACTTCAATAGCGAAGCTGCCAAGATCCGAGCTGACTCGGTGAAATTCGTGAAGCGCGCTCTCGGTCTTAAAACCGATCGGTGGCGTGAAGCAGAACTCAATGCGCTGGAGAATCTTGGGCTCGTGCTGGCGCTGATTCCGGGCATCAAGCGATGGAGCGCGGACGAGAAGCAATTGGCCGCACAGGTCATTCGCGCTAAAGGGCGCGGCGACGAAGCCCGTTATCTTCGCCTTATGCAACGGCACTCGAAGCTACGTGCCGAAATGATTGTGCTGGGTTCGTAAGGACGAGCAACAGCGCGGCAAACTGTTTAGTTTAGTCTGATCAGTTCTGCAAAGGACGTTATGAAACGAGCGCCTAGGCTGCGAATCTGATTTTCGGCCAGTCCCGTAGGGACAAAATACCTATAGAACCGGTAGCAACCCATCCAATTTCTCCAGCCCATTTTATGGGCGGCAGAGCAGCGATGTCGCTCCTAAAGGAGTTTGGGCTCAAACTCGTTCGCGATCTACAAATATTTCGCCCCTTCGGGACTTCGCTAAAAACTTGAGCGTCGCTTACAACCGCAACTTGATCAGAGCTTCCTTGGAGTTTGCCGGACATTTCATCGATCCGAAGTAACGCTGCTCGCCTGTAGCGTCGCAAACTTCATAACCTTTCGCCAGAAACCAAAAGAAAAAGGCCACGATCTACAGAGCGAATCGCAGCCGTCTCTAGTTAGCAGCAGTTTCCGATAGTGCTTAGATCGGCGCCATATCCAGCGCCCGATTAAAGGCGCGATAGAGTTCGTTGTAATGGCGAATGGAAAGTTCCAGGGCCTCCGGCAATTGCTCAATATCGGAAGGATTTACGACGAGATTAACGTTCTGCAAGAAAGCTGCGTGTGGATCCATCGTGCGCGCGCCCGTCGTCAGATAAACAAAGAACAGACGCCGCCGTTCGGACGGTCGCAGCAGTTTGACTTCGCGTGTAATGAATGCGACGCCTTGTTCGAGCGGGTCGAAATTCGCATCCAGAATGACCACATCCATACGCTCTTCACGCATGCGTCCAAGGCCCTCTGCCATGTTTTCCGCCACAAAGACATCGTAATCCTGCTCGGCCAGCAATTGCGCGATTGCTTCCCGATAAGCCGGGCTCACGCATATCAAAACTTTTCGCCTATCCCATGCCGCCCGCCTTCTTCCGCGACTACTGAGTGAACCACTCTCAGCACCACGAAGTGCCTGCGCCAGCAACCTGGCAATGTCTTCTAATCCAGATGGAGTCTCCTGGTTCATCGCCGACGCGTTTTCGTCGACAACCTTTGAATTGAACTGCGGAGCGGCCACTGGGCGATCAAAGACTGCCGAGGCAGGAGCGGCAACCGTTTCCGGGGCCGCAACCGGCTCGTTGTCAATCACGCTTTGCGGCTGAACGTCGACGCTCGTCTGACACTTCGGACAACGAACTGAAAACGGATGCGACGGCATCTTCGCTTCATCCAGTCGGAGGCGAGCTTCACATTTCGGACAAATGAGAACCATATCAGTAAGTCAAACTTGCTTTGAGTCTAATCGGTCAGCGTAAACGCAGCCGGATAATGTCCGCGCTGATTGTTGGCGATGAGATTTTCGGTTTGAGAGCGAACGTAATCCTCGCCGGAAGTTAGGCCCTTGAGCGAGAGCAGCAGATTGTTCTGGTTCGTAGCGAACCCGAGACCATCTTCAACCGTGACTATGTTGCGCTCGATCAGGTCCTTGATTTCCGTGTCAAAGTCTTGCATTCCATCCAGCTTCCCGTCACGCATGGCGTCGAGCAACGATTTGCCTTCGGTTTCGCCGTTCTCGATGTATTCACGCGTGCGCGGCGTGGACTTCAAAATCTCCACCGCCGCGATTCGACCGCGAAAGTCGGCCCGCGGAACTAAGCGCTGCGAGACGATGTAACGAAACGTCTGCGCCAGCCGCGTGCGAATCATCGGCTCTTCATTCTTAGGATACAGCCCGATGATGCGGTCCACTGTTTTCGACGCGTCAATGGTGTGCAGAGTGGAAAGCACGAGGTGGCCGGTCTCTGCTGCTTCGAGCGCGATTTCAGTAGTCTCGTAGTCGCGCATTTCACCGATCAGGATCACCTTGGGCGCCTGGCGCAATGCAGCACGCAAAGCGGAGGGAAAGTCTTTCGTGTCGTGTCCGACTTCGCGTTGATTGATCGTCGAGTTCTTGTGCGTGTGCAGATATTCGATTGGGTCCTCGATTGCGACCACGTGATAATGTTTCGACTCGTTGATAATGTCGATGATTGCCGCCAGGGTTGAACTCTTGCCTGAGCCCGTCGGTCCGGTGAGCAAGACCAGACCGTTGCGAAGGTCGGCGATCTCGGCAAGCGGAATCACGCGCATCACGATCGAATAAACGCCGCGCTGCTGGAAGACGTTGCAACGGAAGCGCGCGCGCGATGGCAGCGAATAACTAAGATCGGCCGTGCCGGTTTTCACCAATCTTTCCGCTGCTTCAGGGTTCTCCTCGAGCAGAGTCATGGCGATAATTTCGGTCTGATAAGGCGTCAGCCTTTGCAGACCCAACGGCTGGACCGGCGTCAGTTTCCCGCTAATTTCGACTTGGGGTAACTGGCCTACTGAGAAATTGAGATCGCTGATCTTGTCAGAGACCAGCAACATCCGTTCGATAATGGGCGGCAGATCGAAGAAACTCATCCGTTCCTATTTAATGAAATTGTCTCGAGGTTAATGATCGATGAGGAGGGCTGAAGTCTTGCCGCATCAATTCGCGGCGGTTTCCATTCTCGCCGATAGCGCCGACAAACGCAAGCAAAAAATGTCCAACCGATGTATCGAGAGGCAAATGCGAACGTGGGAGGCATGAGTTTGATACCGACGATATTGCTTAACAGTGCAACGGGACTCAATTCGTGCTTAGCAAAACCGAAACGGCCAGCGCGAGATCGCTTGAGAAGTCCTGACGATTCATAACTTTTGCCCTTCTACTGCCTACTGCCGTCTGCCCACTGCCTTCTATCTCTACGGCGTGGGTGTCGCCTTCGCTCGCGCTTTCGCGCGTCGGTCCTTTAGCTTCTTGTCAGCCTCCAGATCGCGCATCAACACGTAATTCAGATTTCCACCCGGGCCACCCGCGAAGACGCGGACTTCAAAGTCGTTACACTTGAGGGTCTTCAACTGATTGTCCATCCCCACATAGGCTTCCCATTGATCAGGCGGCGGAAGACTTGTTCCCTCGACGGTCTTCGCAACAAATTTATCGACGTGTGAATATTCCGGACCGTTGTAGCCGACAGTGAAACTGGAGACGCGGCCATCGAGCAGAGTAAATGTTATTTGATTGACTCCAGCAAACTTTTCCTTTGATTGATATTGAGCAGGCCGGATGACAAAGCTCGACACGCCGAATTCACTGGGCGCTCTCGATAAGCTGGAACGGAGTTCGGTGTCGTCCTTGCTTCCCGGAAAGAGTGCCAGCACTTCGTCCGGAGTCATTCCAAGCCGGAGCCCTTTTATGTCCGGGGCCCCGGCCATAGTGAGCACGCAGGTTGGTTTATCTTGCGCGGTCGCATCGATTGGCTGAGTTGATGCTTGATTGATTGTCGCGTTGTCATTCGGCAGCGATTGTGAACCCGCCGACTTGGAAGAGGAACATGCGATCGAGATTCCGATCACCAGAATCATGGAGGTCAGAACCGTCTGCGTTAGCGGGCGGGCATGGTTTTCAAAGAATGATTTCATGAGCGATATGATGCCATGAGGACCGAGGTCAGTACTAATTTGGAGATCATCAGCACCTCGCTTCAGGCCATTGCGTTGGACGGCCCCGCCTGCGAATCTCACCCATACCAACTCACAATCGAATATCCCCATCAAAAACCAAAACCGCCGGCATGGATTCATTCGAATCCGTGCCAGCGGGTCTTTCTGCCGTCTTCCGACTGCTTTCTCGCCTACTGTCGTGCTGGGAATACGCCCTGCATCGCGATAATAAAAGTCACCGTCAGATACGGCATCATGTTGTTGTGGGGCAGACCACCACCGGCTGGTGTGAGCTCCTGGAAGGCCATGTTCTGCAACCCAGTAGCTGTCGAGTTATAACCATTGCCGGGATTGGCTTTCGCCAGAACTGAGGCCGCAGTGGGCGTCAGCAGATCTGCCTGGTCTGGCGTGTGCGCACTGAGAGTGTGTGTGTGCAGCGGCATCTCTGCGGTGAGCAGCGTAACAGAGTCAGTGCCTGATGTCTCGCCAATAAAATATTGCGAGCCACTCGCACTGCTCTGTCCTTGCCCGAGCGGTACGGACCCCTCCAGGTTCGGGAGGGCGAAGGTAGATTTGCCGTCACCGCCGTAAAAGGTACCGAGCAGCGAGAATAGCGCGGTGTTCTGCGAGATGGGTAGCAACTGGCCATCGCAGGTGGCCCAGCCCGTGGGCGCAAAGTTTCCCGCAAACATTCTGATCTCTGCTACAAATGGACTTGACATTGGGGTGCCTCCTAATTCTGTGTCGGGAAAATCCCGAACAGTGAAATGATGAATGTAATTACCAGAAACGGTTGCATGTTCTCGTGAGGCTGGCTCCCCCCGACGGGGGTTATGGCGTTCCCGTTCATCGGCTGATTAGCCACGTCCTCGGTGTACATCTTAGTACTGATGCCCGCCGCCAGCACGTTGTTAGTGGGCGAGTTGTCCAGCGCGGTGTTCGTCGATGCAAGCAGAGCATGCGTGTGGATGGGGATCGTTTGCGTGGTTAGCGTCACACTCTCGACGCCCGCTTGCTCACCGATCGTGTAGGTCTGAGAAATGCCGGGGCCCTGGCCCATGTGCACCGGAGCACGGCCCTGAAGATCAGGCAGATTGAAAGTCTCCTGTCCGTCACCACCATAGGTGGTTCCGATCAGCGTGAAGAGAGTGTCATTCTCGGCGATCGGAATTGTCTGTCCCTGGCACAGCGCCCAACCTACCGGCGCGAAGCTGCCGCCAAACATCCTGATTTCACCAACAAATGGATTCGACATTTTTTCCTCCTCCGTTAGTTCCGCGATGGGAATATGCCCTGGAGGGCAATGATAAAAGTCAGCACCAGAAAAGGCTGGCGATTCTCGTGCGGCTGGCTGCCGCCGACATTGCTAACCGAAGTGGCAGCAAGGCTGAGCAAATTCTGCGGCGGGCCGTATCCTTTCAGACTGATGTCCGCCAGGAACGAGCCGCTAGGGTCCGCCAGGTTCGCGGCAGCCGGTTGTGCCTGAACGAAATGAAAGTGCTGCGGCATCTCTGACTGGGTCAAGGTGTGAAACTCTTGACCGCCGTTCTGTCCGAGATTAAATCCCTGGCCCACATGAATTGGGATTCGGCCGCGATAGTCGGGCAGCGCAAAGTTCACGCGTCCATCCCCGCCAAACGTGGTGCCGAGGATCGAAAACAGCGCCTGGTTCTGATTAATTGGCAAAAGTTGGCCGTTGCACTGTGCCCAACCCTTCGGGGCAAAATTAAAACTCACGATCTTGATCTCACCTAAGAATGGTTCTGACATGTTTTTCTACTCCATCGAGTAAGTTGAAGTTTAGAGTTCAATCTTTAGATTGCTATGCTGAAGGCATTGATCTCTGAACTGGGCCACGAGAAACTTTGGAAATAACTAAGCCGTCCGGTGTAATCCCAACGATTCATACACCTTGAAGAGCCTGAAATGCGACAGCAAGTTTTGAAGCGGCGGGGATTCTACTCGCAACGCCGCAAAATTGCAAGCAAGAATTTTTTGGCGCATCTGAGCGTACCTTTCTCATTTCAATTCGGCTTCGCATAAACACAGCTTCAGGCGGTTTGCTGACACATGGCGTCTCAGCACGCATAGAACTATGCATGGATGCGTAAGCCCTAAGCCACGCATCTCTTGAATCTAAACAAATGAAAGTAATAAGGACTTGTTAATCCAGAGCGGTGTCTCAAAAAGGCTGAGTATCGAAGAGATTTGTCTCGGGCCGCTTTCTCTTTGTTGGCTTGGGCGAATCAGCGGGCGTCGTTGTTCCTTGTGGTCTATTCTGAGGCTCTGTGGGTGCAGTCGGTTTAGCTTTGCCGGAAGGTTTGCCGGTTGGCGGCGGGTTAAGTGCCTCTTTGTGCGACAGGCGGTTTATCGTTGCCAGGTAACCCTGGGCGCCATTGTCGTCGGCGCCGACGGGAACCAAAAATAATTTGAAGGTACCAAGCGCCGGATGTTCGACGGTGTAGGTATTCTGTTGCAGTGCCGGCCCGCCGCCGCCACGGAACAGCAGCGAGAAACATTCTCCTGCGGGCGCGGCGGTCATGTCGCTGACTTGCATCAGCGTTACCTCGATATCCTTTCTTACACCGGGAGCGCGAAACACAAAAACGGAATCAATATATGAAACGAATGTCGCTTTGGTGTAATTTGAGAGCGGGTCGTTTTTTTGTGATGCTTGATCGACGGGACTATCGTCCGGACTCGGGTGGATTCTCTGGCCCAGAACATTGACGGTTGCGAGCGGCACTCCGGCAAAGAGCGCGGCCAGGGTTCCGGCGCGCATGAACGTTCTTCGTGAAATTAACATCTGCCTCCTGGTTTGGGCTGGACGGAGGTGAGTCCGATAGCCGGGCGGAACTGCGAGGGTCCGCTAGTATCGATTTCAGAGTCTAGTCTTTTTCAAGAAAACATTCAACACGCACTTCCGGGTCAAGGTTTCTAGATTCAGCTACTTCCGGGCATTATATTCAAAAAGGCCGCTGTAACCATCATCTTGAATCCTCGCGAATCCCAGACGCTGAAACAGAGCTTGTGATGGATTGAACTGCTCGATCCAGATGGTCACTGTCTGGCCGCTGCGATCTGCCTCTGCGAGCACGTCGCGGATTAGCGAAGTGCCGATTCCGGCATTGCGATAAGGTGGAAGCACCGTGATATCCAAAATCCGAATCTGGGTAGGCTCCCGCAAAACGTAGAACCGGCCGACTGGTTCGGTGTTCTTGAGAATCAATTGATAACTGGCTTCAGGAAACTGCGACCGATAGTGGGAATCCTGCGCATTGAACTGAAATCGCAGAAAGGCTTCTCGTTGTTCGTCGCTCCACGGAACCGTAGCCAGCTCAGCCGCGCGCGTACAAGCATAGATTTCTCGGAGGAGCGTTTCGTCCTCGGGCGTAACCTCACGCAAGGTAATCGTCATAGGCTGAGCGCGTCATTGCTTCTTAACCAAACGATTAAAGACCGCTTCGTAGTAAGTGCCATCTTCGTCGC
>Ga0193747_1000297_pt1 | contig 18602 bp, 21 predicted proteins | sample L1m2metaG_FD_143048 | JGI IMG/M metagenome (GOLD analysis project Ga0193747, IMG submission 143048) | Soil microbial communities from a riparian zone of the East river system, Colorado, United States - L1m2 | ecosystem: Environmental > Terrestrial > Soil > Riparian zone | place: USA: East River...
CGGGCAGACCGTTCGCCGAGATGAGCTGGAAGTGCGCGTCGCGCAGCTCCTCGATCGAGTACGGGAGGTCCATGTAGAGGAGGCGCGCGGAGTTGTGCAGTCGCTCCAGGTGGTCGGCGAGACGGAAGACGGCGGTTCCCTTCGGCGTGTCGTAGGCGCGGATCCCCTCGAAGACGCCGGAGCCGTAGTGCAGCCCGTGCGTGCCGACGTGGACGCGAGCGTCCGCCCAATCCACGAGCTCGCCGTTCATCCAGATCTTCTCGGTCTCGCGCACCTCGTGCTCCTTTCGGCCCGCCGCGGTGGAGGTCACATGGTACCCCCACAACCCGGATGGGGAACCCCCTCAATCCTCCACGGCGTCGATCGTCTCGGCCCGCGAGAGCCGCAAAAGCTCTCCTGGAGCCAGCGCGGCGAGATGATTCGGCGAGCCTGCGCCGATCCAGACGACGTCGTGTGCGAGCAGCGTGCGCTCGGCGAAGACCCGGTGCACCCGCGGGAGCGGGAAGGGCGCGACGGCGCCTGGCTCGAAGCCCGTCGCCTCGCGCACCTGCGCGCGGCTCGCGACCGCGACTCGCGCGCAGCCGGCCGCCCGCGCCACCTTCGCGGTGTCGGCCCGGCGGTTGCCGGGGACAAGGACGAGGAGAGAGCGCCCGTCGCATTCCACGACGAGCGACTTCACGATCTGCGATTCGGCGCAGCCCACCGCCCGCGCGGCGTCGGCCGCCGTTGGGGTTCCCTCCACGAACTCCTCGACCCGCGCCTCGGCCCCGGCCTCTCGGATGTAGGCGGCGACGCGCTCGACCGACTCGGGCCATTCCATGGTCGGAAACGTAGCCGCGCAACCGTTGGCTGACCTCAGACGTTCTTTCCCTGACAACCTGCCGACGGGAGACGAGCTTGGCAAGAGCACTCGAGTCGATGGCGAAGACGGAGGCGCTGTTCCGTGACGTGAACGAGCGCATCGCGACGGCCGCCGGAGGCTTCGGCAGCGACGACGCGGAGTTCGTCTGCGAGTGCGCCGATCCGACGTGCGTCGATCGGGTCGAGGTTCCGCTCGAGGTCTATGAGGAGGTGCGCTCGGAGCCGACGACCTTCATCCTCGCGAACGGACACGAGGAGGGATCGATCGAAAAGGTCGTCGAGACGCGGCGTCGCTTCCAAATCGTAGAGAAGGTCAACCGCAAGGTCGTCGCCGTCGTGAAGAAGCTCGACCCGCGGCGCAGCGAGGCCGGGTTAAAGCCAGGGTAGAAAGCGTCCTCGAACGCGCTCGCGATACTCGGCGTAACCCGGGAAACGCTCGGCGAGCAGCCGCTCTTCCGCCTGTGACTTCCTGAACCAGATGTAGGCCAGCAATGCGGTCGCGGCGAGCGCGGGGACGCTGGAGATCAGCCCGAACCCGACGAACATCAGCAGCCCGCCGCCGTAGATCGGATGCCGTGCGTAGCGGTACACCCCGTGCTCGACCAGCACGCCTTGAGGCTTCGGCCTCGGGAAGACCGTGAGGTTCCACCCGAGTGCGCGCAGGCCGAGCGCGAACCAGGCGGCGCCCGCCGCGACGAAGATCAGGCCGCTGAGGCTGACCCACGTCGGCGTGCGCGGCGGGAACCCCGAGACGAACAGGATGAGGCCCATCGCCGCGAACTGCAGGACCACCCAGTGGATACCTCTACCCGAGCGAGATGAAGCGGGCATCGTCGAATCCCTCGCGGAGCTTCTCGACCAGCTCGGGCGGCGCCGGCTGGTCGATCGAGAGCGCCATCAGGGCCTTCCCGCCGCGCCGCGTGCGCGAGACGGCCATGTTCGCGATGTTCACGTCGGCCTCGCCGAAGAGCGTCCCGACGCGGCCGATCATCCCGGGCACGTCGTCGTAGCGGAAGAAGACCATCAGCGGCGCCAGCTCGGTCTCGAGCTCGAAGCCGAGCGCACTCACGAGCCAGAGCCGGTTGTCGCGGCCGATCGTGGTGCCCGCGCTCGCCAGCTCGTCGCCGTCGGCGCGCACCGTGACACGGATCAGGTTCGTGAAGTCGCGCGACGAGCGGCGGCGCTCCTCCTTGACCTCGATCCCGCGCTCGGCCGCGATCAACGGCGCGTTCACGTAGTTGACCGGGACGTCGGTCCTGCCCTGGAAGGCGCCGTTCAGCGCGGCCACGGTCAGCAGACGCGTGTCGTAGGCGGACAGGGCCCCGTAGCACGCGACAGTGATCTGCTCTGCGCGGCCCTCCGCCAACTCCATCGCGAGCCGTCCGAGCTTCGCGGCCAGCGGGATGTACGGGCCGAGCACCTCGAGATCCTGCGCGCCGATCGACGGGATGTTCACCGCATTCGGTACTAGCTTGCCCTCGAGCGCCGCGGCGACCTGCTCGGCGACGATCAACCCGGCGCGATCCTGCGCCTCCTCCGTGGAGGCCGCGAGGTGCGGCGTGACCACGACCTGCGGCAGTTGAAGGAGCGGGCCGGAGTACGGCTCGGACGAGAACACGTCGAGCGCGGCGCCGGCGACCTTCCCCGACTTGACGGCCTCGACTAGCGCGGCCTCGTCGACCAGCTCTCCCCGGGCGGCGTTGATGACGCGCACGCCGTCGCGCATCGCGGCGAACGCCTCGGCGCCGACCGAGCCTCGCGTCTCGTCGGTGAGCGGCAGGTGCAGCGTCACGAAGTCGGCCTCGGCGTAGAGCTCGTCGGGCGTCTCGACGCGGTGCGCCCCGAGCTCGCGGTAGCGGTCGGCTGACACGAAGGGGTCGAAGGCGATGACCCGCATCCCGAGCCCGACTGCGCGGCTCGCGACCTGCTGGCCGATGCGCCCGAAGCCGAGCACGCCGAGCGTCTTTCCGGCCAGTTCGATCCCGCCGTAGCTCGACCGCTCCCAGCGGCCCTCCTTCAGGGCCGCGTGCGCCTGCGGGATGTTGCGGGCGAGCGCGACGAGCAGGCCGATCGTGTGCTCCGCGGCCGAGATGACGGTCGACTCGGGCGCGTTGGCGACGACGATCCCGCGCCGGGTCGCCGCGTCGACGTCCACGTTGTCTACCCCCACGCCGGCGCGGCCGATCACCTTCAGTCGGTCGGCGCGCGCGATCAGGTCGGCGGTCAGCTTGGTCGCGGAGCGGATGACGATCGCGTCGTACCCGCCGATCGTTGCGGCGAGGTCGCCGTTGGATTCCACGTCGACGTCGAACTTCGAGCGCAGCAACTCGATGCCGGCCTCCGCGATCGGCTCCCGGACGAGAACCCTCACACGCGCGTGTGCTCGAACGCTTCGAGCGCCCGCGTGACCGCGACGCCGCGCTCGACGTCGGCGCCGAGCTCGGTGAGCGCGAGCTCCACCGCGGCGAGCGCCGTCGTGATGTCGAAGACGTCGAACCAGCCGATGTGGCCGATGCGGAAGATCTTGCCCTTCAGCGCGCCCTGCCCCGGCGCGAGCGTGACGCCGTGGCGGTCGCGGAGCAGGAGCAGCAGCTCCGTCCCGTCCACGCCCTCGGGGACGCGAATGGCGGTCACGACGGCGGCGCGGTCGTCGTCCGGGGAGAAGAGCTCGAGGCCCATCGCCTTGATCCCCTCGCGGCAGGCCCGCCCCAGCCGGACGTGGCGCTCGAACGCCGCCTCGAGGCCGCCGTCGAGGATCAGGCCGAGCGCGACGTCGAGCGCCGCTACGAGCGAGACCGCGGGCGTGAACGCCGCGTCGAACGCCGCCTGCGCCTTCAGCGTGCTGTCCCAGTCGTAGTAGAAGCGCGCGCCCGTTCCCTGCGCCGCGTAGGCCCCTTCAGACACGGCGGTCATCGCCAGTCCCGGCGGGCACATGAGCGCTTTCTGGGAGCCGGTCGCGACGACGTCGAGCTCCCACTTGTCAGTCTCGAGCGGCACGGCGCCGAGACTGGAGACCGCGTCGACGATCGAGAGCGCGCCGGCCTCGCGGGCGACGGCGGCAAGCGCCTGGACGTCGGCGACGACGCCGGTCGAGGTCTCGGAGTGGACAAGGAAGACCGCTTTGGCGCCGCCGGCTTCGGCGAGCGTGCTTGCGAGATCGTCGGGCGAAGGGGTCTCGCCCCACTCGTAGCGCAGCGGCACGACATCTGCGCCGAAAGCCTCCCCCATCGCCACCCAGCGCTCGCCGAATGCCCCGGCGGTCACCGCGACGACGCGATCGCCGGGCGAGACGAGGTTCGCGATCGCCGACTCGAACGCACCGGTTCCGGATGCGGTGAAGAGCATCACCTCGCGCTCGGTGCGGAAGACGTCCTTCAGCCGGGCCAGGCAGCGCTCGTAGACGATGCGGAAGTCGGGCCCGCGGTGGTGGACGATCGGCTGCGCGAGCGCGGCGAGCACCTCGGGCGGCACCGGAGTCGGCCCCGGCGTGAAGAGGTAGCGCTTCTCGGGCATCTCCCCGGAGCCTAGCTCCCCAGTCGGGCCCCACCCCGACGAGCCTTAGTAACACGTTGTTACTTGCGGAGTGGAAGGCGTGCGCCGCGCCGAAGTGCGCAAGTAACAGTCTGTTACTTGGGTGGTTCGGAGGGCTAGCGCGGGCGATGCGTTCGGAAGCTGAAGATCTGCTGGAACGTCGGCCGGTTCGTCCAGCGCATCGTCTCCGGGAGGATTCCGGACGTGAAGTGGATCCGCTCGGAGGTCGCGTCGGCACGCCACGCCGCAGGATCGGGACCTTGCCTCGCCGCGAGCTCCGCCCCCGCCGCCTCGAGCGCGGACCACAGGGAGCGCTGGCACTCGGCCAGGTTGCCGGCGCCGCAGTAGCGGTTCGCGAACGCGCCGCGCACCGGCTTGCCGAGCAGCGTCCGCAGATCCTTGTCGATGTAGCCGTACCAGCCGTCGAGGTAGGAGGAGCCCTGGACGTTCGCGTCGTCGCTCGCGTCCTCGAGCGAACGCAGGAGCCCCAGGTCCGGCCCGAGCACGGGGCGCATGACCTGGTCGGCGACCGCCGGATAGGCAGCGTCCATGATCGCCGCGCCAGGGTCGTCCACGGTGCCGTCCCCGTTGCGGTCGAGGCGGCTCGCTCCCGCGATGGTCCAGGCCTGCAGCAGCTCGAGCATCCGCTGCGCGCGGGCGCTCGGCGGCGTCGAGCCGCGCAGGACCTCGGCGAGCGTCGGCACGAGCGCGACGGCGCGCAGATCCTGTGTCGCGGCCTTGTTCATCAGCGAGGCCACGCTCGCAAACGTGTGCTTCTGCCGCGCCGCGACCCCCGCAGTCAGGAGCTGGACGCGCTGGACCGACCCGTACGCCCAGTTCTCGTCGGCGGAGCCCACGTCGGCGGCCGGCTTGTTGTTCCAGTTCACGATCGCGCCGCTCGCGGGGTTGAGCCCCTGGGCGTGCTGCGCGGCGGTCAGGAAGCCTCGCCACTCGTACGCGCCGGTTCCCGCGGTCGGCAGCGAGGGATCCGTCCCCGGCGCGCGCACCGGCAGGCGGCCGCTCGAGAACATCGCGATGTCGCGGTTGTCCGCGTAGAACCAGTCGAACGAGAACTCGATCCCGGACATGTTCTTCACGAAGCTGCGCGCCGACCTCACGCGGTTCGTGTCCAGGCCGTAGAACGCCCCCGCCGAGCGCAGCTCGCGCCCGCGCGTGGAGCGCTGCAGCGCGAGCGCGACGCGTGCGCCTCCGCGCGCGGTCGCGTAGCCGATCACCGGGCCGTGAACGGTCTCGCGGAAGCGCAGCGGCGTCCGCTCGTCGAAGCGCACGAGCTCGCCCGCGTTGAAGACGGTCATCGCACGGCACTCACCGCCGAAGAGGTAGTGCGCGTCGTCCCCGCCGCACAGCGTCTCGGCGAAGACGTCGATGTTGTCCGCGCGCGACGAGGTGGCGCTCCAGACAAAGTCGAGGCCGCGGCCGATCACGACGAACGGGACTCCCGGGAAGATCACGCCGCGCGTGTCGAAGCCGCCGCCGTGCAGATCAGCCTCGAGGAAGAACTGCGGGAAGAAGTAGCCCACCTGTGGGCCCGCGACGAAGATCGGGTGGCCCGTGGCGGAGCGCTTCGCTCCGATCAGGATCGCATTGCTCATCGCGCCCGCGGGCGGCGTCGGCGCCGCGGTGACCGACCCTGGCTCGAGCACGACGCTGCCGGGCGCGTCGGCCGGAGGCAGCGCGTACGGGAACCGACCGGGCACGGACACCGGCGTCTCGGGGTCGTTCGCCTCCCGCAGGTCGTCCCAGATCGAGCGGCCCTTCGCCGCGCCGAAGTCGCGCTGGAGCGCGCCGAGGAGCTCCGAGCGGCGCGGCTCGTCCCCGCCGTTCGCCCCGAAACGCGCCGCGATCAGCGCCGCCGCGGCGACCACGTCGTTCGCGGTGAACGGCGCCACCGGCGTTCCGGCCTTGCGGTAGTAGCCGTTGATTCCGGCCACGTAGGCATTGACGAGCGCGACCAGCCTGCGCCCTTGCGGGCCTGAGGCGCGCAGGTCGTCGACCTGCTTGGCGAGGTACGCCTCCGTCTGCGTGCTGGGAACGAAAGACCGCCCGCTCAGCGCGAGCCCGATCGGGTCGATTCCGGGAATGTCGAGCGCGGCGACCCGCGACGGCCCGCGGATCAGCGAGAGCAGCAGCCCGCGGTCTTCGGCGGTCGCCCAGCCCGCCCCGTACACCACGTCGGCCTGGGTCCTGCCGCGCACGTGCGGGACGCCGAAGCCGTCGCGGAGGATCCGCGCGCCGGGCCGCGGGAGCGTCTCGATGCGGGCCGGCTTCGCGCCGGCGAGCCCGAGCGTCGCCGGCTTGAACAGCCGCGTCAGGTCGTTGTTCGTGACCGTGTCCCAGAGCGGCGTGAGCGCGTCGTAGAGCTTCGCCTGGTCGGTCGTGTTCCGATCGAAGTCGAGGCCGCCGTTCTCCCCAGGCGGCAGGATGCTCAGCGCAATCGCGGCGTGGTCCCGCGGGCGCGCAGACGCCGCGGTTCCGGCTGCGAGCAGCAGCGCGACGAGAACGAGCGCGGCGGTGCGCACTCGTCCAGGCTACTACCCTGGCGGCCGATGGACGTCCTGCTCGCTTTTGCGGCCGCCCTCCTCACGCTCCGGCTGGCGGGCGCCCTGCTCGCGCGCTGGCGCGCACGCCGCGCGCCCGAGCTCGCCGCCTGGGCCGCATCGCTGCTCTGCTACTCCGCTGCGTCCGCGGCGCTGGCCTGGGGTGCGGCTCACGGCTGGGACGGCCGCGCCTTCCGCGTCTACTACCTCTTCGGCGGCCTCCTCACCGCTCCACTCCTCGGGGTCGGATCGCTGCTGCTCGCCGGCCGGCGCTGGGCACTTCCAGCCGGCTTGCTCTATGCCGGGCTCGCGGTGGGCGTCGCGGTCTCGGTGCCGCTGCACGGGGCGATCGGCGGAACCGGGGTTCCGCACGCGCAGGACGCGCTCGCGTTCGTGCCCGCACGCCTGTGCGCGGTGCTCGGAAACTCGCTCGGGACGCTCGCGGTCGTCGCGGTCGCCGTGTCAAGCCTGCGGCACAGGCCGCTCGGGAATGCCTTGATCCTGCTCGGCGTCGGGCTGGCCGCCGTGGGCACCGCGGCCGGAGGACTCGGCGTCGGCGGCAGCGCGGTCTTCATCGCCCTGGCCGCATGCGCCCTGTACGCGGGGTTCGTCGCGCGTCCGGGCTCGCTTCGGCTCCGCCGTGCGCAGTCAGCAGTGTCCTAGCTCCGTCTTGCAGCATCATCCGTTTGCTAACCTTCCGCGCCGTCGGGCGTCCTAGCCCCTGACGCGCGTCCGGACTGCGGCAACTTTCCGGGCGCACGCTGGCGTTTTACGCAGATCAGGGGGATTCCATGCGGCACATACTCGTTCTCACAGCGGCGTGCGCCTGCGCGCTCACGGCCGCTCTCACCAACGTCCACAGCGTCGCCGCGGACTCGACGAGCTTCGTCAACCCGGACGACCTCCAGGCGCAGATCGACACGTACCGCAAGGTCTCGTGGCACTGGCAGCGGCTGATGGGCCGGCCGTTGACGATCCAGCTCCCGGCGCCGCGCCCGCCCATCGAGAAGCGGCTGCCCCTCTGGAAGGCGCACTCGACCCGCATGCAGCTCCTGGCCCAGAGGCCGCCGCACAAGCGGGCCTGGCTCTGCATCCATCACTTCGAGGGCCGCTGGACGGATTCGGGCTCGCCCTATTACGGCGGGCTCCAGATGGACTACGGCTTCATGTCCACCTACGGCCATGAGCTGCTCCGGCGCAAGGGAACGGCCGACCACTGGACGCCGGTGGAGCAGATGTGGGTCGCCGAGCGCGCGTTCCGCTCCGGCCGCGGGTTCTATCCGTGGCCGAATACCGCGCGCTACTGCGGCCTCATCTAGCTAGGCGCGCAGTTTTTCCCGCACCAGCTCGCTGACGACCTTCGCGTCGGCCTTGCCCTGCGTTTCCTTCATGACCTGGCCGACGAAGAAGCCGAGGACGCCTTCCTTGCCACCGCGATAGGTCGCGACCTGGTCCGGGTTCGCCGCGAGGATGCGCTCGACGAGCGGCTCCAGCTCCGACATGTCGGTTACGGCGGCCTCGGCGAGGTAGCGCTCGGCGGAGAAGCCCGGCTCGCCGCTCGCTGCGAGTGCTTCGGTGAAGGCGGCGCGCGGGATCGCGCGGCGCGCGTCGATCAGCTTCGCGAGCTCGCCGGCGTCAACGGCTGACGGATCGACGCCGGCGGCCACGAACTGGTTGGCGAGCACCTTCGCACTCTCCAGCGGGTCGCCTCCCGCGTCGACGACGCGCCGCCACAGATCGTCCAGCCCGCCCGTGACGAGTACCTGCGCGCTGTCGAAACCGAGCGGCTCCGCCAAGCGCCTGAGGCGCGAGCCCGGCTGCTCGGGAACCTCCGCGCGGATGCGCTCGACGAGCGCGGGCTCGGGCGCGACCGGCACGAGATCCGGCTCGGGGAAGTAGCGGTAGTCGTCCGCCTCCTCCTTCTGGCGGCGCGGCGAGAGCGTCCCGGTCGCCGCGTGGAAGTCGTACGTCTGCTGAATCACCTCGCCGCCGGACTCCCAGACCTCGACCTGGCGCGCGACCTCGGCTTCGATCCCGCGGGCGATGAAGTTGAACGAGTTCATGTTTTTGAGCTCGCTGCGCGTGCGGAAGGCGCTCTCGCCGACCTTGCGGACGGAGACGTTCGCGTCGGCGCGCAGCGTGCCCTTCTCCATCTCCGCATCGGAGATCCCGAGCTCGATGATCGTCTGCCGCAGCAGCTGGAGGAAGCGCTTCGCGTCGTCGGCCGAGCGCAGGTCGGGCTCGGTCACGATCTCGACGAGCGGGGTGCCGCCTCGGTTGAAGTCGACGTTCGAGTGCGCGGCGCCGACGATACGGCCGCCCTCGCCGCCGACGTGGATGGTCTTCGCCGCGTCCTCCTCGAGATGCGCGCGGGTGATGCCGACCTCGACGTCGCGCTCGGCTCCCGGGACCGTGAAACGGCCGGCAATGCAGAGCGGCTGGTCGTACTGGGAGATCTGGTAGCCCTTCGGGCTGTCCGGATAGAAGTAGTTCTTGCGCGCGAACACGGCGGTGTCGGCGATCGTGCAGCCGAGCGCGAGGCCGAGCCGGATCGTCCACTCGACGGCCTGTCGGTTCGGGACGGGCAGCGCGCCCGGATGGGCGAGGCAAACGGGGCAGGTCTGCGAGTTCGGCTCGCCGCCGAAGCCGTTCGGGCAGCGGCAGAACATCTTCGTGCGCGTCTTCAGCTGGACATGGATCTCCAGGCCGATGACAGGCTCCCAGCTCATCGCAAGCGCTCCGGGACGAAGTCGAACTCGAGCGCTCGCTCGAGGGCGTGGCCGACCGCGAAGAGCGTGTTCTCGGAGAACTGCGGGCCGACGAGCTGTAGGCCCACGGGGAGGCCCTCGGCGAGCCCGCACGGGATCGAGAGGCCGGGCAGGCCTGCCATGCAGGACGGGATCGTGAGCAGGTCCGAGAGGTACATGGCGAGCGGGTTCTCGGTTCGCGCTCCGAGCTCGAAGGCGACGGTCGGGGAGGTCGGGGAGACGAGGACGTCGAAGCGCTCGAACGCGGCGGCGTGCTCTCGGGCGATCACCGTGCGGACCTTCTGCGCCTGCCCGTAGAACGCCTCGTAATAGCCCGCGGAGAGCGCGTAGGTGCCGAGCATGATCCGGCGCTTGGGCTCGTCCCCGAAGCCCTCGTCGCGGGTCCGCTCGACCATCTCGTCGTAGGTCTTCGCTCCCTCCGCACGGTGTCCGAACCGGACGCTGTCGTAGCGGGCCAGGTTCGACGAGGCCTCGGCCGGGGCGATCAGGTAGTAGCAGGGCAGCCCGTATTCGACCGAGCGCGGCAGCTCACAATCCGCGACTTCGGCGCCGAGCTCCCGGCAGAGCTCGATCGCGCGTTGAACCTGCTCGCTGACTCCGGGCTCGATCCCCTCGGCCTCGTTCAGCTCCTTCGGAACACCGACGCGGAGTCCCTTCAGGTCCTCGCGCTCGGGCAGCTCGATCGGCGCGGGCAGCTCGACGGTCGTCGAGTCTGCGGGATCGCGGCCGGCGATGATGCGGTAGAGGAGCGCGTTGTCGCGGACGGTCTTCGTGACGGGGCCGACCTGGTCAAGGCTGGAGGCGAACGCGACGACGCCGTAGCGTGAGACGGTGCCGTAGGTCGGTCGCAGCCCGACCGTTCCGGTGAGCGCCGCGGGCTGCTTGATCGAGCCGCCTGTGTCGGAGCCGAGCGCCCACGGGGCCAGACCCGCGGACACGGCCGCCGCGGACCCGCCGCCCGAGCCGCCCGGCACGCGCGTGAGATCCCAGGGGTTATGGGTCGGGCCGAAGGCCGAGTTCTCGGTGGACGAGCCCATCGCGAACTCGTCCGTGTTGGTCTTGCCCAGGAGCGGCAGGCCCGCGTCCTTGCACCGGGCCGCCACTGTCGCGTCGTAGACGGGCTCGTAGCCCAAGAGGATCTTCGAGCCGGCGGTGGTCTGGACGCCCTTCGTGCCGATGACGTCCTTGAGCGCGATCGGCACGCCTTCGCCCTCCGGCTCGTCGACCGTGCGGAGGAAGGCGTGCAGCTCGGGATCGCGCGCTGTGATCGCGGCCCGGTAGGCCGCGAGCAGCTCGGCCCCCGAGACCTCGCCGCGGTCGAGCAGTCCTGTCGCCTCCTCGGCCGTGAGCCGCAACGTGTCGATCACGGACGTGTCCCCCTGACGCGAAAGCCGTTCCCCCCCATGGGGGCCAACAGACGCGCCCTTGCAGACACGCTAGCGAGGAATCCGTGCCCGGTCCGGGTCGGCGGCGTGACGATTGTGTGTCGATTCATGCGTCCTCGACCGTCGCGGTCGGTGGGACTCGGAAGGCGTCCCCGTCGCGCTCGGGCGCGTTCGCGAAGACCTCGTCGAGGGGCAGCGAGGGGCGTGGCTCGTCCTCGGCGAGCACGTTCACGAGGTCGAGCGGGTGCGAGGTCGGCGGAACGTCCGACAGGTCGAGCTCGGACACCTTCCCGACCGCCTCCAGAATCGCGTTCAGCTGCCCGCCGAGCCGGTCGACCTCGTCGTCGCTCAGCGCGAGGCTCGCCAACCGCGCAACGTGCAAAACGTCTTCTCGCTCGATTGCCATGCGGCACTCCGATCCTCGCAAAAAAAGAGGGCCCCTCTCGGAGCCCTCTGACAAACGGTTCCGAAAAGAGAAAGCTAACCGGCGGCCGCCTGAACGTTGGCGGCCTGGGCGCCCTTCGGCCCCTGAACCACCTCGAACTCGACGCGCTGGCCTTCGGTCAGCGACTTGTAGCCGTCCATCGTGATCGCGGAGAAGTGAACGAAAACGTCCTCCCCACCCTCGCGCTCGATGAACCCGTAGCCCTTCTCGTTCGAAAACCACTTCACGGTGCCCTGAGCCAACTGTCCTCCAATCAACAACAAAAACAACGACGGCCCGGGCACCGAGCCGCCGACCAACGGTTGAAGCGCGCGCAGCGTAGCGTCACGTGCGAGGGAACGCAAGCACGCCGCGGCGGTACCGCGCGGCGCGCACGGCATTGCGGAGCAGAGTGGCGATCGTCATCGGCCCGACGCCCCCCGGGACGGGCGTGATGTAGCCGGCCACGTCGGCCACGGCCGGATCGACGTCGCCGCGCAGCCCGTCCTCCGTCCGGTTCATGCCCACGTCCACGACTGCCGCTCCGGGCTTGACCATGTCGGGCGTGACGAGGCCGGCATGCCCGACCGCGACCACGAGCACGTCCGCCTCGCGGGTGTGGGCGCCGAGGTCGAAGGTCTGCGAGTGGCAAATCGTGACCGTCGCGTTCGCCTGCAGCAGCAGGTGCGCCATCGGCTTGCCGACGATCACGCTCCGGCCGACGACGACCGCGCGCGCCCCCGCGAGCTGGATGCCGTACTCATCGAGCAGCGCGATCACGCCGAGCGGCGTGCCCCCGACGAACGTCGGCTCGCCGAGGTAGAGCTGGCCTGCATTGAACGGGTGGAGTCCGTCCACGTCCTTGCCCGGGTCGATCGCGCGCATCACGCGGGCCTCGTCGATCTCACCCGGGATCGGCGTCTGGACGAGGATTCCGTCCACCGAGTCGTCCTCGTTCAGCTCCTCGACCACCTCGACCAGCTCCTCCTCGCCCGTACCCTCGGGCAGCCGCCGGTCCACGGCCGTGATGCCCACCTCGTCCGCCGCCTTGTGCTTGTTGCGGATGTAGATCTGCGAGGCGGGATCCTCGCCGACGAGCACGGTGGCGAGCCCGAGCGCGCCAAGCTCTCGCACTTCGTCGGCGACCTCGCTGCGCACGCGCGCGGCGAGCGCCTTGCCGTCCATGACCGTCGCCACGGCGAGACGTTAGCCTTTCGCTTGGATGGAGACGGAGGAGCTCACGCCCGAGTCGACGAACGGCCACGGCCGCTACGAGGGCGTCCTGCGCTACTACGAGCTGGCCAAGAAGCAGGAGTGGCAGGTCCGCGACCTTCCGTGGGGCGAGGAGCCGCCGATTCCGGAGTACAAGGGCACGCCCGAGAAGCTCGCCCGCCGCCGCGACCTCTGGCGCTCGGTGATCATGCAGCAGCTCCAGGCCGACACGTTCGCCTGTGAGATGGCTGCGCAGCTCCTGAACGCGGCGCCGCACATCGAGGCGAAGCTCTACTACTCGACGATGGTGCAGGACGAGTCGCGCCACACCGAGGCGTGGCTGAGACTCGCGGAGGAGGCCGGCGGCGTGGCCGAGCGCGACCCGCACCTCGACCAGCTCGCGGCGATGTTCCTCAACCTCGACACGCTGGAGGAAAAGGTGTTCCTCATGCAGGTCTTCTTCGAGCGGATGATCATCCCGCGCTTCCGGATGATCGCGGCGGCCTCGCGTGGGACGGTGCTCGAGAACCTCTGCAACCGCCTGACCGTGGACGACGGGATCCACCACAGCGCGGGCATGGCGTACGAGCGCGTGCTGCTCGAGGACACGTCGAAGCGCGAGCAGAACCAGCTCGTCAAGGTCACGAACCAGATGCTGCCGATCTTCGTCGACCACGCGATGTGGCGCCCGAAGGCGCGCGCGTCGATCGCCGGGCTGATGCGCGACCGCGACATCCAGATGCTCCGCGACGACCTCGAGCAGGGCGTCCGCCTCGCCGGTTCTCTGGGGATCGACGTCTCGGACCTCGAGATGCCGTCGTTCACCTAGGCGAAGAGGCGCCATGGAGCATGGCGACTACCAGCGGTTCCTCTACTCGCTCGAGGACGAAGACGAGCTCGGCTGGCGAACCCTGATGACCTCGATGGTCTTCCCGCGGGCGCAGTTGCGCTCGCTCGCACGCCGCATGGAGGCGGTCAGCGGGCGGCTCGCTACGCTCGAGCCGCCCAAGGACGCCGGGGAGGGACATCTCGCGCTCATGGTCTCCTTGCACGAGCTCGCGGCCGACGCCCACCGGATCGCGCGCGATCGTCGCCTCGGACGCAACGAGCTCTTTCGACGGCTCGCCGAGCTTCCGTCGGTCGCTGCTGCGTCACGGGCGGGCGATCAGCTGCGGGCTCATGGATACGTCGTCCCGGCGGGTGCGACCCGGCCGACGCCGTAGGCTCGCCTGATGAGCTCGCGCCGATGGCCCCGCAAGAACGACGCCGACTCGATCCGGGCGCGGCAGGAGGCGCTCGGCGTCGACGGGCTCGTGACCTCCGTCGACCTCGAGCCGTTCACGAGCGCGGCCGAAGGCGTGACCGGCGTCGCCGTGATCCCGGTTTCGGTCGCAGGCCCGCTGGTCGTCTCGCTCGGCGAGTACGAGCTGGACGACGCCGGTGCGGTGGTCGAGCGCTCGCGCGCGCCGGAAGAAGTCTTCGTCCCGCTCGCCCACACCGAGGGAGGCCTGACCGCGTCGATGCAACGCGGGATGAAGGCCGCCGAGGAGTCGGGCGGCTTCACCACGCACGTCGTCGCGGACCGGATCACGCGCGCGTCCTGCTTCATCTGCGCAACCGCCGGCGAGGCGCTCAAGCTCGCCCGCTGGATCGAGGCCGAGCTCCCGCAGCTCCAGGCGTGGCTCGCCGCATCGGACGACCCCTCGCTCTCGCGCCACGCGCGCCTGCGCGAGGTGAAGACGCACGTCGTCGGCCCGATGTGCCACGTCCTCTGGCGCTGGACGACCGGAGACGCCGTGGGACCGAACATGATGACGCGCAACTCCTACGCGCTGAACATGGGCTACGTGATGCAGCGCGCGCCCGTGAAGCCGGAGCGGGCGATCCTCGAGGCGAACATGGGCGGCGACAAGAAGCCGTCGCACGAGTTCTTCCACCAGGGGCACGGGAAGACGGTGATCGCCGAGGCGACGCTGACCGACGAGGCGATCCGGCGGGTGCTGCGGACTACGCCCGAGGATCTCGAGGCGCTCTCCTGGGCCGGCACGCACGGCGCGGTCGCCTCGGGCATGCAGTCGGTCGCGTTCACCCCCGCCACGGCGATCGCAGCGGTCTTCGCCGCGACCGGACAGGACCTCGGGATGGTCGGGACGAGCTCGATGGCCCACGGGACGGGACGACGGGTCGAAGGCGGCCTGCACGCGTCGATCCGCTTTCCCGGGCTCGAGGTCGGGACGGTCGGAGGCGGGACGACGCTGCCCTCCGCCCGCGACTGGCTCGGCACGCTCGGCTGCGCCGGGCCAGGCAAGGTCTACCGCTTCGCCCAGATCGTCGCCGCCGCGGCGCTAGCCCTCGAAATCTCCGCCTCCGCCGCCATGGCCACCGCCGGCTCCGAGAACTTCTTCAAGGCGCACCATGAACGGGGTGGTCTTCGCTGAGCGGAGACCGGATTCCGCCCCACCACGATCCCGCGTGCTGGGGCTGCGGCGACAATCCACTCGGAATCAAGCTCGCGCTGCCGCAGAAGGAGGGCCTCGGGGAGTACGAGGCCTACTTCCACTTCGACGAGCGCCACCAGGGCGGGCCTGGCCTCGCGCACGGCGGGATGGTCTCGGCCGCGCTCGACGAAGCGTGCGGCCTGCTCGCGACGTGGTACCGCTTCCCGGCCGTGACGGCCCGGATCTTCGTCCGCTACCGCCGGCCGGTCCCGATCAACACCGAGCTGCTCGCGCGGGCCGAGCTCGAATCGGGCCACGGACGGCGGATGCACGTGCGCGGGACGATCACCGACGGCGACGAGGTGCTCGCGGAGGCGCGCGGAGCCTTCCTCCACGTTCCGCTCGAGCATTTCCTGTCGACGCCGGAAGGGCGTGCAGCGGGCGAGTCCTGGCGCCGCAGGCTCGAAGGAGAAGCGCCTATTTCTTGATGCCAAGGCGTCGACTCGGCGACGCCGCATGAAAGGGCACGCGGGCTTCGCCCGTGCGCCCGATGAAACGAGGACCAAAAGCGCTAACGCTTGATGTGCAGGTTGATCCCGAGCAACACGAGCGGCCAGAGCAGGATGGCGAGGACGGCCGAGGCAAACTGCCGCACGGTGTTGAGATGCGAGAGGTAGTGGTGAGTCGAGGCGACCACGACGCCTACGACCACATAGAGCAAGAGGATCAGCTTGCGGGGGAAGAACATGTGTGATTCCTCTCACGCGGTTGATCGCTCCAAACCCGGAAGGGTGATCTGAAGCGCCACCGCGGTGCCGATACAGGGGAAACCCCCAAACGGAGCGAGGCCACCGTGTTCCGTTTCTTCGTCGTCGCCGTCCTTCTGGTCGGCGCCATGATCGTGATCAAGAACGACCGCGTGCTGGAGCGCTCGGGATTCCTCGGGTATTGCAGCGCCGTGGCGCCGCCCGTGGGACAGGACGGCGACTGGCATGCCTGCAAGAAGGGCAAGCTCTCCGGTGCGCCGGACCTGTCGCTGAAGTCGTGCACGAACGCCGGCTATGTCGGCAAGGTCGCGTACTGGCGCTGCCCGGCGCCGATCGACGCGAACGTCGCGCGCCAGTAGGACGTTCGGGGTCAGACCCCTGACGCGTCCGGATAGGACGGGTCGTCTCGGATCGAGTCCAGGTCGGAGTCCTTCGCGGCCCACTCCGTCAGCTTCGGATTTCGCTCGACGCCGATGCGCAGATGCTCGAGCGCTCGCTCGCGGTCGCCGCCGAGCGCGTAATAGCACGCGAGCTGGTAGTGGAGCGTTGGATGCTCTGGATGCTCGGCGAGCCCTTCCGAGGCGATCTCTGCGGCCCGCGCATAGTCGCCGCCCGCGTACGCCGGCTCGGCGGCGAAGTAGTACTCCCACGGCGAGACCGGGAACTCGTTCGCCGGCGGGCCGCCGATCACGAGCGCCGTCGTCCCGTCCTCCTGCGCGACCGCGTGCCTGCGCGCCGCGAGGTCTGGGACGAACACGAGCGTCACGGCGGGCGCGTCGACGTCTTCGCCGTTGACCGTGAAGGTCGCGCGTCCGGTGATGACGACGTACAGCTCCGCGTGCGCGCCCGCTCCCGACCCGGTCTCGTCGTGCTCCTCGATCAGCTCCTCGCCGGCGTTTGCCGTGTACCCGTTGATCCCGAAGGGCCCAACGCCGAGCCGGCGCCGCAGCGGAAGCCACTGGATGCCGGCGACCGAGATCGGCTCGACCTCGCCGAGACGGACGACACGGAACGAGTCGTCAGCCACGTGCACGCGTCCTGTTCACGAACACGTTGTCGCGTGCGGAGGCGATCCCGACGGCGACTGCTCCCGTCAGCACGGCCGCCTCGCCGAGCGTCGAGGCCTCGACGCGCGGTGGATACGGCGTCCACTTGCCGAGCAGCGCTCGCACGGGCTCCAGCAGCAGGTCGCCGTTGGCCCCGAGTCCGCCGCCCAGGACGACGAGCTCGACGTCCGCGACCGCGGCGATCGGCGCGGCATGCAGCGCGATCCGGCGCGCTAGCTCCTCGACCACGCCGAGGGCGGTCGCGTCGCCGGCGCGTGCGGCCGCGAAGATCGACCGTCCGTCGTAGGGCGGGTTGAGCGCGCTCCCAGGCGCAAGCGCGGCCGCGTCGCGGGCGAGCTCGGAGATCGCCTGCGCACACGGATCGACCGCCTCGTGGTTCGCGCCGAGCGCATAGTCCAGCTCCCCGGCAGCGCCGTGGTGCCCGCGGTGAAGCTCGCCGCCGAGCACGAGGCCCGCGCCGAGGCCGGTGCCGACCGAGAGGAACACGAAGTCGTCGATCCCGCGGGCGATCCCCCGCGACTGCTCGCCGAGCGCGGCGAGGTTGATGTCGTTCTCGAGCGTCACCTCGGCCCCGAGCAGCTCTGCAAGGTCGGCCCCGAAGTCGCGCCCGTCGAGCCGCGAGACGTTCGACGCGAGCTGCACCCTCCCCGTCGCGCGCTCGACCATCCCCGGCACGCCGACGACCACGCCGTCGAGCCGGCCCGCCGGCACGGCGGCCGATGCGAGGAGCGTGTCCCGGAGCTCGACGATGACCCGGAGCGCCTCGTCCGCGTCGGCCCCCTTGTGCTCGACGTCCTGCCGCGCGCTCAGCTCGCCGCTGAGATCGGCGACCGCGCCGCGGAGGAAGCGCGCGCCGAGGTCGAGGCCGAGCACGAACGCCGCGTCCGCGACCGGCTCGAAGAAGGTCGCGCCGTAGCTCGGCCGGCCCGACTCTGCCGTCGCCTCCCGCACGAGCCCGGCGTCCAGGAGCGACTGCAGCGCGAGCGAGACGGTGGGCTTCGAGATCCCCGCACGCCGGGAGATCTGGGCGCGCGAGATCGGCGCAGCCGAGCGGATCGTCTCCAGTACGGTCCGCTCGTTCAGGTCCTTCAGCAGCGGAGGAGTCGCACGGCGTGGCCCGACCGTTTTCGCCATCTCGGCAGGAACCTTAACCCGAACCGAGATGACTTGACAATGTCCGGGCAGAGTTTTACGCTCGCCGGGCTTTCTCGTTTGGAAGGTTAACTAACCGGTCGAGACGGGAGGAACGGAATGAAACGTGTGGCGACGGCAGTCGTCCTCGCGACGCTCGTGGCCACGGCCACCGGCTTCGCGCTCACCGCGAAGGGCTCGGCGTCTTCCAGCAAGACCTCGGCGACGAAGCTGACGGTTTGGGTCGGCTGGAGTGCGCGCGAGCTCAAGCAGTTCAAAGGGGTCGTCGCCGAGTACGACAAGAAACATCCGGAGGTCGACATCAAGGTCGTCGGCTCCATCAACGACACGAAGATCACGAACGCGATCCGCTCGGGGAACGCGCCCGACGTCGTGAGCTCGTTCACGTCCGCGAACGTCGGCGTCTACTGCGGGACCGGCGCGTGGGTCGACCTCTCGC
>Ga0193747_1000298_pt1 | contig 18557 bp, 19 predicted proteins | sample L1m2metaG_FD_143048 | JGI IMG/M metagenome (GOLD analysis project Ga0193747, IMG submission 143048) | Soil microbial communities from a riparian zone of the East river system, Colorado, United States - L1m2 | ecosystem: Environmental > Terrestrial > Soil > Riparian zone | place: USA: East River...
ATCGCCATCCAACGCTGCTTTGAATGCGTTTATCAGTGGTAATGGATTAGCTTGGTCATGGTCTCCAAATATTCCTAAAACAGGCCACTTTATCTTTGAGAGTTCTTGTTTATCTATAACCAATGGTGTTCCATAGTACAATATAGTAGCGGCAAGAGGGTGTTGTTCACTATGCAAGGCTAGTTGCTGTGACTGTCCGCCGCCAAAACACCAACCAAGAGAAGCTATTTTAGAACTATCTACAAAAGGAAGAGAACTTACATATTTTACAGCTGCTTGTAGGTTAGAAATAGCTTCTTGCGGATTAACTCTAACTGATTTTACTAACTGCGAAGCTTGATTTGGATCGTTGGTTGATTGTCCCTTAAACAGATCCACTGCCAATACAACATATTCTGCTTGCTTAGCAAGAGTGCGTGCCATGCTTCGTATGTTATCATTTATACCCCAAAATTCATGAATCATAATTACTGCTGGAAGTTTCTTGCCTGTAGCGGCAGTACTAGAATTGCCATTAGTAACAGTGGTAGAGGGATATACCAAGTAGCCAGAAGCATTGTCAAAGTATTTGACTTCTTTATTAATTTGTAATCCCTCTTTAGTGGCAGTAGCAGTTGAATTTGCGATTGTATGGTTAGCCGCTAACGTAGTTGTATTAGTAAGCGCTGCTGCGTTAGTTTGAGCGTATGTGGGAGGTATTACTTTATAAATTGTATTTGTTATTGACAAGATCAAAGAGGCTATAATAAATAATACAGATGCAAAGACCAGACTAGTTCTTCTTTTTTTCATTGTTGCATCTAATAATGAAAAGGTATATTTACTTTATTTTTTACACGTATACCAAATGTATCTAGATGATATCGTTCTCTATAATTTAAAAGCAATTATGCATCTAAGCGGCAAGCCCGTTCGGCATGTTTCGCACACCTGATGATACACTTTCTAAAGTTTAAGATATTGCTAATTGTGCAAGAGACATAAACTCTTCGGAAAAAGATGAAACTATTAATTTCTTCCAAATTTGACGATACCATCCATCCTCTCAAAGTATTTGAACGCTTTAGAACAAACCAACGTACTGCCATAGTGGATTGAATATACTTATCGCTTCTTGTAATAATTGGCGAATATCAACAAAATTTTTGTATTTCATATAAGCTACCGAATCAAAAGTATATTTTTTCTTGATATATTCGCAGCTAAGCGTTCTAGGCGTTCCAGGCGTTGCAATCTAGTTTATCGAGTAAGTGTAAATATACCCTTCCATAAATAGAAATTATATTTATCCCTACATAATTAATTAGTTGAATTTCATGACGACATCCATACGTAAGATAATGATGAAAATGGAACAAACTCTATCTCACAATAAACTAGCTAGACTCACTGCACTCAAAGGGTTACAAGCCGAGGAGCAACAGGATCCCTTCAAAATACTTATTGGAACTATTCTATCAGCCAGGACAAGAGATGAAATTACAACAAAAGTTGTTAACAACTTATTTAGAAAATTCAAAAATGCTAGAGAACTTGCTAGAGCAGATATAGAAGAAATTAAAGCAATAATTTACAGCATTGGTTTTTACAATATCAAAGCTAAGCGGATAAAGGACGTTTCGCAATTAATAGTCGAACGTTTTAATGGGGAAGTTCCAGACGATATGCAGAAGCTTCTCGAATTACCAGGTGTCGGAAGGAAAACAGCAAACTGTGTTTTGGTATATGGGTTTAAGAAGGCTGCAATTCCGGTTGATATTCATGTTCACAGGATTTCAAACAGACTAGGACTTGTTAATACTTCAAGTCCCGAAAAAACTGAAATTGAGCTTAGTCGAATTCTTGCTAAGAAATATTGGTTAAAAGTGAATGATACTTTTGTTATGTATGGTCAGAATATTTGCCTTCCGATAAAACCACATTGTAAACTATGTAAATTAAAGGAGGTTTGCAAATTTTACCACACTACAGTTCTTCCTATTCAGAAGAAATCTTCTTTTTTTGAAAACAAGCAATCCATAGAAAAGCCGACCTAAACCGAGGTGGTGCTTGGGTACGCTTGACAGCAATCGCGGGGGGAGTGGCAGAAACCTATTGGTTGCTAAAGGCCGCATTTATCCCACTGAACAGCATCGGCCTTGTGATTGCTGTCGCAAGGATTCGTATGCCCTACACAATTTTGAAAGAAAAATTGAACAAGCAGAGGTGTATGGACTACTATTCGGTTGATTAGTTGTTCATAATCTTATATCATCTTTCTATCTCATTCCTGTCAAGTCAGTGAGTTTGCCCCAACTACGTCAATGTTGAGAGCGCATTAAGCACTAACGACATAAACCAGCTGTTTTAGAAAAAGCCATTCGAAATTCATAAAGCCTAGACTACTATTTAAGATCGCCATTTCCTTTCGAAGTTCAAGACGGCTCCAATAAGTGGTCCAAATGGGAAGATTAGTCAGGTGATGTTCAATATCGATTCGAGTACCGAACGGACGCGGAGTAGAGATGCATACGCGTTCTAAGCTCAATCGAAAAGCGTGAAATCCTTTACATTTGATTAAAACGAATTGGGCAACAACCCCAATACTGCAGAAGGCGTGAGGTTTACTATTGTCACAATGATGTGTTCTGTTCTTGTTGTGGTATGGTATTAAGAGGTTCACCTGCCGGCGCGTTTGCGGCTTTTCGTCGTCAGCTTGCTCTTCTTTGTGTCATTAGTAAATATCAAAATAATGGTTAATAAGTAGTTAAAGCAAATAATTTTTGAGAATAATACGGAAAATGAAAGGAAAACCTATGTAGTGTTTGGTGTTGATAATGTAATCAATGCAGAATTAAAGTTTTTTGCTAATTCAAAGAAAAGAATTGATACCTGTATGAACTACACACGACCATCATTAGCCGTCATACTTGAACCAATAAAGAAAGCTTTTCTTGATGCAAAAGGTAGAGGTGTAAAGCTTAGATACCTTACTGAAATTACTCATGATAATATAGCTGCTTGCAAAGAGCTTATGACAATAGTAGATGAGCTACGACATTTAGATGGAATAAAAGGCAATTTTATGGTAAGTGAGACAGAATATCTTGCCCCTGTAATTTTATTTGAGAAAGGGAAGATAGCATCACAGATTATTTGCAGTAATGTAAAGGAAATTTTAGATCAACACCGGTATATGTTTGATACTCTTTGGAGCAAGGCAATCTCAGCGCAGCAGAGAGTCAGAGAGATTGACGAAGGAATAGTCAGCTACGAAACAAAAGTATTAGAAGAAGATGAGAAAAAGATAAAGAGATTCAAAGGATATCTTGAAAATTCAAATCAGCTTTCAGTCTGTACTCAAGATAATAGACTACAGTTTGTTTATAATAATTTCTTTAAGGTCATCGAAAAGATTCTGGATAAATCTAAAAATGTGGAACATAAGGGAATTAGATGGCTCACTTCTATCAAGGATAAAGATAGTGCCGACTTGGCTAAAATATTTCTGGATCATGGAGTAGTTATAAGACATATTAATCAAATCCCTATAAGCTTTGGCGTTTCAGACAAAGAAGTAGTTGGTTCAATAGCAAATACAGAAGGTACTGAAATGGCAAAGACACTTTTTGTCAGCAATGAACTTCTTTATGTAGAGCATTTTAATAGCTTATTTGAAGAATTATGGAAAAATGGAATTGATGCCAAAGATAGAATAAGAGAAATTGAAGAAGGAATACTACCTGTCAAAACTAAAATATTGAAGGATGAAAATGAAATAATCAATGAAATAAGACGGCTAAACAACAGAGCAAGTAGATTATCGATTTGTTCAGCATTTGGTGGAATGCAAATGAGTTACAAGTATCTTTTTGATACATATAAAAAAATAGTAGAAGGCGAAGGAATGAGATGTATAGTCAATATAGACAAAAAAGATAGTCTAGATTTAATCAAAGTATTTCTAAATGCAGGAATCCAGGTAAGGCATGTAAAAAATATGCCACCAATGAATTTCGGCGTTTCAGATAAAGAATTAGCAGCCACGATAGAAAAGATGGAAGGTGGTAAGATTAGTCAGAGTTTCCTGATTAGTAATGAGCCTCTATATATCAACCACTTTAATTCTTTGTTTGACGAGATATGGAAAAATGGAATTGATGCCAAAGGGAGAATAAAAGCGATCGAAGAAGGAGCTGACTCAGAACGAATAGAGATCATTCAAGACCCTGTTGAAATACAAAAGCTTGGCTTCGGCCTTGTACAAACAGCTATAGAAGAGATACTGGTGATGTATTCAACCGCTAACGCATTTCATCGCCAAGAGTCCGCAGGAGGAATTCAGTTATTAAAGGAAGCAGCAACGGAACGAGGAGTAAAGGTTAGGATCATGACACCTGAGGATGAGCTAATTGTAGAAACAGCGCGAAAGTTGAAGGTAGGGCAAGAAGAAGAACAGCAACCGCATGAAAAAATTGGCATAAGATACATTCAACCGCATTTACAAACCAAGGTTACTATCTTAATAGTGGACAAAAAATACTCTCTGGCTGTAGAATTAAAGGATGATACAAAACAAACATCAAATGAAGCAATTGGATTAGCAACTTACTCTAATAGCCTGTCTACCGTGTCGTCTTATGCTTCAATATTTGAAAGTCTATGGACACAAACTGAATTGTATCAAAAATTAAAGGAAGCTGATAAAATGAAGGATGAATTTATCAACGTAGCAGCTCATGAATTACGTACCCCTATACAACCAATACTTGGATTAGCTCATGTTCTCCGCTCAAAACAAAGACATGGAAAAGAAGAAAAGGAGTATCTTGATGTTATAATCAGAAATGCAAAAAGACTAGAAAGACTTTCGGAAGATATTCTAGATATTACAAAGATCGAAAGCAAATCATTAGGTCTAAAAAAAGAATTATTCAATCTAAGTGAGATAATACTAACTGCCATGGCTGACTCGAACAATCAGATTGCTAATGAAAATAAAGATCATAGTCTAAAATTACAATTAGTAGCCCACGAGAAAGATATCTTTGTAGAAGCAGATAAAGGCAGGATTAATCAAGTAATCTCGAATCTTCTGAGTAATGCTATTAAATTTACAAAGGAAGGTAGTATAACTGTAGCTGTAGAGAAAAAAAATAACAACCTAGAGATTCTTGTCAGGATACAGGATACAGGTACTGGTATACACCCTGAAATATTACCAAGACTATTCACAAAATTTGCTTCAAAATCCGAAATAGGGACGGGTTTGGGATTATTCATTTCAAAAAGCATAATCGAGGCTCATGGTGGTAAAATCTGGGGCGAAAATAACCCTGATGGCAGAGGAGCCACATTTTCCTTCGGTCTGCCTCTAGAGGAGAATCAATAGATTCGTCTATAGGTTTACGAAGCTGGTAAGAAATTTCTGTAGAAGGTGTAAAGTTTATTGTCGCCATGATGGTATGTTCTGTCCTTGTTGTGGAAATGTTATATGGTGATTGTCATATTGCCTTAGATCGTAAACTGACAAAAGCACAACGAATGTATTCTTACATTCAGTAATCCAAAATGAAGTCAAAGCGTTATGTCAAAATTACCATGCAATTAAAGGTTTGATAGATGTTTTGAAAATTGTTCCACCCAATACTCATGAATATTGAATTGTTGTTTGATTGTTATCTTAGGTTAACTTAGAAATAACTTATGAACATTTTCTTTGGTTAAGTGAAGTTTGTATACTTCATCCTTCTTTAGTATAAAGATTTGATCATGCATTTCGAACAGTTCAATCAGGTCTTTTATTTCCGAATTTAATAAATTATCAGTCTTGTATGCACAGTACATTAACCCAGCTATTCTATTGTCGTCATAAGCTTTCTCTATATCCAGAGCCTGTTTTAGCGAAGATTTTTTCACATCATTCATTAGAAAATCCAAGCAGCATACTTGTTCGTTAGAAGCATTCTTAACAACATTTTCTATCACTCTGCTACAATATTTCATGATATTTTTCTGGCTTCGGATTTGTAATTGCTGTCCGTCTTTAGATTGTTGAGAGGAATAGTAATATGGCTCAACCGTACCATCATACCATTTAAGTTTAGTTAGAAGTAAGGTGGGAGGGCTGTGGGGAGGTCCAAAGAAGCATTTAAACAAGTTACATTCTTTGGCAAGCCTATCCATGGACTTTAACATTCGTATCATTGAATCATCATCTGAGTAGATTATTAGATCATGTTTTCTAGGTACTACTGATTGCTGCTTTTTTAACCACTTATCCACAGCATCCTTTACAATTGAATTTATAGAAACTCCTCTGTGATTCGCTATCTCTCCTAGCTGCTCATGAACTTGATCATCAAATCCTCTAATAATCAGAGTATGTGCCAACAACATGATATTCCCTCGACGAGTATATAACTAATGCTATCAAGATAGCGAAGCTAGATAGATTTATATACACGCTATCATGCTATCATAGCACATGGGTAACATAAATCATCAAAAGCATCTAAAATATGATGACGAAAATCTAACCCAAAGTACGATAAAGGATAGTGAAGTCTATGATCTGTTACTTAAAATACCTGCAGGAAAGGTTTCCACCTATGGAGATCTTGCAAAAGCACTCGGAAATCCTTTGGCCTCAAGACAAGTGGGGAGAATACTTGGCAGGAATCCGAACCCCATTAAAGTGCCATGTCATAGGGTAGTGATGTCAGATGGCAAGATTGGCGGGTACTTCTATGGTAGTGATAGAAAGAGAGAATTACTTGAAGAAGAAGGAATATCCTTCACAGATGAAATCGTTAGCAATTTTAAGAAGGTTAGAGTCTATCCTCAAAAACAATAGGACTACTCCTCTGACATATAGTAAGGATGAATAACCAAGAGAATTAGGTAGTAATGAAAAATATACAGGAGGAGATTGCAGATATTGGTTGGCAAACTGTAACAGATGGAATGAATGAAAAAGGATACGCTTTGGTGTCACGATTCTTACCAGTACAATATTGCGGTGAGCTTATTAACAAATATGACAACTCGGATCTAAATTTTTTCATAATATCCCTATCCATATTTACTTTATGTCTAGTTTGAGAGCCGCTACCATCACTTTCGGTTACTTCTACATGATATGACCATCTATTGTCATCAAGAGGTGATAATGCGCTAGCGGCCTTTAATACGCCGGCTGTCCCACAATAAACATGCGGCGTGCATATGGTTTTACACCAGAGAGACTGCGCAAAGAAATTCCCGTTCTCCAAGCTTGTAAACCGATAACACTCAGTACCGCTTACCGCCCGCCATTCAACTGGACTGCGTTGCTACAATTTCTACATAGCCGCGCCACGCCACAAGAATGGGTGTTCGAGGATGCATATCACCGTCTTATGAATGGGTGCGAAATTATAGTCACGAACATACCTTCCAAAAATTGCCTTAGCTTACAGATCCCCGCCGAGTTGTCACATCAGTCACATACCGTTTTGGGGGAAACACGCGCTTTGTTCGATTTAGATGCAAACCCGCTTGTCATAGAAGCAGCGTTGTCGCGCGACCTTTTTTTTACGTCAGCTTATTGCCCGTCACAGTGCCCTGCGCGTCCCTCGCTGTTGGGATAATTTTGAACTGTTACTGCGGGTTATCTTAGGCCAGCAAGTAAGTGTGGCTGGCGCACAACCATGCGACGTCTCGTGGATCGCATTGGCGTCACGCCTACCAATATTGCCGCCAGCTCGCCCGAAGCTATTGCGGCTATTGGTATGCCGCTGAAAAGAGCGACGACAATCTGGATGTTGGGCGACATGGTGCAATCGGGCGCATTGCATTTGGATGAACGAGACCCGCAACTTTTTTACGAACAGCTCGTGGCCATACCAGGCATTGGACCATGGACAGCTGAATACATGCGCATGCGCGTGCTGCATTGGCCTGATGCTTTTCCTACTGGCGATCTCGGCATGCAACAAGCAGCTATGCCGGGTCAGCGCCAGACTGAACGGCAATTAATTGCACACTCTGCCGCATGGCAGCCTTGGAGGAGTTACGCAACCATATTACTTTGGAAGTCACTAGAAAATCATGGTGGATAAATGTTTTACACGTTCGCGGAAACGCTTTTTGAACCTCTGGCATGTCCAAATCACTTCTAAGGTATTTTACTTTCCGCTGTAGACTTCATATTGAAATAATGTCAGCTCTAAATAAGGGTATCAAAATAATAAACCAATGGTTGAACCAAAACCAATCATAAACAAAAACTCGTTAGACCAATGACGTACTGTTCTTTTTCGGCTCTAGTCATATTTGATAACCACTCCATTATTGTATTGTATTATATTGTACGAACTCATTGATAGCTTTTTCCCTGTTTCCATCTGTTACCGGGTTGTTGCCTATTGTTACCAATGTCTTCTATCTTGTTACCGCGATGTTTCCATCTGATTTCGGCTGCTACCCTCTGTTACAGGAGGTATCGGGCTGTGTGAGAACTACCCACCACATAGGTACTTTAGAAAAATAAATTAAATTTAAAAAAATCCTATCAAAACTAGGGGCCGGTTTTCTAATTAGAAATAATACGCCCGAAAGATCTTACTGAAATGTTTGAATCGTACTTTCACCATAAAATACCGACCCAAAAACTGGTCTTGAATAGTACCAGAAATTTTGAGTCATATGATCCTTACCATCCTTACTTATACAGGGTTTTGAGTTCTGATGGTTCGCGGTATTCAGGTCGTACGATTAAAGCATTGGATTTACCTGGTATAAGTAAAGTTGAGGTCAACCTAGCTAATGAAAAAGCAGCCTTAGAGTATGACCAATCCAAAATCAAACTTGACACAATTGACCAAAAATTATCATAACCTTAGGTACGCTATCACATTCGGCTAACTTTATGGCTTTTTGACCAGCGATTTTGAATGTTGTTATCATTTTAATTGGTAAGACATTTCGTGACTATTAAGAACAGTTATTATTGATTGATGACTATCTTATCAGAAGCTAATATCGATTGGTTTGGGGTAGTCAGTGCTGAGAATTACAAGAGCGCATAGAATGGGTAAAAGTTGGGCATTTCAAAAAAAGGGAATTAAATAAAGATTGCTAAGTTAGGTTCTGTACTCCTCTTCGTCGGATGGATTGTTTTTAGCAGACTGTATGCGCTCGTCGGATAGAATTTTACCAAACCTGTCGAAGAATAACATCGCCTTACCAAAGTCAGGAAGAGGGATTCGATTCTTCTTACAATACTCCAATATCCATGCTAGCTGTGTTCTAAGATAATCCAGCATTTCATAATTCATTGATTGTAATTCTTCAACCCTTTCCATAGCATCCATTAATTCCGTGACTTATCATGTGACTCCTGGCAGATTCTTCTCTGCATTCTGTTGCCGCTTCTCGTCCTGCTTTTTGATTTCTTGAGATTTTTTCTCTATAAAGCGCTCGAAGCTTTCTTGTAAGCTTTTAGTCTTCTCTTCCCTTTCTTCAATTTTCTTGAATCTTTCTTCGAATGACCTCGTTTGCATCGTTTTACGTGAAATATCAGATAAAGCGACTCTTAGAGCTGTGATATTGGCATTTAGAAGATCTATCTCAGCTTGTCGTTTCTCTTGTCTCTCGGCTAAGATCTCCGTTCTATATGATAAGTCGTCGCTCACACTATCAATTGCAGCTAATACGGATTTAGACACTTCGAGCGCGAGGGCCATTTGAGGGGGTGATTTTTCCAGACTATCTATCCTTCCTCGAAGCCAATCCCTATACTGCTTTCGGAGCGCACTAATCTCTATAAAATATTCTTTCAGGGTCTTTTTCATTTCCTTTCACCCTTTACTTTTTTGTGAGCCTCATCCTCTATCCACTTCTCTATAGCATGTTCTACTAATTCAGATAATTCCATGTCATTGCGTATAGCTTCAATCTTTGCTTGCTTCCAAAGCTGTGGATCTATCTTAATTGACGTTGCTTCTCTCTTAATGTCATTCCTAGGTGTCATATAATACTACTATACCGCCAGTAGTCTAAATAGATAGTGGTAAAGATTTAAATAATCATAGTGCTATAACACTAGTAGTATAGTATCAATCTAATGGTATTCTAATCGGATATGCGGGCAGAGCGAGTATGCTTGATATTTTCAGAAAATATATCGTAGGTGACGTTGTTATCAGACGCAGTACTGACCCCTACACTCCCGAAAATTTCGTAGACGAATCCGCTCGTTCTGTGAGGCGGTTCAATGCGCTGTTATGTGAAGAGGACTATTTTTTTGAGATATTAATAGCGAACCATCAAGGGAAAAATTCAGAATTATATCACGTTGATGTTAGTGACAATCCCGAAAAAGTAAGGCCTTATAAGGCGATCGGTAGCGGTGCTGAAACGGCTGATAAATTTTGTGCAGGATTATCTTTTGATACAATCACAATGAAGGATTTCACAAAACGCGCATTTCTTGCGACCGCATATATGGATCAGCATCATCCTGAATTGAGAGTAGGCATTGGGTCAGGGGTATCCCGTTGATAAAACATATGAATTACAATCAGGAATGGGATAAAGAAATCACTGATCTAGAGGAATGTAGAAATTATGCAAACGATAGAATAAAAAAATTAAAAGACTGCTTCGAGGCAATCCTTAAGGAATAGTACTATTCAGAATTATTGCTTTTGCAATCGTATTTCCATTGTCATTACTGGCTCTGAATACTGGCACTAATACTCCTGTTTTGTTTGTCCACCAAGAAACATAGACATTACTTCCAGAGGCAGAGATTTCCGTATTCCGATCTATCGTACCACTGGTTCTGTAATCCGATTTGACTTCTACTTTTTTTGTGTTGTTGAATGCTGTAAATGTACTACTTACCGAAGGCAGAACAAATCCCGTTTACCGGGTCATTAAGTGTTGATGGAGCATTCTGCGGCGTGCCTTGCGAAATATTCTTTCTGAGTGATTCGCAGATGACGTTGGGTATAAGGTAGTAGCTAATAAAGAGAATTGCTAAAACAAGACCGCCAAAAAGTATCAAAAAGGTAGAATCCATTCTACAGTATACAACTTGATTATTATCAGATAAGATACTATCTCCCACTGCTACTGTCAGATTTCTTAATTTCTAGGGTAATTTTATCGCCCACTCTTATGGCCATATCCTCGTACTCCCTCATACTGATTTTAAACGTAGGGGAATCCGTCGGTGGCCCGGCTCCGCCCATGGCCTTGGAAATATTTGACATGGCTTTTGGCAAATTCTTCATCATGTCCTCTGGGGAAGTAAATGCCGTCATATTCGCACCAAGAGACTTTTCGGCGCCTGACTTGTAATCATTTGGATCAGAAAATGTGACATACACGTAAGGGCTTCCGTCTTGAGAGGCTTCAATTTTTGAGATGATACAGTCTTTCTTCATCGCGTTACCTTGTGAAGGAATACACATATAATTTTTACAGAAAGTCCCGCCTGATTATAGATAGGCTGAGGAAGCAGGGTCAAATCACCGTTTATTATGGCCCGAAACTCCATTCGCGTTTTGTGTTAATGGATGAGCAATAACGCAGTGGGGGGGCAGATAACGGACGGAAACCGATGCCCCCACTGGTATGCCTAGTCAAGTCTGAATATGCTAGATGTTAAATTATTTAAAATCTGTGCCAATCAAAGAGATTGCAAAAGCTATAATACAGAATAAAAGACAGGAAATAATTCTTCAAAATCCAAGACTTTCTCTTATTGTCCGATTGGAAATTCAACCGATACTCTTGCGATGGTATGTCCCGATATTATTTCCTGAGCTAATCGATTATCATCCTGGAAGTAACCTAAGATAAGATCATTATTCTGCGCATTCCTTGTAATAATGACTCGAGAGGCTTCAGGATGAGGCAGATTCTTGTTTTCTGACTTCTCTCCTACCTTCAGTGTGGTTGTTTTCTGATCGATTAATTCTATGCGGATTGCCGATATCTTTGTCGCTGTATCTGTCCAATAATACTCCCTATGTAGTACTTCATTTTTTCCAAACATAAAATAAATAATAAATAATTGCTTAAAACAGTCTATTGTTGTTTTATTTGATTACTATCCTCCAATCAATTTGATTCACTTCGAGTATGAAGGAATCGGTCAGCACATGGTTTTCGCCCTTCGTTGTATTTTGCTCGTTCAATGTGCAGGAGGATTCGTGTTGGTTCGTCGTACAGCAGAAATCTTTATATCGACGTTTGTGATTATCCTTTTACCCACCAAGACGCTGGACGCGTTTTCTAACTGACGAAGGGTTGGCTTTCTTACGCGTCCAATTTTCATGAGCATTCACCCATCTTGACCGATACTATACTTTGATACCGAGCTGTACAGGTCTCCGGCATTATTTCATAAATACTTCCACAGATCGACTTTCATTTTTATCTCGTTGATATTCGGCTATCTTGCTTCTCGCTTTTAATTTCGATTCGCATTTTAAGTTGCACGGCTTCATTCTTAGCCTATAGCTACAGGACAGCAGTACTGCCGCCAGAGCCGCCAGCGCCAGCTGTAGCGCTGCCGCCAATGCTAGAGCCAACAGAACCGCCAGCTGCGCCTGTACCAGAGCCTTCAGCGCCCGTGGTTCCGTACTGCCACTCCCGCCAGAGCCACCAGTGCCACTGTGGCGGTCGTGGTTCCTCCGTGAGCATCTGCGTTGCCGCCAGAGCCGCCAGAGCCGCCAGCACCTGTTGTACCCCCCGTTAGCTGGACTGCCGGCACTGCTGCCGCCGTTTGCCGTACCGCCAGAGGCGCCATTTGAATCACCGCCTTTGCCGCCGTTAGCTGAACCCCCTTTTTTTAAAGACACTACTTTTTGGTGAATAGTGTCTACAGACTTTCTGACATCAATGCTTTTGATATTTATACTACTGAATCCATGACTTCTTGCCATCGCATAGGGAGCACAAGTGTTCCCCCTACGAGAATCGCAGCTACAACTACTGATGCAGTCATTATCGTTGCTTTTGTTTTCAAATTAGGTCGTTACTCATCTACACGAAAACAGCTATTTAATCATCAAATAGTAATAACAACAGTACTTGTTCTATAATATAATTAGCAGTATTTGTTCTGTTATATTTAGGCCTAGAGGCTAAATCAGGATCAAAATACATGAAAAATCATAGTCGAGTACGAATATGCTTATACAATATAACGTCTGGACTAGCGTTGAATTAGGGACTTACAGTTATTCTCCTGTTTCCACTTCAATCCTTTTGCTTTTTACTATAAACTTGATTGTATTCGGGTTACCTAGTATTTCCAATATAGGCTTTGGAAGATAACACTGACTCCCTCTTTGCTCGTGATATGTCACACTAACAGTAAACTCCTTTTGATCTTTCTTCCATTTGGGCATGAATGATAATCATCTACATCTTTACCTATAAATACCACGTGGATATATATTGGTGTGAGCAATAAAAGCAACATAGGTCGAGGTTCGATTCATGAGCGTAGATGAAAATCTAGCAGTTACTATAGGTGGAGGATTCTTTGTCGTGGCAATAATTGGCTACGCATTGAAGAAGGTTCTAAAAATACTTGCCATAGTAGTAGGCATGTTTTTTGTTGGATTGGTGTATCTTCAGTATCAGCAAATAGTTAGCGTCAATTGGGATAAGGTTCAAACTAAATCGGAAGGGCAGTTGCAACTTTTGCAAATGTTACAACACAAATATCTAATAATATTGGTAATGCGACAGGCACAAGTCATCCCACTCACAACAAGAGCACAAGTCTAGGAATTCCATTAACCGGGGGTATGGCAATGGGATTTACAATTGGATCATGAAAGGTTAGTTAGGAAAGGATGTTGATGTAGAGATGACAAACAAAATTATCAGATTAAATTCATGATGTTAGAGAAGAGGAACCTTTCTAAAGCTAAAATGCTGATATTTCTATCAACGATATAATGAAAGTATCATTATAGAGATTTATTATTATAACGTGAACGAATTCTTCAGAGACGAGTCCGAGAATGTCGATAAAAGAAAGATTTAGATGCAATAACTTCAATATTATACCAGACCTTCCAATTAACCCCGTTTAAAAGAGACTATGATGCTGCATTTGGAAAAATTGGAAATATACTGTACCGTTATGGAATAGATGAAAATCCGAGGAATTTACGTTTCAGATTTACTTTGTGTATGCAAGATTTTTTTGACTCCATTCCTGACGATCAATGGAAGATAAAAGAAGTGCTTTTCTCAAGCAATCTGAGCAATTTGCAATTACAAATTTAAAGACTGGATAATAGAACAGATCACATAACTCGTAAAAACACTAAACACAAGTTTGTTTAGGCCTGGACTATTTTTTGGATTGTTCTTGGAAATCCGATCCGCTATTATAGTTACTATTTCATGCAGTATAGATGATGCGTTCAGTGCAGTGATCCTTGTAGTATCAAGATGAGGAGCGAAACAAACGATATCTGCACCTATAATGTTGATACCACGAAGTCCGCGTATAAATCTAAGGGCTTCGTTAATTGAAATTCCGCCTGTTTCAGGATCTGCAACCGCAGGAGCATATGCAGGATCCAGAACATCTAAATCCCAACTGAAATAAGTTGGTTTACCATCACTTGCTATGCGACGTGCCTCTGCAATCACCGAATCTACTCCGATATCATTGAATTCGTCAATCTCGATTATACGATATCCTGCATCATGTGCCCAATCGTCCTGACGCAAATCTCCCATTGCTCCTCTAATACCTATCTGGATTGTTCTTTTCGCATCTATTAGACCCTCTTCTAATGCGAGCAAAAACATCGATCCACAATGCTCTTTAATACCTGCCACTGTTCCATATGCATCAACGTGAGCATCTAAATGAATCACGCCAACGGGACCCTTATGGCGAGAATTGACACCGGCTATTGCGCGTAGAATTGGTAAGGTTATAGAATGATCTCCTCCTATAGAAACAGGTACGGTTCCTGACTGAGCAATCACTTCGTAAAACTTCTGTATGTCAATTACAGCCTTGTTTGGGTCAAGGACATTACCTATATTCGCGTCACCAAGATCACAAATTCTGCATAGTTCAAAAGGGTTAATTTTGAATGCACGATGGCTTCTATGAAAGCCCATCGAAAAATCTCTTACTGCTCTCGGTGCAAGATATTGTGTTCTTTCTACCCAATTTCCTCCACTATATGGAACACCTACTATTCCAATATCAGCATTTTGTGGAACATCAGGTTGACATTTCAAGAACGTAGGAATATTAGCATAGTACATATAGTTAGAAGCCCCTTGGCACGCTCCAAATCAGTGAATTTTTTGGTAGACATTATGCTGCGTTCTTTTGCAAATATAAATGCATTTTGCATAGATTGAGTACCGATTCTTTAGCCCGGGGCAGAGTACTACAGGATTTCTTAACACGAACTCCGTTTCGTCAGTAGGTGACAAAGTCAAGTCCAGCTTGACTACTACGGGTATCTCTATCACCTAAGATTTTTGGTATGGGCTTATTGTGTTACCGAATGACCTTACACTATACTTCATTTGTCCGCTAATTATGCTAATACAAGAATAAAAAAAATGTTGCTAATAGCGGATTTAACAACAATGCTATTGACACAACACATACGGATACATATTGGAATAACAAGTACTTGCGATACTTCAGTTTCTTCGAAAATCTTCACGTTTTCAAGAAGCACTCACTCTTCTGGTGAATGCTCCACCTCGGACTCAGGCAGCACAGTAGCAGGTGTAATCGTGTCCGACAAAGGATCTGAACACCAGGTCCTCCTGTACGAGTACATCGGCTAATCATAATTCTAATGGTCATGATCAAGTTCGATAGTGGCAGTATGAGTTGCAATTCCCATTCTCCCCAACACAACTGACCAAGAGACAAATTTGACCTATTTTCGCAATCCGTATTCCTAAATCGCATTGTGAATGGCCAGACATTCAGCCTATGACATAACGTGGAAGATTCAATTATTGTTGTCGAACAGTTGCTTTCTCCTTATAACCACATATTACGCATCCGGTGACGTATAAAGTGTTGGCCTTGCAAATTGGACACAAATTAGCCTCTCCTTACATTTCAATCGTGATATAACAATCAGGTTGTCTGAATCCGAGTAATATTGATCTCGGAGTCATCCAAGTCTAGTTCCCTAGAGGACGCTTCATTCGACCGACGATATCGAATCCAATTCAGCAGATGCATTTATCCCAAATTCCATACTACGATTCATTTTTTCTTTATATCTTTAAGATAGAGTTTCATTGATTCCACGATGAGGGCAGTAACCGTTGTTTTCATATCTATTGCCAAATGTTTGAAATCATCAAGCAAATCAGTAGGAATTTTCATCGTAGTTTTAGTATCATCGTCTTCTATGGCTTCATTCGTTTCCATGTGAGTTATTAATATGCACAGGTATATTTATTTATGGTTTAGCGGATATATATGAGAACGTACAGATGCCAAGTTATATTAACAATAAGGTAATATTTCTGCCCTAGCATAGAGATATCCTACCGTATACAGGTATAGATTTATATATTCTATGCATATCGATATAGATATGAAGTACCGGGACAGAAACGAAATTACTGCGCAGATTCTTGAAAGTGCTAACGGCAACAACGTGCGATTATCGAAAATAATGTATGATGGATACCTTTCGCACACAGTAACTAAGGAATATCTGGGACTTTTAATAGAAAAAGGTCTGATAGAATATCAAGATGGAGAAAGAACATTCAAGACTACAGAGAAAGGCATGAATTACCTGCGGATTCATAATAGAGTGCAAGAATTAAGTCCGCTTACAACGAATTTGCAGAAAAGGGAAGAGACGCTTTCATACCTTTAAACTCAAGGCTTCGATAAATGACTAGATACGTATGCACGAGAGATGGACGCAGTGACTTGGTGAGAAGATGTTCAGAAAATGACAGTACTAACAAGAAGTAAACAAAAAAAATCCAAAAAGGCGATGCTAATCGAGCTAGCGCTGGTCACAATCATAACCACACTCTCGTATCACTTGGTGGTAGTAAAGATTCAATTGTCAAAACGCCTTTTTCCTTGATTTTGCTATTTTCTGTTTGTCGATTTTGCGTATCGTTTTTTTGACGGTATCAACAAATGGAAATAATTTCAATACAAACTGGAACTCAGGTTCTTAACCAACATCGTATCGGACACATTCTTCATTCTTCAAGTCTTTTTTATTTCTGTTTCAAATTCTGGAAAATACTCTCTTATTTGTCTGACGTTGAATTCCTTCAGTATGAAATCTTTATCTTCTCTCTTCAAAAGAAACTCGAATGATTTCTTAACAAAATCCTCTGGACCTATAATCCCAGCGGAAATTTTTTCATAGTATACTTTATCCATACTTACTTCATGTCTAGTTTGAGAGCCACTACCATCACTTTCGGTGACTTCAACAAGGTATGACCATCTATTGTCGTCAAGAGGTGATAAAGTGCTAACTATAACTCTGACCATTTATCTTTGGAAGCATTTTGGGTTAAAATGCGTTTCCATCAACATGGCCTCAGGAAATAGGACATAGCTGGAATCCATCTTTTGATTGTGGACTTTTCCTTTCTTGTTTCCTCGATCAGTGTCTCCAGGTACACGTGTATGTAGGACATTTTCTGCACCTTCTTTTATGTCCATATTTATGAAAGCACAAAGTGATCTCTTGTTGTCATTTATCGTGTTATCTATACAGATTCCCTAGTTTATCTTATGAAACCATACGAGATGGCATGAATACAATTTAATTATGACGTTTTTGGCAACACATAAATACTGTTTTTTTTGACTATCTGTTTACTGATGGGCAATAGAACAGAAAGAGTGATGCTGGTATGCGTACTTTTGCTTGTAGTTTCAATGACAACCCAATCCTCAGTTTTTCACAATAACAAAGCCGCCGCTTTGACAAACCCGCAAGATGATGGACAAAAATTAACCCGAAATAATTTAGAACAGCCATCATTCCCTGTCACTCAACAATCGCCTTCTGACACAAATCAAGCTGCGTTCAAGAACGTAGCTCTACCATCAATGGCTATCACTTCTCAATCGACGAACCTTAGGGCCATCTTTAAGCAAGTGGAGAACTCTGTTGTACAGATAACAAGGAAATTACCAACAGCAGCATTTAACCCCCTAAATCCTCAAACAACGAATGCTACTGCGCAGGGTTCTGGTTTTATATACGATAACCAAGGGCATATAATTACTAATGGTCATGTAGTGAGAGATGCAAAAATAGTAGATGCAACTTTTGTAGATGGAAATAGATATACTGCAAAGGTATTAGGGACTGATATCTATGGTGACATAGCAGTTCTACAAATTTCACAGAATAATACTCAACAGGTATTACCTTCTCTTAAACCACTTGTGATTGGAAATTCATCGAAACTAGAAGTAGGAGATCAAGTGATTGCTATTGGTAATCCATTTGGGCTTAGTGATACTATGACCACAGGTATTGTAAGTCAGGTATTGCAAGCCAATAAAT
>Ga0193747_1000299_pt1 | contig 18548 bp, 14 predicted proteins | sample L1m2metaG_FD_143048 | JGI IMG/M metagenome (GOLD analysis project Ga0193747, IMG submission 143048) | Soil microbial communities from a riparian zone of the East river system, Colorado, United States - L1m2 | ecosystem: Environmental > Terrestrial > Soil > Riparian zone | place: USA: East River...
CGGCTGGTAAGAACTACCATTGGCCCTGCGTAAGCAATGCCTGAATCAGGATCGGACGAAATCCTGATCGTCCCGTTGTAATCTTTCGTCTGAACGATTGGACCTGATTTCAAAAACAGGCCCGTCAGCGAGAGCGCTTCTTCCAGCGAACCGCCGCCATTTTTCCGCAGATCGACAACGAGACCGCCGATGTTTTCTTTCTTCAGCCGCTTGAGCAAAGCCAGCACATCGCGCGTCGTGCTCTTCTGATGCCTGTCCATGTCGGCATAGAAAGAGGGAAGGGTCAACCAGCCGAGTTTTATCGGCTCGCCGTTCTCGTCTTTCCTGATGATGATGTCGGCACGGGCTTCCTGGTCTTTCAGTTTAATTTCATCACGCACCAGTTCGACATTTTTCCGGCGCGACGGATCCGTGGCATCGGAGGGAATCACAAGCAAGCGGACGCGTGTGCCTTTCTTTCCGCGAATCATTTCGACGACTTTGTCGAGTCGCATCTCGCGAACATCGACATATTCCGCCGGGCCCTGCGCCACGGCAGAGATGCGGTCGCCGACCTTGAGCCTTCCGTCCGTTTGCGCTGGTCCACCCACCACGAGGCTTTCAATTTTCGCATAGCCATCTTCGGAGCGAAGCATCGCCCCGATGCCCACGAGCGAGAGGCCCATGTTGATGCTGAAATTTTTCATGTCGGCCTTGCTCAGGTATTCCGAGTGCGGGTCGTAAGCCTGGGCGAGCGCGTCGAGATAGAGTTTCATCTGCTCATCTTTATCCTGCTCGTGAACATTCCGGGCCAGACGTTCATAGCGGCGAGAGACGAGTTGCGGCGCGGGCTCGATCGGGTGCTCGCTCAAATGCTCCTGAAGCAGTTCGTTTGCGATCCGGCCGCGCCAGAGTTGGTCTGCTTCAGCCTCATTTTTCGGCCACGGCGATTTTTGACGGCTTAACTCGACCGTCGCATTGCCTTTGAAGTCCGTTGGCTGCTTCAACAGCTCTTTTATTTTCGCCACGCGTTCATCAACGCGCTTGGTGTATAGCGCGTAAACCTCGTAGCCGGGTTTAAGCGTTCCCATAAGAACGTCCCCTGCCATGGCGTTGGCATACTTCGCCGTGATGGCATCAACGTCTTCCTGAGTGAAAAAGAGATGGCTGAAATCGAGCATCTCCAGATACGTTTGCAGGAATTTTTTCGAAACCTCTTCGTTCAGTTTTTGCCGGGTGTAATGGCCTTCCTCCAGCAGTCGCCCAACGGACATCGCCACCGTTTCTCTCGAACTCGCCGGTGCCGGCGGAGCCGCAAGCGCGGCCGCAAAAAGGATCGTGCAAAAGGCAAGTGATCGGCGCAAAGATGATCTCATTGGTAAAAAAGAGGTTTAAGATACTCGCAGAATTCGGCTCGCAGCGCAAGACGACGAGACAAGATCGGCATTGTTGGATACAAATAGACAATCGACAGCGCTGAACATTCAAAAACTTTGTTACGATGGCATCTGCGACTTACAAAACGTTTTGCGGTGGGATCTTTGAAACCAATTGCTATCTGTTCGAAGCGCCGGAGGGATGGATCCTGTTCGACGCACCTGAGGGTGCGTGCGAATGGGTCCGCTCGCTCAATATCCATCCCAAACTTTTGGCGCTGACACACGGACACGTCGATCACGTACAAGACGTGGCGAGGGTCAAACGCCAGTTTAACTGCCAAATCGGATGCCATCCCCTCACCGCGCCTATGATTTCTGATCGCGATTTCTTTCGCAACTTCGGGTTCGCACTCGAAATCGAACCAGTCGAACCAGATTTTCTTATCGAAGAAACACCAAACCGAAGTTTTCTCGGTACCGACTTCCAAGTTCTGGAAGTGCCTGGCCATTGCCCGGGCAGTCTTTGTTTCTTTTCGCGCAAGGACCGGTTGCTCATTGGTGGCGATGTTCTTTTCGCCAGCAGCATTGGTCGCGGTGATCTGCCCGGCGGCGACATCGATCTGCTAATCAACGGGATCAGGGAAAAGCTATTTCCGCTGGGCGACGATGTAACTGTGCTCTCCGGCCACGGCCCGCCCACAACAATCGGCCAGGAACGCCTGACAAATCCATTTCTGCAATAAAACGTTCTCAACTTAGCGAAGTTCAGGTGGCGGCGCGCACAGGAGTGACGCGCCCTACCAATGAATGCAAATGCAGAAAGGTAGGGCGGGCAGTCCCCTGCACGCCACTCTTATGTCGCGTCACCAAGGAATCTCTTTGCGATCACGCAGGAACTTACCGGTGAGATCCTGCGGCGCTTCGCTGGCGAGCCACATAATCGTATCCGCGCCTTCCTCCACTGAGCGGCTGGCGTTTTCGCCGCCCATTTCCGTGCGCACCCAACCGGGGCACACCGAATTCACGGCGAATTTCGGCAACGCCGCTGCGAGCTGCACCGTCACGCCATTCAGCGCAGTCTTTGAAATGCAGTAAGCGGGCGCCCAACCATCCGCGCCGTCGGTCAGTTGACCGCCGCCGCTCGAGACATTGATCACCCGCGGCGCTTTGCTTTTTCGGAGTAACGGCACGAACGCGCGCGATACGCGCAGCGCGCCAAGCGTATTTGTCTCCAGCGTCTTTCGAAACAGGTCGTCGCTGATTTCCAAAATTGCGCTGTCTCCGTCGGCAATGATCCCTGCGTTGTTCACGAGCACATCGAGATGGTCCTCGATTTTTGAAAATTCACGCGCGGCGGTTTTGACGCTGTCATTGTCGGCAACGTCTATTTCCAAAAATGTCGCCTTGCCGCATTTCTTTGCGATCTCCTCCGCCGCTTTGCGACCAGCCTTTGCATTCCGCGCACCTACAAACACGTGAAATCCTTTGGCCGCGAGCTGTCGCGCGACTTCGTGGCCAATGCCTTTGTTCGCGCCGGTTATCAAAGCCTTTTTCATGTGCGACCTTGATTCGCGTTATTCATCTTTGTCGGTTTGCAAAAAATCCTTGAGCAACGGCTGCGGATTCGAGGGCAATTCTTCTACGTCGCGCAATTTCTTTGTGATCGCGCGCGAGCGAACATCGACGTCTTCCATTTTGCGCGATGCCTGCTCGATCTTCTCCTTTACCGCCGATAACGATTCCCCGAATTTGCCGAACTCAGTCTTCACTGTTGCGAGCAGGTTCCAGACTTCGCTGGAGCGCTTCTGGATCGCCAGCGTGCGAAAACCCATCTGCAAACTATTGAGCAACGCTGCGAGCGTCGTCGGCCCCACAAACGTCACGCGACAATCGCGCTGCACGTTTTGAACCAGGCCGACACGCCGAATCGCTTCCGCGTAAAGTCCTTCGCTCGGCAGAAACAGCAGCGCAAAATCGGTCGTCTTCGGTGGATTAATGTACTTCTCGCAAATGTCTTTGGCGCAGCGCTTCAATTGGGTCTCCAAAGTTTTGATCGCACTTTCGACTGCCGCGACATCCCCTTTCTCCTGCGCCGCAGCGAGCCGGTCGTAGTGTTCCATCGGAAATTTTGCATCGATCGGCAACCAGACCGGCGCGCCGTTTTCGTCGCCGGGCAATTTGATCGCAAACTCAACGCGCTCGTCCGTGTCCTCGCGCATTCTTATATTCTTCGCGAACTGCTCAGGGGTAAGCATTTCATCCAGCAGAACGCCGAGCTGCCATTCGCTCCAGCCACCTCGTGTCTTCACGTTTGTGAGCACACGTTGCAGCCCGCCCACGTCACTCGCCAATTGCTGCATCGCACCAAGGCCCTGATGCACTTGCTCCAGTCGCTCGCTAACCAGCTTGAAGGATTCGCCCAACCGCTTCTCGAGCGTGCCCTGCAACTTTTCGTCGACGGTTGCGCGCATCCTGTCGATCTGCTGCGCGTTGTCGTCCTGCAATTGCCGAAGTCGAACATCCACAATCGATCTGACGCCTTCCAACGATCTGGCTAGTTCCTCGCGCTGATTCTTCGCCGACGCGCCTGCTTCCTCGCGATTGCGCGAAAATTCATCGCGCAAGCTGCGATCGATCGTTTCCAATCGCTTCGCCAGCTCCATTGCTGGCCCCTGATGTGCGCGCCGTGTTAGCAGAACGACCACGGTGACGATCAACCCGCCGCCGATCGATCCGATCACGAGGTAGAGCAGCGGACTCATGCTAGACACGTAGCAGATTCCGCGACTTCGTTCGGAATGACAAGGCGACGACGCGCACGACTATTTTTCAAACAACAGCTCGCCGGCGCGGCTCGTGGCTTTCACGACCGCCTTGATGAGCGTGACGCGAAGCTTGCCTTCTTCGAGTTCGAGAATGCCGTCGATGGTGCAGCCCGCCGGAGTAGTCACGGCGTCTTTGAGAAGCGCGGGGTGATCGCCGGTTTCTAACACAACACTTGCCGCGCCTTTCATCGTCTGCGCTGCGAGGAGGGTCGCTACGTCGCGCGGCAAACCAACTTTCACGCCAGCTTCGGCCAGCGATTCCAGAATGATGTATGCAAAGGCAGGGCCGCTTGCAGAAAGACCCGTGACCGCGTCCATGTGCTTCTCATCAAGGACAATCGTCCGGCCCACCGCATCGAACATCGTGCGAGCAACGTCGAGATGATGAGGGCTGGCATGAGTCCCGCCACAGATTGCCGTCATGCCACAGTGAACGGCGGCCGGAGTATTTGGCATTGCTCGTACGACTGGCACTTGGTCGCGCTTGCCGCTTGTGGCCGCGGCGAGTTGCTGCTCGACGAAGCCTGTCGGCACAGAGGCCGCGACGGAGACAACCAGCGTGTCGGCGCCAATTTCGGGAGCGATCTCCTGCAACACTTCCGCAACGGTTTGCGGTTTTATTGTCAGCAAAACGATGTCAGCGCCTTTGACCGCTTCGCGATTGTCGGTGGTCACTGAGATGCCGAGCTCCTTCGCGAGCGCGGCTGCTCTCTCCGCGTGCTTTACAGTCGCGATGACCCGATTGGACACAAACAGTCCCTGCTTCAGATATGCCCGCAACAGGATGCCACCCAATTTGCCGACACCGAGTACCGCCAGTTTTTTATCGGAAAGTTTCGCCGACATGGAAAAAGAGTAGCACATGCGTCTCGCTTGTGATTCGAGGAACTCGCAAGCCTGGAGGCTCGCGCTAATCTAAAAGCGCAGCTTCACGCCACCGTATGCGGCGCGGCCAAGCGCGGGGAAACCGAAGACTTCCGAGTAATGCTCGTTCATCAAATTGTCGACTCGCCCGAAGACCGAAAAGCGTGGCGTAATGTCATACTCCGCGGCGATGTTTACGAAGGAATAATCCTCGATATCGAAATTCGGAAGGCCAAAGTTCAGTTCCTCGCGAGCATTCACGAACTTTGCCTCGACTACAGTGCGCAGTTTTTGGAACCAAAGATACGAAGCAGAAAAATAAACTTCATTGCGCGGCCGGCGCGGCAAACGCGAGCCTTCCGGTTGCGAAATATCGCTGTTGTCGGTCTTTTTGGCATCCAGATAGGTGTAGCTCGCCATGAACACAAGATTGGGAATTGGTTGTGCACGTAATGCGGCTTCCAATCCCTGCGTTTCGGCTGCCCCGAGGTTGAGCGTTTGAAAAAGACCGTTGAAGCCAATCACGTTTGACAAATCGTTATGAAAGTACGTCAAATCGACTGCAACGCGCTTCTCCCAAAGCTCCTGCCGGACGCCGATGTCCCAGCCGAAAACTTTTTCCGGGTTCAAATTGGGGTTGTTGCCGAAGATAATGTCCTGACTACTCGGCGGACTGAACCCTGTCGCAACACTCGAGTGTAGCGTCGTATTTGTCTTGTCGATCTTGTAGCTGCCGGCAACGCGATAAGTCCACACGCCGCCGAACTCGTTGAAATCAGCGAACTGGCCGCCGGCGACAAAGATCAAATTCTCGATTGGCGTTAGCGTGGCCTGCGCAAAGCCCGCGATCTCCTGCGTGTGGTCACCGATAAAGGTCGGTTGTGGCCCGAAAATTTGCAGAATAAATGGGCGCTCCTGGCCGGCATTAACACGGCTGTAGAAAAATCCCGACGTGAGGGTGAGCCATGAGGTTGGACGCAAATTGTTTTGATAATCAATTTGCGTCCGTTCAAAGAGAGCGCGCGTGGGTCCGACAAAGCCATCCTGGTTTGGATCGTTTATTTGCCGCTCGTGATCGTAACTGAAAATGAATTTGTGGTCCCACCAGTCGGTTGGCCTCCAATCAATGTGGGGGCCAATTAACCAACGCTCCGTCAGAAAGTGATCAATGGGCTTGGGATCGAAGATCGTGTTTGGATTTCCAGTGTCGCTTACCGAGTAGGTAAACAGGCTGCCGATCCGCAATTGTGCGTCGGGCGACCAGCCGACGTCCGCAATCCCGGCAGAATTGCGGTAATTATTATTGGGACGCGCGTTGTCGGTGTCGAGCCGACTGGCGCCGACCGAATAATCGAAATCGCCGACTTTGCCGTCGCTCTGGCCCCATTCGCGGGAAGAGTCATACGACCCGCCCTCGGCAGCAACCATTGCGCCCGGCGTTCCGGTGCCTCGTTTCGTGAAGATTTGAATCACTCCTGCGAGTGCGTGTGGTCCGTAGATCGCGCTTTGCGGCCCGCGCACGACCTCGATCCTGTCGATATCGTCCGTCGTGATATCGGCGAAATTCATCGCGCCAGATAAACCCTGGTTAATGGGAATGCCGTCGAGCAGCACCTGCATGTCTTCACTGGGCAACCCGCGCATGAAAACGGAGGTCAACTGGCCGGCCGTTCCCGTCTGCACCACGGAAAGCCCAGGCACTTCGCGAAGCGCATTGCTCACACGCTGGATTTGTTTTTGCTCGATATCTTCCGAGGAAATTACGCTCACAGTGGCGGGCGATTGATCGAGTGGAATCTCGAAACGCGTTGCGGAAACGACGACTGACTCCACCTCCGCTTCAGCCGGCGAAGGAGTCGGCGTCGCTTCCTGCGCGTGACAAACGGTGTGCACGAGCGCGAATAGCGCAGCAAGCACGATCGAGTAGCGCGCGCGTGCCCCCAACAAGGGGAGCGCGGGCATGTTGTCCGCTATGATCGGCATTCTGCCGGACAGGTTCAGTGCGTTCCGTGGAGCGCGTTGCATTGGACGCTTCCGACGGCTTTGAATCGTCGCGCCTGAACGGCCGCCGGCAACATGCCGGCGGCAGCGGGCAGAATACCCGCGGTCCACAAAACAAAGAAACCAGACTGTACGATTTTGCATAACAAGTTTCCTCCAACTCCGAGAGTCGGACTTGTTAGGCATCGAATGTTTTCGAAGCGTCGCATCGCCCAGCTCTCATTCTTCTTTTTGCGAAGAAGTTTTTGCTGTAGCCGCGTCTCTGTGAGACGCACAGGCGTCGCACACAGCGCGACGGCTACAGAATGAGGTGGACCGGACAAATATTCTGGCTCCTGGCTTATGATGCCTGTGCAGCACCGCACCTTCTTCCCGCCTTCACCCCCGAAATGCTTTCGACGATTGGCCCAATAGGAAGTTGTATCCAGTTACAGCAGCGCAACTGCTCCCGATTCTCACGGGATTTCTTGCGCCGATCCACTTTTCCAAGCTCGCAAAGAACCGGAACGAGGACTAGCGACTTGCGCTTTAAGCGTCAAGATTATTTAATCAGCTGCCAAGCGACCGGCGTCCGCCCCGGCGGACGCCCTACAACTTTTCAATGACAAAAACTACAACTGCATCCAGACCTAAGTTCATCATCACCGGCGGCGCCGGGTTCATCGGATCGAATCTGACACTGATGTTGCAGGAAAAATTCCCGGACGCGCACCTCACGGTGATGATGATTTCCGGTCCGGTGATTTCAAGAACCTTGCAGGGTATGGCGGAGATGTCGTCGCCGAAAACCTGGCGACGCTCGATTGGCGAGAAAAGTTCGGCGATCCGACAGCTGCCGGATTCGACGCGATTTTTCATCTCGCATCGATCACCGACACGACTTTGCACGATCAATTCGTTCAGGTGCACGACAACGTGGAAAGTTTCCGACGGCTTTTGAATTTTGCGCGCCCGACAAAGACGCGAATTATCTATGCTTCCTCGGCGGCGATTTACGGTCCAGCGACCGAAGCGAGCGTGGAATCAAACGGAGCGGCACCTGCCAACGTTTACGCATTTTCCAAGGTCGTCATGGATAATATCGCCCGACACGCTGCCGCCGATTCACCGGACTGGATTATCGTCGGGCTGCGTTACTTCAACGTCTACGGACCGCGCGAAGCGCACAAGGGCGTGCCCGCAAGCATGATTTATCATCTTGCGCAGCAGATAAAGGCCGGCAAGCGACCGCGCATTTTTAAGCACGGCGAACAGAAACGCGATTTCGTTTACGTCAGGGACGTTGTTGAAGGCAGCATTCGCGCGCTCGACGCAAAGACGAGCGGAATTTACAATCTCGGCACAGGCCAGGCGCGCTCGTTTAACGAACTGGTCGAGGTTCTCAACAAATGTTTGGGCACAAATTTTCAGCCCGACTACTTCGATAATCCGCACGCGCATTATCAAAATTTCACGCAAGCCGATCTCACCAGCGCGCGCAAAGCGCTCAGATACGAGCCGCGGTTTTCGCTCGAAGACGGAGTGCGCGATTACATGCAGTGGCTGTATCCAGCCAAATAGCATCGCCGGTCATCCTGAGCGAAGCGAAACGCAGTCGAAGGACCCCGCAGCGAGACATTAAGGTAACTCAACGGGATTCCTCGACCGATGCAGCCAAATCCCGAAACGCTTTTTCTGACAATTGGAATTCGTGCCAGTCGCTGTCGATTTTTCCACCGAGCTGCTTGTAAAACTCAATGCCACGCTCATTCCACTTCGCGACCCACCACTTGATCATGCCACAACCGGTGAACGCTGCCTCTTTCGCGACAGCTTTCATCAGGAGTTTGCCGACACCGCGGCTGCGATGTGGCCCGGCAATATAAAGTTCCTTGATAATCAGGTTTGGCTTCGCTCGATAGGTGAACGCAACGAAATGATAAACGAGAAATCCAACCAAGTTGCTGCCTTCTTCAGCAACGAGACAATGAAAATCGGGCGGCGAACGGTGGAATCCCTGTTCGCGCAGCACGTGCTCGGTCACGGCAAAGTCATCGGCATATTTTTCGAACTCCGCTAGCTGGCGCATTAACGGAAGCAAGTTTGGAATATCGGCTTCGACTGCTTTTCGAATTTCCATTGGATCTTTGCCAGACGCTGAACTCCGCGTGATTTCTTTTGGAGCTTTGAAAGCGCGGACGTGTCCGCGCACTCCAAACTTATCCTTCCCAGAAAAATTTCGTCGGGCGACGAATTTCCGCCGGGAGGCTCTTGTGGACGGGACAATTGAGCGCGGTTTGCTCAAGGACGTCCCGCTGCGGATGATCGGGCGCGAGGGGGATGTGAACTTCTGAAGGCAAAGCAACAATCCGGCGCGGCGGATCGTTCGACATTTCCTTTTGCACGGACACAGTCATGCCGCGCAGATCAACTCCGAGATCCTCGGCCTTAATTCCCATGGTGGTGCTGATGCACGTCGCGAGAGCCGTGGCGACCAGATCCGTAGGCGAAAAGGCTTCGCCTTTGCCCTTATTATCGCTCGGAGCGTCTGTGGAAATTTTTGCCTGCGAGGGACCGTGCGTCGCGTCGCAATGCAAGTCCCCGGTGTACTTAACTGAGACTTGGACCATGCGAAAATTATGCGACCGCTCTCAGCCTTTGTCACATCAGATCGAATCGCTCTTACGGCCGACGCGAACTGCATGTATTTTCGGGCGGATGCCCGGGCCATACCGGCGCCCGTAAACCTGCGTGAACTCGGCTCCCAAAAAACTGATCAGCGCAGAGTAATAAACCCAGAACAGCAGGACAACCAACGAGCCGGCCGCGCCAAACGCACTGGCCGTCGCGGTTCGTCCGAGGTAAATACCGATAGCGTATTTTCCTGCGGTAAAAAGCAGCGCCGTAACCGCCGCTCCAATCCACACGTCCTTCCACGAGATCACGACATCCGGCAAAAATTTGTATATCATGGCAAAGAGAACCGCGACCACGAAGAACGAGCTGACACCGTTTGCCGTTTGCCATACCCACGGAACACCAGGCAACCAGTCGTTCATGTAGTTCTGAAGGCCGCTGATGACTGCGCTGATTACCAGTGAAACCAGGAGGAGAAATCCCACGCCGATGGCGATCGAAAACGAGCGCAACCGATCGACAATAAACGACGTGATCACTCCACGGTCCGGTTTTGCTTTGACGTCCCAAATCTGATTCAGCGCAGATTGCAGTTCGCCGAAAACCGCGGTCGCGCCCATGATGAGCGTGACAATTCCGACGCTTACAGCCCAGAGGCCCTTGCCAAATCCACGAGATGATTCGATCACCTGCCGCACCGCATTCGCCCCCTGCGCGCCGATCATTTTTTCCATTTCACCGACGATCTGATCAGTCGCCGAATCGGGCGCGAGAAAAAAACTGGCCACGCCCACCGCGATGAGCAGCACGGGCGCGATTGAGAAGATCGTGTAAAACGCGAGCGCAGCAGACAACTCGAAAGCGTTGTCGTTCGTCCACTCCGTTAATGTAAGCTTGAGCAGTTCCCAGCCTGCCTTCAGTTTGTTCGCGGGAATCTGCTGACTTCCGATTAACGACTCATCTCTCATCCCTATAAGAATCGTCGCGAAACAACGGCTTAGTGGGATGAGTGCCGGTAAAATGCGGACGACTACGTCTTGATGATCGGCGGAGGAAGGTCTTCCGTCAGCCCGACGTCGATGCCTCGCCGGAGTTTGCTGTGCCGCACGCTGTAGAGAAAGTAAATCAGCAGACCAATTCCGAGCCAGACAAAGAAACGAATCCAGGTGAGCAGCGGCAGGCTGAGCATGAGCACGAAACACAGGAGCACGCCGATGATCGGAAACAGCGGCACGAGTGGGACACGAAACGGCCGCGGACGCCCTGCGTCGGTCCGCCGCAAAACGGCCACGCCGACGCAGACAAGAATGAATGCGAACAATGTTCCAATGTTCGTCAAATCTGAGAGTGAGCCGATGTCGACCAGCATCGCCACTCCACCAACGACCACTCCGGTCCAAATCGTTGTCACGTATGGCGTGCGGAAACGTGGATGAATTCGAGCAAAGTACTGCGGAAGCAAGCCGTCACGCGCCATAGCCATAAAAATGCGCGGCTGCCCGAGTTGGAAGACGAGTAACACCGAAGTCATTCCAGCAAGCGCTCCGGCGCTGATCAACGCTTCCGCCCATGGTTTGCTCGCGAAAGCGGTGGCGGCGGCGGCCGGATCGCCCAGGTAAACCGTGTATTTTTTAATCCCGGCCAGCACCGTGCCCATGAGCACGTAAAGCAACGTGCAAATGATCAAACTGGCGATGATCCCAATCGGCATGTCTCGCCGTGGATTTTTTGTTTCCTCGGCCGTTGTCGAAACGGCGTCGAAACCGATGAAGGCGAAAAAGATGATGGCTGCTCCGCTCATCACGCCGGCAAAACCATTCGGCACATACGGGTGCCAGTTCGTCGGATGCACCATGAAAGCCCCGAACGAAATGAAGAAGACAACGACGGCGACTTTGATAATGACGATCATTGTGTTCGTCTTTGCGCTCTCGCGAATTCCGTAGACCAAAAGCACTGTCACCGCTGCGACAATCACGAGCGCCGGAAAGTTCAGGGCGATCGGATGACCGGCAATGGTGGGCAGGGTTGTCGAAGAAAAATCTTTCAGCGTGTCGCCACCTTTAGCGATCAGATCGCTGGCCGTACGGTAATCGTTCACGGCCCAGATTGGAAATTTGAGTCCGAAAAGACTGCCGCAGAGCTTAACGAAATACCCCGACCAACCGACCGCGACCGCCATATTCCCGACCGCATATTCCAGAATCAAATCCCAACCGATGATCCACGCGATGATCTCACCGAGCGTAGCGTAGGAATATGTGTAGGCCGAGCCCGATACTGGAATCATCGAGGCAAGCTCGGCATAACAGAGCGCGGCGAATCCACAGGCCAACGCGGCCACAAATAGCGAAATCGCCACTGCCGGACCGGCACCGGCGCGGCCTAGGATTACGTCCGCCCCTGAAAGCCATGCTTGGATAAAATTGAGAATGGGCGTCTCGAGTCGTGTCGGAAAAGTCTGACCGGCGATTGCAGTACCAATGAGCGCGAAAATTCCCGTGCCAATGACTGCACCGATGCCGATACACGTGAGATCGAACGCGGTGAGCGTGCGCTTCATTTGCCGCTCGGGCGTGGCGGCTTCGGCGATCAGATGATCGGGACTCTTGGTTTTGAAAAGTTGCGAGCCCACGGGTCGAGATCGTCTCATTAAGCAGTTCGACTGGTCAACCCTAAGCTTTGGGCGTGAGTGCTAGCGTCGCTAGATTATCAACTTTTGTGCAACAGTTGTCTTCCGCCCGCCTCTCCCCTTGCTTAAGGGGAGAGGATTGAGGTGAGGGGTAAGTGCCAAGATCGCAGTGCTGAAAGGTAACCCTCCCCCTCTCCCTTACAAAGGGCGAGGTATCCCGGCCAAACTAACCGAGCAACACCGCCAAATGGAGCCGAGCCTAGCACGCTTATGCTGAGTCGACGCGGGCAAAATAGTTTTGTAGCATCGCTAGTGTATGTCCGATGAACCGGCAAAAATTATTCTCGGTGATACGGCGATCAGTGCATTCGAGGGAACTCCGGGCCGGCGCCGGTCCCGTAGAGCGAAAGACACAGGTCCATCGCTGACGCACTGCGAGAATTGCGGCGCCGCGCTACAGGGGCACTGGTGCGCTGAATGCGGTCAACCAGCGATCGAGTATCGCCGTTCTTTCCGGTACGTTGTTGCCGATCTACTAAACGAGTTCCTGAATTGGGATTCAAAATTCTTCACGACCATCGCGCTTCTCATCTTAAAGCCATGGCGACTAACAAATGAGTTTCTCGCCGGCAAGCGCGTCCGCTACGTGAATCCCCTTCGGCTATATCTGCTCGCAAGCATCCTGTTTTTCTTTGCAGTAAATTACGGAGCGAAAGGGATAAATTTTGACGCGAGCAAACTGGGCCCGAAGGACCGTGCGGACCTCGAAGCCGAATTGAAGAAGGAAGATTTGCCACCCGCCGCGCGGGAGAAACTCGAAGCATTATTACGGGATTCTTCACCTTCGCCTGCTCCCTCGCCTGCGACGAACGCGCCTTCGCCTACACCCGCTACCAAGGCCTCATCGGATGTGACTTCTCAACCTACCGAGAGCGCAAATGAACAGAAAAAGGAATACGGCAAGATAGGCGAGCGACCATTCGTGGCTTTTGACGATGCGAAATCCACCACGCCGTTTGAACGCTGGATCGAAGCCCGGGCGAAGGAGAAGATGGGCGAACACGGAACGAAAATGGGGCTTTTTATCAGCACCCTGTTCAGCAACCTGCCCTACATGATGCTGTGCTGCATTCCGCTCTTCGCTTTTGTTTTGAAAGTTCTCTACATCCGGCGCCCTCTCTTCTATATCGACCATCTGATCTATGCGTTGCATATCCACAGTTTCTTCTACGCGGGGGTTATGCTCATTGTGCTGGCGACAATTGGGCTCAATCGTGTCGCACCAGGTGCAATTGCAGGATGGTTGATCGCGCTCCTATGGATCGCGTTTGTGACGCAAATTTTCCTGTCCATCCGCTACGTTTATCGTCAGGGCTGGTTCTTCAGTATTTTTAAATTCTTTTTTGGCGGATTTGTATATCTAATCGTCCTCGTAATCGCGCTCGCCATCACCTTTTTCGCCACCGTCGTATTGCCATGAAAAGAACGATCCTCCTCCTTTTTGCGCTCGCAGCGTCTTCCGCGTCAGTTCTCTGCGCCGATCGGCACATCGCGTTTGAACGCGACCAGGCTGTCTGGATAGCCAATCTCGACGGCACGGGTGAGAAAAAGATCGCCGACGGCATTTTCCCTGCGATCTCGCCCGATGGAACTCGCATCGCGTTTAACACAACGGAGAAAACGAGCGACACGACCTACGCGCGTCATATTGCCGTCATCGACGTTGCCACGGGAAAAATTGACGTTTTCAAGGGGATCTCGAGCGATAATTCCTATTACCCGAGCTGGACGACTGACGGGAAACAAATCCTTTTCACTACGCGTCCTCACGAAGTTTGGGATCTTGCCGTGGTGAATTCCGACGGCACGAATTTCCACGTGCTCAAGCCCGGCGTGCAAGGTGAAGTGACGCGTTACTCGCCGATCTGGGCGCGCGACGGCAAATCGGTTTTTTGCGAGGACATGTCGAACATTTACCAGATCGGCCTCGACGGCGCGGTGCGCGCGAAATGGAAGATCAACAAGATCGTGCCGAAAGGTGATATGAGCGGCGACGGTCGCATCGATGTGTCGCCCGATGGCAAACGATTGCTTCTGAGCATCGATATGGGCGAATCATCGGGACGCACAGATTGGGATGGGCCATTGCCGGCGCTCTGGTCGTTTGATTTGCAATCGCAAAAGGCGACCAGGCTCACGCCGAAAAAATTATTTGGCTGGGACGGCGTTTGGCTCGACAACGACAACATTCTTTTTCTCAGCCGCGACGCTGGCGAAAAGGAGGATTCGATTTATCGAATGTCCACTGACGGGAAAAATCTGAAACTCCTGATCAGGAACGCGCGCTTCCCAAGCGTGAGTGCTCCGAACGCATGAAACAATTCATTGTTGCGATCCTTCTTTGCGTCTCGTTTTCGGCGCTCGTTAACGCGGAGCGGAAAATCGCATACGACCGCAACGGAAAGATCTTTGTTGCTAACGCTGACGGCACCCATTCAAAGAAGATTGCGGATGGCTCCTGGCCAGAAGTTTCGCCGGACGGCGCACGCGTCGCGTTTAACACCGACGATGACGCGAAAAATCGCCGGGGCCCTGAGCGTCACATCGCAATTGTCGATGTCGCCAGTGCCAAAGTCACGGTTGTACCGAATATTCCGAGCGACAATTGTTTCGGGCCTGTCTGGTCGCCGGATGGAAAACAACTCGCTTTTTCAATCATGACAGACGATGCGTGGCACCTCGGCTTGGTGAACACCGATGGCTCCGGTTTTCGGACCGTGAAGAATGCCGAGCTGAAGCCCGATGCGTTCGGAGCACCAGAATGGGCCCGCGATGGCAAATCGATTTTCTGCCATGATCTCGACAACATTTACCGCATCGATCTTGATGGAAACGTTTTGAAAAAATGGGAGCTCTCGAAGATTCTAACTGATGCGAGCATGAACGGCGGTGATCGGCTGAGCATTTCGCCGGACGGCAACACGCTGCTGATGGATGTCGATTGCGGCTCCGAGCACGAGCGGAAAAACTGGGATGGTCCCCAGCCCGCGATTGAAAAACTCGAAATTACTGCCGATAAAGCGGTTCGCGTCACCGACAAAGATGATTTTGTTTGGGAGCCGTTTTGGCTGAGTGGCAACGAATTCCTTTGCATCATCCAAAAAGAAAAGGAAAACGAGGCTTCGATTTATCGGATGTCGTTGGACGGCAAAAACCCGAAGTTGCTCGTCAAACACGCAAGAACGCCGAGCGCGAGTGCGCCGTAGAACTATTGTAGCGACCGGCCTATGGCCGGTCCTATTCATGTTTGCTTAAACGCCGAGACGGCCCACAGGGGCCGTGGCTACATTCGCCGACTTTAGCTCAGAAGCTCTCGCGCTTTCGCAAGCGCCTCACTAACTTTGCTGGCGTCTTTCCCGGCGCCCCGCGCGCTCTCCGGACGTCCGCCGCCTTTTCCGCCTACAATGGGCGCAATCTGTTGGATCAATTTGTTCGCCTGAAGCTTCGCCGTCAGCACTGCAGGGACATAAGCAACCAAAGCGACTGATCCGTCGCGCGTGCCGGCAAGAAAAATCGGACCTTTGAATTTGGACTTCAAGGCGTCCACGACTGCCTGGAGGAGTTTTCCATCTGCATCCGGTACTTCGGCGATGCAGAAATTTTTGTCAGCATGCGATTGCGCTAGATCGTTGGCGATTTGGGCAGCCCTGCTCTTCAGGTCTGCCTCCGCAGCTTTCGAGGTCTTCTTTTCCCATTCACGAACATCGGCATCCACTTTTTCGAGATGCGCCGCGCGCGCGTCGATTTGTTGCAGCATTTCGGCTGTCGCTGCATGATCTTGGAAAGCCGGCAACGGCTCGATGTCTGGTTTCTTTCGTGCGAGCGCCTCAAACTTCTCTTGCTGTCGCTCCGCTTCCTGCTTGGCCCACTCCCGAGCCGCGTCACCGGCGACTGCTTCAATGCGACGCGTTCCCGCTGCGATGGCTTCTTCCTTCACGATACGGAACGGCCCGATCTCGGCCGTCGATCTTACGTGCGTTCCGCCGCAGAGCTCCATGGAGTACCCGTTGAGCGCATTCGGCGAACCGCCGATTTGGAGAACGCGCACGGTGTCGCCGTATTTTTCGCCAAAGAATTGCTGAATGTCGGAACGCTTCTTAGCTTCCGAATAGGGAACATCAGGGACGTAGTAAACTGGCGCATTTTCCGTAATCTTTTCGTTCACCAATTTTTCCACGTCGCGCACTTGCTGCTTCGTCAATGCTGCGCTCGAAAAATCAAATGTCAGTTTGTCCGGTCCGACGTAACTCCCCTTTTGTGACGCCTCGCGCGAGACAACTTCGTGCAATGCCCAATGCAATAAATGCGTGACTGTGTGATGTCGCTCGATCGCGTGACGACGATCAACATCAACACGAACAATTACCGTAGAGCCCGGATTTGGAGCCAGCTCATCTTCGATGAGATGGATCCAAGTGCCGCCAAGCTTTCGAGTATCCGCAATTCGGAAAAATCTAGCGATGGCAGTATCGCTTGTCTCAAACATTCCCGTATCCCCAACTTGGCCCCCCATCTCGGGATAACAGGGTGACACGGCCAATACGACAGCCGTTTTATCTCTGAGAGACGCAACTTCTTCCACCTTGGAAACGGCTTCGAGATCGTCGTAACCAACGAACCTCGTTGGATCCTTAGTTTCAATCTCAGATAGTTCGACAATCTGTTTCTTTTGCGCGCTGCGTGCGCGTGCGCGCTGCTCCTCCATCAACTTATCAAAACCGTCCTTATCAACGGTAAAGCCACGCTCACGAGCCATGAGCTCGGTCAGATCAAACGGGAATCCATAAGTGTCGTACAGCTTGAATACGAATCTCCCTGGCATGATTACCCATCCGCCGAGCGGGGCGACTTTAGGGATATCTTGCTCGAGAAGTGCGATCATTTGATTGAACTCCTCAATACCTTTGTCGAGCGTCCTGTTAAACGCTTCTTCCTCGCGCTTGATTGTTTCCTTGATTGCTCTTTGTTTCGCGCGGACTTCAGGGAAAACGTCGCCCATCGTTTGCGCGACGACATCAACGAGTTTGAAGAAGAACGGCTCGTGCAACCCGAGCGTGCGGCCGTAGCGAACGGCACGGCGAAGCACGCGACGCAAAACGTAACCTCGCCCTTCATTGGACGGAATGATTCCGTCGGCGATCGCGAAGCTCAGGGCACGAATATGATCTGCGATAATTCGGAATGCTGTATCGACTTCCTCCTGTTGAGTCGACGGCCTCAATCTACCATCGGGCCCAAAACCCGAAGGCAATGCACTCGCATACCGTTTGCCACTGAGCCTTTCGATTTCGTTGAAAATCGAGCGGAAGATGTCGGTTTCGTAATTGGAGACTATGCCGGAGAAATCGGAAAAGGTTTTTGTGCCTTGAATGATTGCTGTCACGCGCTCGAAACCCATTCCGGTATCGACATGCCGTTGCGGCAACGCAGTCAACGAACCATCCGCGTTCGCGTTGAATTGGATGAAGACCAGATTCCAAATCTCGATGCAGCGCGGATCATCCTTGTTCACAAGTTCGCGCCCGCTTTCATCCGCTGTGAGATCGACATGCACTTCCGAGCATGGGCCGCAGGGACCGGTATCCCCCATCATCCAGAAATTATCTGTGCGACTCCCGGGAATGATGTGCTTCTCAGGATCTAGATCGAATGCGATAAAAAGCGTGGCCCACCAGTAGGCGCGTTCGAGGTCTGGATTTTCCTTGAGATCGAGCTTCGTAGCTAATGCATTCGGACCGAAAAATAGGTTTTGATAATCAGTGGAACCCCAAGCTTTAACTGCTTCACTCGCTGCTAAGTCAGAAACCCATTGAAGCAAGCGATCCCAATGCTCTTGCGCGGAGTCTGGGCAATACACGGTCGCGTAAAGCCGTTGCGCAGGAAACTTCCAGCGTTCGACCAGTAATTCCCACGCCCATTCGATGGCTTCTTTTTTGAAATAATCGCCGAAGCTCCAGTTCCCGAGCATTTCGAAAAACGTGTGGTGATAAGTGTCGAGCCCGACGTCTTCGAGGTCGTTATGTTTTCCGCCAGCGCGAATGCATTTTTGCGTGTCAGCCACGCGTGGCGGCTTCCATGGCGGTTTTTGTTGCCCGAGAAAAATCGGCACGAACTGGTTCATGCCGGCATTCGTGAACAGCAGATTCGGCGCGTCGGGAAGAAGCGGCGATGACGGCACAATGGTGTGCTTTT
>Ga0193747_1000300_pt1 | contig 18515 bp, 13 predicted proteins | sample L1m2metaG_FD_143048 | JGI IMG/M metagenome (GOLD analysis project Ga0193747, IMG submission 143048) | Soil microbial communities from a riparian zone of the East river system, Colorado, United States - L1m2 | ecosystem: Environmental > Terrestrial > Soil > Riparian zone | place: USA: East River...
TACGTGCCGTTGGAGATCGAAATGTTCGTTTGCGTGAAGCCGGATTATTTCCGGAGCGATGTTGAGGCCGCGCTGCTCGACATCTTTAGCAACCGAGTCTTACCCGATGGCAGCAAGGGGCTTTTCCAACCTGATTTCTTTACGTTTGGTCAGACGGTTTATCTGAGTCCACTCTATGCCGCCGCGCAGGCAGTGGCTGGGGTTGCTTCGGTCGATATTACCGTTTTTCAACGCCAGGGTCTGCCCGCGACGAGCGGCCTAACGAGCGGATTCCTCACCATGGATCGGCTCGAGATCGCGCGGCTCGAGAACGATCCGAACTTTGCTGAGCGGGGACTTTTCACCATCAAACTTGGAGGTGGCAGATAATGCCGACGAAGCTGAACGACTGCGGGTGCTGCGAAGGAATCACTGCGATCGTGCCCGACCAAGTCTTTAATCGCCCAGGGCTGTCGCAGGTCCGATACCGGGTTGGCACACAGGTCGAGTTTCTGCGAAGCGCGCTCGCCGCTCTTTCCGATCCGGAGTTCAACGCTCTGCGCAGTCTGACGACGCGGGACACAGACGATTTCACGATCGCGCTCCTCGATGGTTGGGCGACGCTCGCGGATGTCCTCACTTTTTATCAGGAACGCATCGCGAACGAGTTTTGGCTGCGCACAGCGACAGAGCGCGATTCGATCTTGCGCCTGGCACAGTTGATTGGCTATCGCCTGAAGCCCGGCGTGGCGGCGGAAACGCGGCTATCTTTTTTCCTTGATGAAACGCCGGGCGCGCCGACGGAAGTGCCGCTCGAGATTGGAACGAAAGTCCAAAGCGTTCCCGGTCCGAACGAAAAAGCACAGACGTTCGAGACTGTTGAAGAGATCAACGCGCGCGTTGAATGGAACGCGATTAAGCCGCAGGTCTCGCAAACGTTTGTGCCGCAATTTGGAGACACGCACGTTTATTTGAAAGGCACCGCAACGAACCTTAAGCCCGGCGACGCGATTCTATTTGTCGGATCAGAACGCGAACAATTTTCGGGCAGTGAACGCTGGGATTTTCGGCGCGTCACGAAGGTGATTCCGGATTTCGACGCCAATCGCTCGCGCGTCGAGTGGGCGCAAGGTCTCGGCACGACATCACCCCACTTGGTATTACCGTCGGCGAACCCGAAAGTGTACGCGCTACGCGTACGCGCCTCTTTGTTCGGCTTCAATGCGCCGCATCCGCTTACGCTTTCTAACGACGTTCGCAGTCACTATGGATTCACAGATGGCAACGATTGGACTTTTACGATTGCTGGACAGACGATTGATTTGGACACGACTTATCCCGGCATTCTTGCCAACAGCTGGCTTGTTCTTTCCGAACCAACTTATCAGGAATTGTATCGCGCCACGTCGGTGATCGAGGCGGCTCAAGCCAAATACACGCTCGCCGGCAAAACAACCCAGGTGGCCTTGGACACAAACGAAAATCTCGACCTGTTTCGAAATCACTACCGTGACACGATGGTTTTCGCGCAAAGCGAATTGCTCGAAATAGCGGAGTCGCCGTACTTTGATCCCGAAACCAAGGAGCTGCTTCCTCCGGTTACCGGCGCAACAATTACGCTTGCGCAATCGTCGGCAGATTTGGTCGAAGGGCAGTGGGTCGTCGCTTCAGGCAGGGACAGCGCCACAGGCGAATCAATCAACGAACTCGTTCAGATCTCCGCAGTTAATGGCGCGAAGCTCACGGTCACGCCGGCTCTGAAGAAGAGCTACATCCGGGTAGGAGGCAAACCAGAAGAGAGTTTTTCGCTGAATGCGAATGTCGCGCGCGCAACGCATGGCGAAACAGTTTCGGAAATCATGGGCAGCGGGGATGCCTCGAAGGCGAACCCAAACTTCAAGCTGAAGCAGGCGCCGGCGCTCACGTACACGCGCTCGACGGCGCCAGGCGGCATGGAATCTTCGCTGCAGATTCGCGTAAACGATTTGCTCTGGCACGAAGTCCCGACTCTTTTCGGTCGCGGATCACGCGAGCGCGTTTTCACCACCGACATGGCGGACGACGGGTCGGTCACAGTGCGTTTTGGCGATGGTGTACGTGGCGCGCGTTTGCCGTCCGGAGCGCAGAACGTAAAAGCGATCTACCGGCGCGGGAGCGGTTTGGATGGACTCGTTAGGTCGGGTCAGCTGACCAGTCTGCTAACACGTCCGCCGGGCTTGAAGTCCGCCCTTAATCCGTTCGCCGCTGAGGGCGCTGACGAGCCGGAATCATTCGCGAACGCCCAACAAAACGCGCCGCTCACTGTGCTCACGCTAGAGCGTGTGGTCTCGCTTGAAGACTATGAGAATTTCAGCCGCAGCTACGCTGGAATCGCGAAAGCGCTGGCGACATGGACATGGGATGGCCGGATGCGCGGCGTCTTTCTCACTCTCGCTGCCCCACTCGGCGCAGGTGTTTCGAACTCGTTGATCGCGGATCTCATCACGGCAATTCACGCGGCGGGTGATCCGTTCGTGCCCGTGCGGGCGGTCTCGTATCAAAAACGCCTCTTCAAGGTTGCGGGCAAAATCAAGGTCGATCCGGACTACGAAGCGGAGAAGGTTCTGGCAGCAGCGAATGACACATTGCGCGATACATTTTCGTTCGGGGAACGACAATTCGGCCAACCCGTTAACCTGAGCGAAGTCATTGCGCTCGTGCAAGCGGTCGAGGGAGTCGTCGCGGTCGACATCGACAGCCTCTACCGCACAGGCGAGACAGTGAAGTTGAACAGCCGCCTCGAGGCCGAATTGCCTCATGGCGGCGACCCCGCCTCGTTAGGCGCAGCTGAATTGCTCACGCTCGATCCGGCACCAATTGATCTGGAGGTAATGCCATGAGCTACGACCCGGACAAGCTGTACAACCTGCTGCCGTCAGTTCATCGAATTCGCGATACAGAGGAGAGTGAACCGCTACGCGAATTGCTCGCCCTCATCACACGGCAGGTCGGAATTCTGGAGGAGGATCTCGAGCAACTTTACGACAATCAATTTATCGAGACCTGCGCGCCATGGGTCCTGCCTTACATCGGCGACTTGATCGGTTATCGCTCGCTGCACCCAATCGGGCCCGACCAGCTCACGCCGCGCGCCGAAGTGGCGAATACTATCGGTTATCGCCGCCGCAAAGGCACCGCTTCCGTACTCGAGCAGCTCGCGCGCGACGTCACAGGCTGGAACGCGCGCGCGGTTGAGTTTTTCCAATTGCTGGCGTGGACGCAATTCATGAATCACGTTCGACCAACGAATTTCTACGCGCCGGATCTGCGCCAATGGGAGCCGCTCGAGCGACTTGGCAGCGCTTTCGAAACGACTGCCCATACAGTAGACGTCCGGCACATCGAACACGGCGAAGGAAAATATAACATCCCAAACGTTGGAATTTTTCTGTGGCGACTGAATGCTTATCGGTTGCACGGTTCACCCGCAGTGCGAGTGGACGATCACCGCTTTCTTTTCCATCCGTTAGGCGTAAACGCGCCATTGTTCAATCGCCCGCAGACGGAGAAATCCATCACCCATCTCGCGGAACCACTCAATGTGCCGGAGCCGATCAGGCGCCGCGTGCTCGACGCCTCGCTGGCCGACTACTACGGCGCAGAGCTAAGCATGTTGATCGAAGGAGTCGACATCAATGACGTCAGCGCTTGCAATCTTTCCGACGCCGACGCTTCCGGTACAACCTGGGCACATACACCGCCGAATGCAGCGGTCGCTATCGACCCGGTGCTAGGACGAATTTCGTTTCGCGATCCGCAGGCTGAGCTCCCGCGCGTGATGTTCCATTATGGATTTAGCGCCGCGATGGGCGGAGGCGAATACGAACGCACACCCACGTTTGATGCTGCGCTCGGGCCGGTCGCGACGGTCGCTTCACCGGGACCGATACAACCAGCTCTGGACGCCCGCGCCGTTGGGGGCGTCGTGGAATTGAGTGACAGCGGACGATTCGAGGAAACGCCCAGCATCGCGCTGAATGCTGGAGTACGACTCGAATTCCGTGCGGCGAACGAACATCGCCCAACGCTCATCGTGGCAGGCCCGCTGGACATCACGGGCGGCGCCAACTCCGAAGTAACATTGAATGGGCTCCTGATCGCCGGAGGTCCAATCCGGATTTTGAGCGCCCTGGGCGATACGTTGCGAACAGTTCGTCTGCTGCATTGTACGCTCGTTCCGGGGTTGTCGTTAGGCATCGACGGTACGCCTGATTCACCAGGAACGCCCTCGCTGTTGATCGAGCACACCGAAACGCCCATCCAAATCGAGATCGATCACTGCATTCTCGGTGCGATCCATGCGCCGCCTAATGCAACCGTGTTAATTCGAAACAGCATCGTGGACGCCAACAGCAGCACGGCGATGGCGTATTCCGATCTCGATGGCATCGGCGCCGGCGGAACAGTTTCGGTCGTGAACACTACGATCATCGGCACAATGCATACCGAACTGTTGAAGCTCGCATCGAACAGCATTTTTCTTTCGCGCACGGAAGACGGCACCGCGCCGATACGTTCGGAACGCCGGCAAACTGGTTGTGTGCGCTTTTCGTGGCTGCCGCTCGAAGCGCGAGTTCCGCGCCGATATCGTTGCCAACCGGATCTGGAAATCGCGGAACGCACCCAGGCTGCACTCGCAGAGTCGGGCACGAACACGATTAGTGACGCGGAGCGTCAGGCAATCAAGGATGCGGTCGTCGCCAGCTTGGTGCCCGCATTTACGTCCCTGCGCTACACCGACCCAGGTTATTGCCAGCTCCGCCTGTCGGTTCCGGAGCAAATTCGCACCGGCGCCGATGACGAAGCAGAGATGGGCGCATTTCACGACCTTTTTCAGCCGCAACGCGAAAGCAATATCCGCGCTCGGCTTAGCGAATATCTCCGCTTCGGTCTCGAAGCCGGCGTTTTCTATGAAACCTAACGAATCCCTACAAGCCTTATGAGCTCAGATATCAGCCGCCAACGTTTTAATTCCGCCAACGATTTCAGCAGCGTGCTAATGCAACAAGGCCGCGTCCAATTGGATGCCGATTGGAATGAATGGAATGAGATTCTCGACCGCCGCTGGCGCTCGGAGACGATCGACATCATTGGGCGCTGCGTCGTGCCGCTGGAAACGCCTGCCGGTTTCGAAATTAAACTAAGCGGCGGCAGCCTAACGATTGGTCGAGGCCGCATCTATGTGCACGGGTTGCAGGCGGAAAATCATGGCGACGGAAATCTGGAGTTCGATCCAATCCTGGCTGAGTCGCGCGGGATCGATCCGCTGCCGTACGAGAAGCAGCCGTATTACAAAGACCCCGAGCCGCTGCCGGAGGCAGGCGGTCCGCACCTGGTTTACCTCGACGTCTGGGAACGCGAAGTCACATATGTCGAAGATCCGAATCTGGTCGAGAACGCAGTCGGAGTTGACACAACCTCGCGTCTGCAGACAGCGTGGCAGGTCCGGGTTTTACCCAACGTTGGCGACGGAGCGACCTGCGCGACGCCGGATGAAGAGTTAAACGGCTGGCTCGATATCATTCGGCCGTCGGCTGGCCGCCTAACGACCAAAGCTGTCGGTGTGGCCACACCGACCGACCCGTGCCTCATTCCACCAAGCGGCGGTTACCGCGGCCTCGAGAATCGGACTTATCGCGTCGAGATTCATGACGGCGGCGAAATTGGGGATGCGACATTCAAATGGTCGCGCGACAATGCTTCTGTTGCGAGCGGAGTAAGCGCGATCGAGAACGACATTACGCTCACTGTCGATCGCGCGGTGTGGGATTCGGTGCGTCGTTTCAGCCCGGGCGACTGGGTCGAAATTACGGATGACTGGCGCGAGTTTTCTCTGGAGGCGGGCGAGATTCGGCAGATCGATTCGGTGAACGATTCGAGTCGGACGATCACGCTCAAGTCTGCATTGACTGCGGGGCTTTTTCCGGTCAACGCACAAAACTTAACCGACCCGGAGCGGCACACGCGAATCAAACGCTGGGACCAGGACCCCGGCGGGCCGGAAGTAATCGAGGTGCCTGCCTCCGGCACGTCATTCATTTTGGAGGACGGCGTCGAAATCACTTTCACGACCGATCCTAACGGTGGCGCGTTTCGTCCCGGAGATTACTGGGTATTCGTAGCGCGTACAGCAGACGCGTCAGTCGAAGAGCTCACTGAAGCGCCGCCGCGCGGCGTCCATCATCACTACTGCCGCCTCGCGGTGATCACATTGCCCGACATCGTGATCGATTGCCGTACGTTCTGGCCGCCGTCCTTTGGTGGAGAAGGGGAGAGCTGCGATTGCACAATTTGTGTCTCCGCGGATCAACACAACCAGGGCACGCTAACGATACAGCAGGCGGTGAATCAGTTACTGCAAATAGGCGGCACTGTCTGTCTCGGCCCCGGCATTTTCAATCTGGCCGAGCAACCGGTGCAACTGACCGGCGCGTTTGCTGTGCGCATTCGCGGACAGGGAGCGGGAACAGTCATCATAGCGCCGCGGGCCGAGGCTGCGTTCATAATCAGACAGGCGCAATGGTGCACGCTCGATTACCTGACAATTCACACCATCGCGGGCACGACGAGCGGACCTGCCATCCGCCTGGGCAATTCCGTCGGCACAACGATTGAGCGCGTCATAATTGCTCCGCCGGGTGAAGGTAATGGACCGGACGTTGGAATTTTACTCGAACCCGGTTTTCTGCTCCTGACGAAAATTCGTGACAACTTCTTTCATGCGCAATCAGGCGTGAGATTCAAATCGAAATCCGAAGAGGAGGGTACGCTTCTCCTCGGTACTTTTTATTGCGAACACAACCTGTTGCAATCCAGCGGTAGCGGGATTGAGCTAGGCGGGTCGAGTTATTACACCGCCGACACAGTCCTCGCGCGCAACTTCATCTTCGGCACCGAGGTTGCTGGTATTTTGGTCACCGGTCTTGCATTTCCGGAACTGGAAATCACCGGGAATACGATTACGCCACAAAAAGGCGATGGCATCGTTGTCGGCACAGGCGGAGTTCGCATCGCCGATAACCGTGTCGCAAATATTGGACAGGACGCGGAAAATGGCATCCGCCTTGTAACCGGTTTACTACAACTCGCCCTGACTCCAGTCGTTGTGAGCGGCAATCGTCTTCAGGGTTTGCAAGGAAATGGAATCGCGATCGAAACGCTTCTTGTCTCTGCAAAAATCGAGCAAAACGTCTTTAACGCGATAAACGGCAACGGCGTAATCATGCTTCCGGGAAGCGCGGCCGGCAGTATGAGTGTGTTGGCTAACGAATTGATCAACGTCGCAAACGGAACGACCGAAGAGACCAGAAGCGTCGAATTGACCGCCATTCATTTGCGAAGTGTTTTCGCTGGCGCTGTCTCGGACAACGTAATCAGCGGCATTGGACACAATGCCGCTCTCGCAACCGTCACTGCCGGTATTCGCGCTGACCTGGGCCTCGATTTGAGGGTAAGCGACAATACTATCATCAACATTGCACCGCCTACTGACTTTCATAATCTCGCGGCAGGTGTGTTGGTTGTCGCCCCGCTTGGCCATGTCGATGTCGCAGCCAATCTGATTCGCCGGCAGCTTACGCCTAACGATGATAACTCGCCGTGGGAAGCGATTTGCATTTTGGGTTTCGGGAGCGAGCCGGCGGGCAGATTCCAGGCCAAGAGCTTTACAAATCTGAACGCGATCGGTCATGTAAATGCGGTCAGCAGCCTGGCAGCCAGTGGCGCTGAGCCAGTGCGCGCCGGTGTAATCAATAATACCTGTCACGGCTATGGAGGGGGCCCGCTCAGCCAAGTGCTGATCACAGGTAGTTGCCGGTTCAGTGACAATCAATATGTGTTCGCGAGTTCGAAGGTAGAAGCCGTGGTCGTCGACGTGACAGCGGAGGCTCTGATTGCTGCGGAAAATCGTATCGAGTGCCGACGGGACGCGCGGTCGCTCGATGTTAAACTCGGGAATGCAAAAGCCCTGACTGTACTTGGCAATATCGTCGGCGGAGCGATCATCATTAACGGAGCGGCACTCGGCGGCCCGTGGCAACCACTTAACGTAATTGAAACCTAACGAAATTCTCGAACGCAGTTTGGAGGAGGCACTATGAACATCGCAGAACTAAAAGGAGAGAAAACGGTCAAGACGCTGGCAAAACGCTTGCTTGCGGAGCCCTCAAAAAAAACAAAGAAGACGACGAATGCCGAAATGGAAGCGGCGTTGCTCCGTTTAAATCCACAGCTTAATCAGATCCGGGAATTAAAGGAAGGAACTCCGATCGTTGTTCCTGGCGAATTCCCCCTTGCTGACGACGAGTCATTTACGCCGTCGCGTGGTTTGACGGAGGCGCTGTTGCAACAGGCTCGGGACGCGGTGTCGAAATTACGGGCTGTCGTAAAGGAACGCGTCGAGAGCTCCGCCGAAGAAGCCGATCGCGTGCAAACCTGGTTAAAGAGCGCGCAAGCGAAGGAGTTTGTTCGCCAGTCGCCCGAACTGAAAGACTCTTTTTCCAGTGCCGCAACAGCGGCGAAAACACTGGCCAAAGAGCAAGCTGAAGCCTTCTCGGCGGAGGAAAGCGCATTGGGCAAGATCAAATCGCAATTGGCAGCCTTTCGCGTCAAGTAAAGCGAATCCGACGCGGATTCGATCCTCATGTTGTATCGTTCCAGCGCGTGTGACGATTACGCTTCGTGGAGCAATCATCGGCGTGTTGGCCGTTGCGCTGTGCATCGGCCTATATCTGCTTTGGCTTTGGCGACCTGAGCATCAGGTCCGCCTCCACACAGAACATTTCTTTCACGCAATCGACGGCAGAAGTTGGGAGAGTGTTGCCGATTTCATTGGCGAAGGCTATCGCGATCAGTGGGACGACGATCGGGCGCGGCTTCTTGAGCGGATGCGGGAAGGTTTTCGATGGGTGCGCGGCTCCAGGATTACTGCGCCCGACGCTGCGGTGCGAGCCGATACGCCGCGTGCGATCTGGATTGGCAAAATCAAAATCTATAGCAGCGACGATGGCGTGATGCAGTTGTTGGATGAACGCGTGAACAGATTGCCCACGCCTTTCGAGCTGGAGTGGCACCACGTCTCAGGAAAGCCGTGGGATTGGAAGCTCATGCGCGTGAGCAATCCGGCATTCCAAGTTCCGGCCGACCTGAATTAAGTCGTCTCATATATCGTGCTGTCATGTTGAGCGGAGCGCTGCAACGAAATGCGAAGCACGAGGCCAGGCTTTCAAACATCTCTGGCTATTTCCACTAGCGGCATCGATGCAAAGCTGATCCGAGATTCTTCGCTTCGCTCAGAATGACATGATGACGTGCCTTGTAGGCCCAGAGGGTTTTTATTTGCCTTGCGCCTGACGCAGCTGGCTTTTGGCCGCATCGACTTCGCGCTGCGTGTGCTGGCAAAGAAGAATCCCGCGGAGCTTCTCCCCTTGATAATACCGAGCGATGAATTTTTTCTTCGGGTACGTCCCATCAAGATTCACGCGCGTAGGCTGCAGTGTAAAGTCGCCGACGAAATCCATCCGCAAATCGAACATCTCCGTCCAAAAATAGGGGACCTGTTCGTAGCGGATGCGCTTCTTGCCCGTCATATTAGCCCCTGCAACCAGACCTTGCTCGCGGGCGTTTTCCCAGTGGGTCTGACGCCGCATGCCGCCCATGATCCTGTCCGGGTAGAAGGCGAGATCGCCGATCGCGTAAATTCCTTTTTCCTCGGTCTCGAGATATTCGGTGACTGGAGACCCGTGCGGCCCCGCTAATGGCGTGTTACGCACAAGATCGAGATTCGGTTCTGCGCCGCATGCAACGACGGCAAGGCCAACCGGAAAACGATTACCGCTCTTGGTTTGAATGTTGCGCAGGACGGTTTTGCCTTCGAATCCGTTGAGGGCTTCTCCCATCGAGAGCACGACGCCGTGCTTCGTAAAAAAATCAGTCAACCACGCGCCGGTCTCAGGATCGACGTAGCGATTCAACAGGTAGGTGTCGCGATGCATCAAGCCAACCTTCATTTTCATCATGCGCAGGCTCGCTGCCGACTCGCAGGCCAGCAAACCACCTCCGACGACCATGATCGTTTTCTCCAAGTTGGCCATTTCGCGTAACGCGAGGGCGTCACGAGTCGTTCGCAAATAAATCACGTTGCCAAGACTTGTCCCTGCCATTGCCGGGCGCACCGGCCGGCTGCCCATCGCCAGACAAGCCTTCGTAAATTCGATGCTTTCGCCATTAGCCAGCACAGCCAGGCGACGCTCGATGTTGAATTGCGTGACCACTGTGCCAAAGCGTGCCTCGATCTTGTGCGCATCGAACCAGCGCTCATCGAGTTCCTGGAGCTTTTTCGGATTCGCTTCCTTTTCTCGCAAAAAGCTCTTCGAAAGGATCCAGCGCTTGTAAGGCGGGAATGCCTCCGCGCCGACGAGCGTAACGGAGCCGCGCTTATCGTATTTGCGAATCCCTTCGCATGCGCTCGCTCCTCCTATACCCCCACCAATAACGAGATAATCGCGCCGAATCATATACGAAACTAGGACCATAATTTCAGCGGAGGTGGGGCGACAAGCGAAATCGTTAAGCGGCCAGAAGTATGCTTTAGCGGCAGATCTCGGACCTCCGACCAGTCTGCCTGCTCAGGGGAGGTCGGCGCTCAGAGGGCGCCGCTACAGGAAATTGATCGAACGAGCGAAGCCATTCCTTCTTGCATTGTCCTTCTTTCTTTAGGCACACTGCCGTCGCCATGAACGAATCCACTACTCACCTCAAGGATACGACAGCGAATCCGGCGCCCCTGGGGCTGCTCGGCTTCGGCATGACCACTGTGTTGCTAAACCTCCACAACGCGGGGTTTTACGAACTCAACAGCATGATTCTGGCGATGGGGATCTGCTATGGCGGCACGGCGCAAATTGTGGCTGGAATTATGGAATGGCGGAAAGGCAACACCTTCGCCACAACTGCATTTCTTTCGTACGGCTTGTTCTGGTTCTCGCTCGTAGCGTTGATTATCCTGCCGAAGTTAGGATGGGCCACGGCCTCCAACGACACTGCGATGGCGGCTTATCTTTTCATGTGGGGTCTGTTTACCGCAGTGATGTTCATTGGCACGTTGCGCTTGCATGTTGCCGGGCAGATCGTTTTCGGTTCGCTGACGATTCTTTTCTTTCTCCTGGCGATTGGCGATTTCGTTAACGCGGGTCCTGGCTTCAAACAGTTCACCGGCTACGAAGGAATTTTCTGCGGATTCTCCGCGATCTACGCCGGGCTGGCGCAGGTGCTCAACGAACTCTACGGCAAAGTCATCCTGCCGCTCGGTCCCGTGATGAAGTAGTTGGGAATTGCATTCAGGTAGGGGCGATTGACCTCAATCGCCCGGGCGGTTCGGGTGAACCGCCCCTACCTCGCGTGATTTCCATTATTGTTTCAGTAAACTGGCCGCGAGCTTAAGCGCTGAGTCGCTTTTGCCGCCAAGCATTCGAGCGATTTCTTCCTGGCGCGCTTGGCCCGTGACTTCTTGCAGATTGGAAAACGTGCGGCCGCGCGTAACGTCCTTCGTCACGACAAAATGTGACGAAGCGCTCGCGGCGACTTGCGGCAGATGCGTGATGCAGATCACCTGATGGTCACGCCCCAAGGTTTGCATCTTGGCACCAACGGCGTTCGCGATTTCGCCGCCGACGTTCGTGTCGATCTCGTCGAAAACAAGGAGCGGAATCGAATCATGCACTGCCAGCGCGGATTTGATCGCCAGCATCAACCGTGAAATTTCGCCGCTCGATGCGATCGCGCGAAGCGGTTTTAGAGGTTCGCCCGGATTTGGCGAGAACAGCAATTCTACCGAATCAAATCCGTCCGGGCGCGGCTCGTCGAGTGCGCTGAGATTTGCTTCGAATTCTGACTGACGAAACCCAAGGTCGCGCAAATTTCGCCGAATATTCTCGGAAAGTTTCGGCGCAACCTTTAGGCGTGATTTGCGCAGTGCTTCGCCGGCGCGGTGCATTTGCGCGCGAACATTTGCGATGTCTTTCATTAGTCGCTCCAACTCTGCGTCCCGTCCTTCAATCTTCTGCATCCGCTCGGCGGCGCGTTCACCGAACGCGATCACGTCGGCAATTGAACCGCCGTGTTTTCGTTTCAACGTTTCAAACAGCGAAACGCGCTGTTCAAGTGCGGCGAGTTGTTCCGGATCGAGATCGAATTTCTCCGCGTAACCCGAGAGAGTGCGCGCGATTTCGGAAAGCTCGACCACAGCCGCGGCGTGCGCCGACGAGAATTGTGCGATCGAGCTGTCGATCTTTTCCAATTCTCGAAGCAGCCGTTGCGTTTCCGCGAGCTGCGAGAGAACAGAATCGTCTGCTTCCGATAGCTTATTGGCGACCGCGCTGGCGAGCTCGATCAATCGTTTGCTGTTGCTGGCGAGTTTATAGCGTTTCTCGATTTCTTCTTCTTCGCTCGCGACGAGTTTCGCCGACTCGATTTCGGTGATTTGGTGCCGAAGCAAATCCATCTCCTGTTCGCGCGCGGTCTCTGCCGTGTCGAGCGCGGCATGTTCGGCGAGCAATGTCTGTAACCGCCGGTAATGCTTTTGATATTCCTCGAGCTGTTGTTCGGCGCGCGCGAACGAATCGAGCAAGCTCAATTGCGTCTCCGGCGAGAGCAACGACTGGTGATCGTGAGGACCATGGAGATCCACGAGTTCATCGCCAAGATTTTTCAACACCGACAATGTCGTCGGCGACCCGTTGATGAACTGTCGATTAGTCCCGGTCGAGGAGAGAGTCCGCTTCAGGATCAAATCGTTTTCGCACGGCTCTACGCCCGCTTCGGCAAGTTGCGGATTGAGCTTTCGCACGTCTGTGCCGGTAAAAACTGCTTCGACCGTACAAAGATCAGCACCAGTGCGAATCAGCGATTTGTCCGCGCGCTCACCCAGCAAAAGTTGCAGCGCGCCAATAATGATGGATTTCCCCGCGCCCGTTTCTCCCGTGACTGCGACAAATCCTGGCCCGATCTGCCACTCGAGTTCTTCCACGAGCGCGAGATTTCTAATTCGCAATAGTGTGAGAACGGCGGACATCCGGGAGCCTGATCAATCTCATGCGCGTAATCCGCGGTTACAAATCTCACCTAATGATCCCGCGTTCGCTCTTTTCGATAAATTGAATGAGTTCGCTAATTTCTTCTGTCTGGGGCAATTCTTTCTGCATCGCTTCAATCGCTTGGCGGCGGTTGTATTTCGATCGGTAAATCAGGCGAAAGGCTTCTTTGATCACCTTAACGCTTTCAGGCGGGTAATTCTTTCGTTCCAAACCAATGAGATTAACGCCGCGAATCTCAGCCGGGTTGCCGTCCGCGATCATGAACGGCGGAACGTCCTGGACAATTTTCGAGCAACCGCCGGTGATGGCGAATCGTCCGATCCGACAAAATTGATGCACGGCTGTGAGGCCGCCCATTACCGCGTGGTCTCCGACCTGAACGTGGCCGGCCAGTGTGCCGTTGTTGGAGAAAACGACATGGTCGCCAACAGTGCAATCGTGCCCAATATGACTGTAAGCGAGAAAATTTCCGGAGTTGCCGATCCGCGTTTTGCCCTCGCTGGTTGTGCTGCGGTTCACAGTCACGAATTCGCGAAACGTGTTTTCGTTTCCGATCTCGAGATAAGTCGGTTCGCCGCGATATTTTAAATCCTGTGTTTGCTGGCCGATTGAGCAGTAAGCGTAAAACTTATTTTTTGCGCCAGCCTTCATCGGTCCGCACAGGGTGACGTGATGTTGCAACCAGCAATTTGGGCCAATTACTACATCGGCCCCGATTACACAGTACGGCCCAACAATTGTGCCCTCGCCGAGTTCTGCTCCGGGATCAATAATGGCCGTCGGGTGAATCTGCACGTCACTCATTTATCGAGGAACGTGAACATCAACTCGCCTTCGGAGACGACTGCGTCGTTCACTACGCAGTAGCACTTCGTTTTCGCCATGCGATTGCCGCGCGCTCTCGTCAGCTCGGCGTGAATGAAAATCGTGTCGCCCGGAAAAACTGGTTTGCGGAATTTCACCTCATCCGCGCTCATGAAGTAGCCGACACGGCTCGAAGTCTTCGTCAATTTGAACAATAGAATACTGGCCACTTGCGCCATCGCTTCGACCTGCATCACGCCGGGCATAACTGGGTGACCGGGGAAGTGTCCCTGGAAAAACGGCTCGTTAATCGTGATGGATTTTATGGCCGTAATTTTGTTTTCGCCCTCGAAGCCGATGACCCGGTCAACCATCAAAAAAGGGTAGCGGTGCGGAAGGATCTTCATCACTTCGCCAGTGTCCAGACCGGACTCGCCTATTGGGATCGCACGCGGTGCGCTCATCGCGCTTCTCCGCGTCTGCTCGCGAGCCAACGCGTGAGCCAATTCCGCATTCGCAGAATGTCCGGGCTTCACCGCCACCACGTGACCGCGGATACGGCGACCGACTAGCGCGAGATCGCCGATAATATCGAGGATTTTGTGCCGTACGAATTCGTCTGAGAAACGCAATGGTTCCTTGCTTAAGATCGCCTCGCCACGCACGACAATCGCATTTTCGAGGCTGCCGCCCTTGATCAGATTTTTATCCATGAGTGGCTCAACATCCTCGTAGTAAACAAATGTGCGTGCCGGAGCGATCTCGCGCTCGAAAGCTGCCGGCGTAACCTCTATCGACAAGAACTGTGTGAATTTGTTGTTTGGTCCGGCTTGTGTACAGGAAATGCGAAATTTGTCGTCCGGCAGTAAAATGAGCAGCGCACCTGTTTTCGCTTCCACGTGCATCGGTTCGCGCACGTCGAAAAATTTGCGCGGCTCCTCCTGAGCTGTTACGCCGGCTTTCTTGATAAGATCGACATACGGTTGCGCGCTTCCGTCTCCGATTGGCGGCTCGTTTGCGTCCATTTCCACAATGGCGTTGTCCACGCCCATCGCCGAGAGCGCGGCCAGTACATGCTCGACTGTATGGACTCGCACCGAGCCTTCGCCGATCGTCGTGGAGCGCTCGACAGTCTTGAGGTTCTCGATTTTGGCGTCGATCGTTGGCTCATCCTGCAAATCTTTGCGCTTGAATTTGATTCCGTGATCTACCGGCGCGGGATGCAGTCGAAGCGTAACTTTTTCACCGGTATGCAGCGCGGTGCCGGTAAAACCGGCAATTTTGCCAAGAGTCTGTTGAAATTCAGGCGTAGATGGCATGAGCGCGTAATTAACAGAAATTTGCTGACGTGACCAGATGTTCTAGCGGTGCTCGCCGCGGCGAGCACCGTTCTTTCAATTCGCGGTCAGAGACCGCCGCTACAGTTCATTTCAGTTCAAACTCGCCACAATCGAAAGCCATCATCTGGTCAACATTCGAGATGCGAAATTGATGCACGCTCGTGCCGTCATCCTGCCAAATATCGACAGCGTTCTCATTTTTGGCTGCGATCCCTGCGCGCGTCACATTCGGTGTTTCACTGATTTTGAACAGCGGCAGACCGTCGCTGGTTTTCAGGTAACTTCCCTCGCTATTGAATCCAATGTCGAGTTCGACAACAGCCCTTTTATCCTTCCGCAAAGGATTGCGGACCAGTCGGACCTTGACCACGTTCGCTTCGATTTGAGTTGAAGGCGACGAAGTCTCGCTCAGATCTTCGCGTTTTAGTGGACCAACCAGGTAACCGCGCGCGTGATATCGTCCAGAAGGCGAGTCCTGGTGTCCATCATCCTTTCCGTCCCATCGCGTCACGAGCGCATCAGGTCCGACCGCAAAGTCGTCCAATTGCGCGTTCTGATGCAGGACGCGCACGATTTTGCCACCCTGATCGTAGATCCCGAGGCTGATCGTACCGTCCATCGGCGGAGGAATGAAACTGATCCGGACATTTCTCGCAGGCGAGGGTGAAGGCGTTTGTTCAGGGCTGGTCCAGGGCGGCACAGATTGTTCTGGGGAAATCGAAGGCGAAGGAGATTCTCCCGGCGTGGGCGAAGAAGTTGGAGTAGGCGATTCTTGTGCGGCGGCAATAGCGACAAAAGCGACGCAAGACAGTAAAGGAAGAATGTTGAAACGGCGATCCGCGATCCGTGATTTAAGCATAATAGCGCCAGTTCACGTTCGGAAAAATATTGTCCCGCCATTCGCAGTCGCGCAGAAATTCTTCATCGAGATTATTTGTGACAAACTGATCGTGCAGACGGCTGAAGCGAGCAAGGTGATCGATCGTGCGTTGAGTGGCGTATTCGCGCGCAGTCCCGGTTTTCATTAGAAATGCCCAGTCACTTGATTGCGCGAGCAAAAGCTCGCGGGCGAGTTGTTTCAAAACACGGTCGGTGAGTTGTAGGGCAGGCGCTCCGCCTGCCGATCTTCCACCTGGCAACCGATGCGGTTGCCCTACAACAGCAGAAGCCTGCTTTGCAAGGTCGGTCATCGTTTGCGCTGCCGCATTGAGTTGCGGATAAATCCAGGCATTACTCGGATCGAGCCAGACGGCGAGATGGCCGTTCTCGCCCCACGTGGAAGCAGCGGGCTCGACGATTTGCTGCGTCGGATGCGCAGCCAAATATTCAGTCGGCGTTGTGAGCCGGAAATCTCGTTCGTTTGCTGCGTGGCGAATGAATTGTTCCAGGAAAATTGGTCCTTCGAACCACCAGTGCCCGAACAATTCCGCATCGAACGGAGCGACAATGATCGGATCGAAACCGACTTCGCCGATTTCGCTAATCTGCTGAAGGCATTGTTCCAGAAAGTGAATTGCATGTTGTGCTGCCGCATTTTCGGCTGCCGTTCGATCATACAGCTGTTTCTCATCGCCGTGTCCGGTGATCCGATGGTATTTTACCCCGGAGAACTTTCTGGTTCCCCGCGCGATCGGCCCCAAATGTTCCATGGGCAGATCGAAACCGATGTCGCGATAAAAATCCCGATAAGCTGGATCGCCTGGATAGCCTTCGTGCGCACTCCAGACTTGGCGGCTGGCGTGGGGATCCCGAGCGAGGGCCGCTGGCCCCGCTGGTGTATAACAGGGGGCGTAAATGGAGCGGCATGGCCGAGGCGTTCCAAACAGCAAACCGTGTGCGTCGACAACGAACCAGCGAAGATTCGCTTCCTGTAAGATCGATTCCAAACCGGGAGCATAACCGCATTCGGGGAACCAGAATCCGGCGGGTTCTTGGGCGAAAAGTTCGACATAAACATCGCGTCCGATCAAAACCTGCGCACGCGCCGCGTGAGGCGATTGCTGCTGAAGGATCGGCAACAGGCCATGTGTTGCCGCGCTGGCGATGATTTCGAGCGCGCCCGTTTGTCGCAGCTCCCGAACAACCGAGAGCAGATCGCATTTCCATTCATCGACAAAGAGGCGGCGAGTTTTTGAAAACAGATCAATGTAAAATTCAGCCAGCTCGCAGAGCTGCGGATGTTTGCGATTTCGCTTTCGTTCGCGCGCAGCAAGATCGATCAAAAGCTCGAGGTGTTGAACGTAACGCTCGCATAGTAGCTGATCCTGAAGCATTACGCAGAGCGTGGGCGTAATCGACATCGTGAGTTTGAACGGCACAAAATCGTCGACGAGTCGCTGCATCATGCGCAGCAACGGGACGTACGTTTCGGTGATCGCCTCAAACAACCACTCTTCCTCGAGGAAATGCTCGTGCTCCGGATGGCGAACGAACGGGAGATGAGCGTGTAGAATGAGGGCGAAATGGCCGGGCATCCGGAACCGCTAGCTCACAGGCAAGGGGAGCGCGAGCATTTTGCTCGCTGTTCACGGCATTCTGCCGCGAATCTATTTCGGGACGAGGTGTTGGGTTGAAACTGCGCGCCGTCTTCGCGACCACCGAGCGGCACGGCAACATGCCGGCCGAAGCGGGCAGAATGCCCGCGTTCCCCCGTCAGAGCGTCCGGCAAAAATCCTGGAAGCGGTCCAGACCTTTTTTGATCACGTCAAGGCTCGTCGCGTAACTGAACCGGACGGTGCGATCGTCGCCGAAGGCAGCTCCCGGTACAACGGCGACATTAGCTTTGCTCAGCAAACGGTCGGCGAAATTCTGAGACGTGAGTCCAAGCTGGCTAATGTTTACCAAGATATAAAACGCACCCTGCGGTTTGATTGCAGTGACATTGGTGATCTTCGAGAGGCGGTCAAACATGTAGTTGCGACGCATATCGAATTCCTCGCGCATATCGGCGAGTGGTTGTTGATCGCCTTTGAGCGCGGCAAGCGCGCCGTATTGCGAAAAGGACGACGGGTTCGAACTGGTATGGCTCTGGATTGAATCGACGGCTCTGACGACCGCATCAGGCGCGGCGAGATAACCGAGTCGCCAGCCTGTCATTGCGTAAGATTTGCTAAATCCGTTGACGGTGATTGTGAGATCGTACGCTTCCTGCGACAGGGACGCGATGCTCACATGTTTGACGTCGTCGTAGACGAGCTTCTCGTAAATCTCGTCGGATAAGACATAAATGTCTTCTTCAGCGGCAACGTTGACGATCGCCTCC
>Ga0193747_1000302_pt1 | contig 18490 bp, 19 predicted proteins | sample L1m2metaG_FD_143048 | JGI IMG/M metagenome (GOLD analysis project Ga0193747, IMG submission 143048) | Soil microbial communities from a riparian zone of the East river system, Colorado, United States - L1m2 | ecosystem: Environmental > Terrestrial > Soil > Riparian zone | place: USA: East River...
GAAGCGGTATAGAAACAAGAGCAGTCACAGAAATCTATGGCGAGTACGGTACAGGAAAGACCCAGATCTGTCATACGTTATGTGTGATGGTCAAACAGACCAAGTCTGAGGGAGGATTAACTGGTAAAGCACTCTATATTGATACCGAAAATACATTCAGACCTGAACGAATAGTGTCCATTGCCTTAGCAAGAAAGATGGATCCGCAGATTGCCCTTGAAAACGTAATTGTCGCAAAGGCGTATAACAGTGCTCATCAGGAATTGATTATCCAAGAAAGCGGCCCCATTATAGATGAGAAGAACGTAAAATTACTTATAGTAGATTCTGCAGTGGCACACTACAGAGCTGAATACATCGGACGCGGTGCGCTCTCGGAGAGGCAGCAGAAGCTTAATAAATTTATGCACATGTTAGTGCGGATCGCCGAGACCTACGAAGTCGCAGTCCTAGCCACTAATCAGATCCAATCCTCTCCGGACGCAATGTTTGGTGATGCATTCCGCCCTACGGGTGGCCACGTTGTGGCACATACCAGTACATATAGAGTGTACTTAAAGCGCTCTGGAAAAAACCGAATCGCGAGAATGGTTGATAGCCCGTACCATCCAGAGAGGGAGGTATTATTTACGTTGTCCGAACAGGGCGTCTCTGACCCCCCAGCGTCTATCAGATGATTAAATAACATAACATAAATTAAGGCCTTAAAGGATCAATTTACGATGCCAAGTTCACACGGTACGAGGAGAAAATCTCGTTCTGTCCTGACTAAACATAATGTCTCTAGAGGTTTATCCTATTTACTAACAGAATATAAAGTTGGTGACAAAGTCATCATCGATATAGATCCCTCTGAACATTCTACCACTCCGCACAGAAGGTTTCAAGGAAAGGTAGGAGATGTTATGGAAGTAGGCAGGAGAATTTTGAAAGTTGCAGTATTGATTGGAGGTAAGCAGAAAATTTTGCAAACTAGACTTAACCATATAAAGCCGTTCAGCGGAGGGAAGTCGGTAAAGAGTGCCTGACATTCTTAAAAAAGAAATAATAACATTGTCTGAAGCTAAGGAAATTCTAGAACAGGTTAAGACAGATGATATGGATCAAATACAAAGATGGACACATGACTATGTTGCAAAGTTCGCGAAAACCGGCTCAAAGGTTGCACGTGAAATGGTAAAGCGACTAATTGAAGAGTGTGAATTAAAAGAAGAAGAAGCAGTAGAAGTTGTAAATGTATCACCTTCCTCCCTGGAGGAATTAAGGGCTTTTACTTTCGGCTGGAAAAAACTTATTCTTACTGAAACCTTGCAAAAGATGCTGAACATACTCCGGACCAGGAATGAAAGTTAAATAAAACGTAATCAATAGCTATACAGGAGAACAAGGAAGGAAGGATCGACATTGTCAGCGTGGCTGCGGGGATATGATAGTAGCAACGGGACTACTAGCGAGCAGAGTTCTAGAACAGCGCCGCAGGAAGGCCAACGCAGGTACGAGGAGTATGCGTACGTTTTGGACTTCACCCAACGAGCCAAGTCGTCAACCGTGAGAGGAAGGGAGGGTATGATTATTCAGGCGATAGGAGAGGAGCGTCTCACTTTACTGGAACTTCTAGGAACTCAAAATATGAGTATCGAGGTCGCTGAGCGAGTGTATATTGGTAGGGAGGGCCGCGATAAAGTGATGAGTGTGCTAGGCAGGCTTGAATATGATTCTATATCCCAATCTGCGAAAAATGAACTTCCTAGCATTATTGAAAAAATAGTTAAAGCAAACCAAAAGCGTTTCATTGACTATATAAACACGGCTCAACCGATTACACCCAGGATCCATGCTTTAGAATTGATTCCAGGCATAGGGAAGACTTACATGATGACCATAATTAGAGAGCGAGATAGGAAAAAATTTGAAAGCTTCGTAGAAATTCAACAGAGAGTGGGACTACGCGATCCGGCTAAGCTGATCGCAAAAAGAATAATTGATGAAATTACCGGTGAAGCGAGAATGAATTTGTTTGTCAGGAAATGAAAGTCTCAAGACGAAGGCTTCTCGGCCAGCATATGCTTAAAGACACAAAAGTTCTGGAAAAACTAATCGAAGTAGCCGGGATTAGTGAGAACGAGACCGTGTATGAAGCCGGAACTGGAGAGGGTACCTTAACAACTGAACTGTGTAAAAGAGCTAAATCGGTGGTTTCGTTCGAAGTCGACCACGACCTGTTCAAGAAATCAAGCAGGCTCATATCTGCTTTTCCAAACCTGAAATTAATCAATGCAGATGTTTTTACATTCCCCGTTTGCGTGTTTGATGTTTTCATTTCGAATCTTCCTTATTCTAGAAGTAGGGATGCACTTCAATGGTTAGCGCTGCAGAAATTTACCCGGGCAATACTAACTGTGCAGAAGGAATTTGCGGATAAACTGCAAGCCAGACCTGGCGATGAAAACTACCGATCCATCACTGTCTTAACACAGCACTGCTTCATTATAGAGCTATTGTTCCATGTGCCAAAGGGATCTTTTGATCCCCATCCTAGCGTTGAGTCAACTGTTATAAGACTGGTCCCTAAAGAACCTGGGACCCCAATAACAAGGGCGACAATCAAGAATTTGAATCTCCTATTTTCAAGTAGAAATAGAAAATTATTTTCAGTGTTAAAAAAACACAATTGTAAAATTGATTTTGCCGGTACGAAGAGGATAGACGAATTACTACCCACTCAGCTATTGAGTCTAGCTGAATCTATATGACGTTTATTCTCTATTGCTGATAGCTTTCATTAACAGCGTTAACCTTCTAAGTTGGATGAAATAATCTCAGAATGAAGTTTTTATACCTCTACCCAAATGAGGTTAGGGCTGCCTCTTCAATAGCTTGCCAGCCCGAACAAATATAGGTCTGCCATCCGAGACATAGTGGGCCTATCGTTAAGATCGTGGGTGACGTATTTAATTCCGCGATAAAATTCCTGGTAGCGCTAAATTTTGCATTCGAAATGTGATTGAGTGTCTCCAAGGCCATCCCAAAATATCATCCACCTCTGACGAGGGGTACGAGTCGCATTTACCACCAGCTTTCTGTCACCGCCCAGAGCCGGCAATACATACGATCTACTCTGCGGTAGTGTTACATGTTCTTAAGGCATCATGGATTCGACATGTTCGTGACCAATAGCATCTCCTCGAATGATGGGGGCAGTTTTGTTGTTGACCGCGAAAAGTGGTCATTAATAAAATAAACTCTGTCATATCTATTTGGAAGATGGGGAAGAAGAGGTTAACTCTATTCTTGCGACCATGCTGTTGACAAAGGGAGGAAAATTAGATGGTTTACTTACTTTTGTAAATTCACCTTTTTCCGAATAGTACGAATAATGAATGTTATAGTTTTCAAGATTTAGAGTCTTTATATGTGGAATCCCAGATGAATTATCAACTACAGATATTGTCTTATTATCGGGAGAATATATCTTCATAAAGTCAGCCATCGTCAATCTAATGGGCCGTATATATTCAATGTGGATAGTAGAGCCTGGTGCCTCAGTATGAATCACATGTAGACATTGTTTTCCATTAACCGTGCTATTTCCGACTCCGGCGGGCAGCAGATTCTGTTTGCTGTCAACGACAACTTGTACTCGTGGATACAGATTAAACTGATCTGCGTTCTGTGATCTAAGACATATTTTCGTCGGTATGGGAGGGGGGGCAAAATGTGGAAGTATAACTAATGCTACGAGCAGTGAAGCGCCCATGGCAATAGGTGGTATCAGGACTTCTTTTTTTCCTAGTCTTTTCGGTGCCTTTTCTTCTTTAACTTTACGTTTGGGCATTACAAATTTACCGCACCCTAAAAGAATCGCGTGCGGTATTATTAATTTTCTCTAGTCAGTGTGAGATTCCAGGTTGATATAGAACAGCTTTTTATTGTTGACAGCCAAGGGATGGATGAGAAATATGCAGATAGTTCAGCTATCAGATATCCACATTGGGAGCCTGTTCAATCAAAATGTTTTTGACACTCTAGTGGAGGAGATCGAGAACCTAAAACCTGATGCTATTATTATTACTGGCGATCTTACTGACGATGGATTACTCTTCCAGTTCGAACGTGCTCAATTTGAAATTAATAAACTCGCTTGTCCTAACAAGATCGTTTTGGCAGGAAACCATGACTACCGACATACAGGATATGTTGTTTTCAAGAAATTCTTCCCGTCAAAGCAAATCTATGAACTAGAAGACGAGGTACTAATTGTGACACTTGGCACTGCTAGGCCGGACAGAGACGAGGGGGAGGTAGGGTATAGGCAAAATAAGTGGATGATTGAAACCTTGGCTAAATATGAGAACAAAACGAAGATTATTGCAATGCACCACCATCTTATTGGTATTCCAGACACGGGGACAGATAAAATTATCATTTTGGATGCAGGTGACACTTTAATGGCCTGTCTTCAATCCAAAGTCGATTTGGTGCTTTGCGGTCATAAACATAGACCTTGGGTGTGGAACTTGGGATCGTTGGAGATTGCCTATGCGGGAACAGCCAGTTCAACACGGTTCAGAGGATTTTTCGAGAATGCTTATAATATTTTAGATGTTAGGAACGGAAAATCCCAAATCGACATAAAGATAGTTGGCGGTAAAAGGATGCCTCTCTTAAAGCTAGTAAATAAATATAAGCCATTTTTGGAAACTGAAGGGTCTTGACTAGCACAAGTATGAGGTAAAATAAATCCTACTGACACAGAGAGACGAGCGGCAGTAGACATCTCGACCTCTAGAGTCAGAGAATATTTATGTCTCGCTATCTCGGGAAAATAATCAGCAAGCGAGACCGTTGTTGTTGTCTATTCATATTGATGGTGCAAGTCGAGGTAACCCCGGTTATTCAGGGATCGGCATTGTGATCACTAAAGATAACGACAAAATCGCGGAGTATAAAGAATTCATAGGGATGAAGACTAACAATCAGGCAGAATACATTGCATTGAAAAAAGCGCTGGAAATTGCCTCCTCCCTTGACGATGAAATCACAGTTCTGTCGGACAGTGAATTGGTCATAAATCAGAGAACGAACAAATACAAGGTAAGAAATAAGCAACTAAAGCTGCTATTCAGGGAAATCTCAAATTTGGAGAAGTATTTCAGAATAGTGATTTACAGACATATTCCCAGGGAAATTAATAGATATGCAGACTCATTGGCTAACCAAGCAATAGACGAACGAATTAAATATAAAAATGGCGGTACCTGAATTGACGGCAGCCGTGAGGACTCAGAGTTGATCCGATTTTGTTTCACAGAATATGAGGAGAAGGCATTTGACTGAGCTGCCATTATTTCATCGTAGAAATGCTCATCATGTAATATAATAGCGCGCGCTGTCTAGTCAACTCTCCATGTTTATTTTATCTTGTTGCGCATTATTATTCTTAAGGTGTAATATCAATATGTTGCACTTTGCCAGACAGCTGAGGTAAGAAATGGTACGTAACCTATTAACCAAATGGAAATATCTGCGTGGCGCGGTGTGGATTGTTCTTTGATACGCATTCGACATGGGCAATTATGTGGTTACCAGCGGTATTCTAGTTAAGAACTCGAAAACTGTGTTTATTACATTCGATACTTCTTACCGAGCAAAGTCGATTAAATTTTCTTTGTGATGGTTATAATGTCCTCGTCGACGAGCAAATGATCCGTTCCTACTTTCTGCCCACCAAATTTAGCGCTCTTACCCCATATCTGGGCGTATTTAAAGTCCCTGATCATACTACGATGTATCTTGTTGCATACATCCCCAACATTAGATCCGTTTTGCATAATCATAGGTTCCTTAAAGTCGGTTTCTTTCCCCTTTTGGTGCATGTAAATTCTAATGAAATCTAATTTCTTGTATATTTCTTCTTTTAGAGCATCGATATTCACATCTGCATCTGCTGAAATCGGAATAAAATTACTTCCAATTTTTGATTGCACTTCTCTAACAAAACCCTGGTTTACGAGGTCTATTTTGTTCAATACCGCAAGGGACGGAATGTAAGATCGGTTGCCGCTCAAAACATCAATTAATTGATCGTCTGATAATCCTTGTTCTCTTAACACCACTCGACAATTCCGGATGCCGTACGTTAGTAAAATCTCTTGGACTAGTTTTTCAGATATCTTGATTGGGACCAAAATGTTAACTGATAGCCCGCCTGCAGACGCTTTTTCTATTACAAGATCGGGAGGTTTTTGATCGACTCTGATACCAATTCCGTACAGCTCCTTTTTTATGATCGCCAAATGGTGTGGTTGGAATACATCGAGAACAATTAGGACTAGGTCTGCACTTCGAGCGATAGACAGTACTTTTTTGCCCAGTCCTTTTCCGGCGGCTGCTCCTTCTATAATCCCAGGCATATCAAGAATCTGAATCTTTGATCCTCGATAGTGCATCATTCCGGGAACAGCTGTAAGGGTTGTGAATTGATATGAAGCAACCTTAGATTTAGCATTTGTCAACCGATTAAGAAGAGTAGACTTTCCAACGCTAGGCAATCCGATGAGAATTACAGTGGCATCTCCGCCCTTTCTTACGTCAAAGCCTGAAGATCCTCCTCCTGCTGATAGTGTTCTTCTCTGAGTGTTTTCCTCCATTTCTCGCCTGAGACGCGCCATTTTTGCTTTTAAGAGGCCAACATGATGTTCCGTCGCTTTATTGATCTGTGTTTTGTGAATCTCATCTTCGATAGCTTTTATCTTCTCTGGTATTCCCAATGTGTAAAAATACACAACAATTGGACTATTATCAGTTTAGCTTTGCAGATGAGCCGAAACCGTGTTTTTACTCGCTAGTTATATGTTGGTCTAAGGGCCTTCCTGGAAACAATACTTTCAATATTGATACGAATACTCCCCGGACAAAGAGGCAGACAGTAACAGAACTAATTTCGTTGACTTTATCGATAGGGTAATATGCTAACGTGCGAGACCTGCGGTAGAATCAGATTTTAGTCATTGAACTTTATTTCTTCAAAATCTGTTTGTAATGAATGTTAACTGGTTATGGAGGGAAAAGAGAGAGAAAGGCAAAAAAGGAAACTGAAAGAAATGGAATGAAAATAAACAATTAATCGGCATATACATTTCATTGTTTGCAGATGGAACCAAATTGTACGCATAACTGCGAGTCTCGTTGTCATCTAACTATTCTTGCTTTACACCACACTTTGTACAATATCTCGAGTTCACCTTTATTTTAGATCCGCACTCTATACAGAATTTACCATTCTTAGGGTTCGAGTTATCTGCACCTGACGGAATAGATTTTGACGCGGCTATTCCTTCTTCGGGAAAGTCATACAGCTTGGTAACTGCCCCAGTGGGTTTGAACGTCTCATTAGTATCGGGCATTAACTCGAGGAAGGAGGCTTTGTTTTTTCTTAGTTTTTCTTCAAGATAAAGCGTCAGGCGTGGCACAGCGCCTTCTGTTCCTCCAGGGACATCGACTTGTTCCCCAAGCCACATAGCAAATTTCTTCAGAGTCATTTCGGGAGTAGAAAAAGTAAGGGAATGGGTAGACATGTATTCTTCCGTCGCGGCCCTAGCATTGAATACTTTCATTAACTTATGATATTCTTTTCGTGTTTTTAATTATTGCGAATTGCCACATTTATTGCAGAACTTTGCCTGGTCAGGAATAGTGGATCCGAAGATGATGCAATTCTTAACCTTCGCGGACTTTGTCGGGCTACTTAGTGGTGTCATTTGAGTAGAATCGGCGACGACGCCAGCAGTTTTTCGAACGTCTACCAAGCCAACTCCTTCTATGTCGCGGTCCGTCTTGGAAGGAGGGGGAACGGGGCTATGTCCTTTAGAGAGATTTGTTTGGATTGCTAATTTGACTTCGAACAATACCTGGATAGCAATAAAATTTAATGACGTCATTCCAATGAGATAATCGGCCAACTTGGCTAGGAAATCTTTTTCATTCACGTTTCCTTTCTTATAAAGTTGAGTTGCATCGATGAATGCTTCGTACTGTTCCTGTGTGTCGTCGGTGAGCTGCTTTAGTTTCTCTGCTACGACTCTCAGGCTGTCATCGTTGGCGCCAACGGACATTGCTGGAACAATTTTTGTTTGAGGGACTAATAAAAGTTTGAACCTGAAGTATCCTTGGAAGAATCCAGGTCAGACTGAAATCCTGTCACATACACACATACACGCCCTGGATGACCGCCAATAAGATACTTCGGAGCCATAAAAGCCCTGCTTGAATGACGTCTAGCTTTTTGGACTTTTTGTAATCGAACCCGAATTCGTAAATAGTGTTTGTCGTACCGAGTTGTTAAGAATAAAAAATCAAACAACATATTAATATCTATACGCTCAAGTTGACGACTGGTTGAAGGTGTTTTCCGATGGAGGGATGGTCTAGACTGGTTATGATACCTGCCTTACACGCAGGGGGCCGTGGGTTCGAATCCCATTCCCTCCATAGACTTAATCGTACTCTCGTCTGTGGTTGGTGAAAACACGGACGCGCAGATATTCGGGTTCAAAAGGCTTAAATTTGAATAATTTTTGACAAATATTGAATGAGTAGTTCTGAGAGTCTTGGAAGCGTAAGTTACGAGTGTATGCGATGCGGGACGCCGGTGACTGTGGAGGATTTATCCAGATTGCCTGAAATCAAATGTATTTGCGGCTTCCGTGTATTTCGCAAGTCAAGACAACCAATTGTGAAACAATTGAAGGCTATTTAGCAGCGCCTGAGAAATATAATTGATAGTACTAAATCCAGGCTATTTGATATCACCCGTGATACAGGAGAATGAAAGCTTCTTATATCATCTCCTAGAATAAAATACATGAAAATTCGCTGCCCCGATTGTAAGAATGCGGCAGAACTTTCTGATGATTTTTCCTTTGTACGGTGTTCTGAATGTTCGCTTGATATGAGTTACGGAGAATATGTGAAATATGTGGCCTATAAAGATGCACGATACCGCGATATCCTTGATGATTACAAACCAAGAAATTGAAAAAAGGCTTCCCATGTTGATTGCAGATGCTTTTTGATTGCTCTAGTCTTTCCCATCCGAGAAACCGTCGTGTTGCTCATCCAACAAACAGTCGTAGTCTTCTAACTCCTATGGTCGGGCTTCAGACGTTTATGACGGTTTATCAGACCTGAACCAGCTGGAAGAAGAATTAAAGCATTTTAATTATGTGTTACTAATCATTTCCCTGCATTATTGCAGAACCAGCGCTGAATACAGCTTCTGTGTGTGAGCCCTAAATATTTTTCAGTCTTTTTACCATTGCGCACCGTTCCTTAGGTTTTCTTTTTGATTGCAGAGACAATTGACAATATATCTCTGTCTTTAATATGATAGTTATTCGGCAGTCTCAAACCATCCCGTATATCAATAGCATAAAGCAAGCCTTTAACTAATTCTGTATGAATCTCCCTTGCAAGATCTTCAATAGTAGATCCCGATTTCATTAGGTACACATCTGGTAAAATATTCCCGTGTTTGTCTGATAGTTTACTTGTGTCTGCAACAGGATATACAGCATTCATTCGTAGGAGCTTGAACACAGTTACGTTTATAGCAAATTGAACGCCGGTCCGCATATATTCACCGAGTATATCTTTTCGGATGAAGTTTAAAGCCCACTTTTGTTTATCACTCAGCTTTTGCTGATCTTTTATTTCAAATCGCTCGTCTCCCGGTAGATATTTAATCATACCGCGAATTTCTGCTCGTCTTAATGTGAGTTCAGCATCTGCGCTGCAGGGAACGATTATTGTATCTTTGTATTCTTCTCTTAGCCTCTTGAAATTTTCAGATGCATAATGCAGATCTACCTTATTGGCAACAATCAGGGTAGGCTTTGATATGTCCCTCAAACTCCATGAGAAATCTTTAGCCTTTGCCGGTTCCCAGTCATCAAACTTAACCCCTAGAAGATTATTAACCTCGAGAGCAAATTTGACGTGCTGCTCTCGTACTCCAATACCTCTAAATATGTCCGTTATAGCGGCTACCTCTTCAATCCCTGAATTGATTGATCTTGAAATCTTGTCACGATTACCCTCTAGGAGCTTCAGGTACCACATTACCAACTCCTCTTCTATGTCAGCTATGTCTGCGATGGGATCGCCAGTACCCGGTTCTGCTATTTTTCCTGATGCATCAATACCTCCAGAAACATCAACTATATGTAAAAGTGCATCGGATTGAGCTGCAATTGAAAGAAACTGGTTGCCTAACCCCTTTCCCTTCCATGCACCCTTTATTAATCCAGGCAGGTCGACTAGTTCGATAGGAATAAACCGCCAGCCATCTAAGCAACGAGAATTCTTAGGATTGTCCTGGACGTTTAATTCTTTGTGAACGCACAGAGTGATTGCATTCGCATTCCCGATGCTTGGTTGCTGGGTTGTAAACGGATAATTGGAAATCTCTCCGGTTCCAAGCGTAGCAGAATTAAAAAAGGTAGTCTTTCCGGTGTTAGTCTTGCCTATTAACCCTATCTTTATCACTAACAACGAATCAGTCGATGCTAATTTATTCTTCACTAATGTGTCATTATGGTAAACGTTAGGAGGTACATTCTGTGGTGGCAGGAACACGCATAGAATAGATAGTGTCCTTGGCCTAGATATTGGACTGCGCGAGATAATATAATTAGTTAATTAATTAATTAGGTTCTCGTTCACCAGTTATACGCCAATCCTTTCCAATAATTCAAATACTTCATTGTTAGTCGGCGGTTCCGAAGTTTGGCTTCTTAGGTAGAGTGAAACAGTCGCATTAGCGAATGTCAATCGCTCTGTGGCATTTAAACCAGCAAGGTAACCCAATATGTCAGCAGAATCCCAGGAATCACCTGCCCCAGTCAATGTCCTCACGTCAACTTTGATTGCACGGACAAAGCTGGTTTCCTTTCCATTCGACCATGCTGCTCCTTTTCTAGTATGCAAGTCAACGCTGATACCAATTTTTTCTGCAAGCTGCCTGACAGCATTTTTTGTATGATCTACAATATCTTCACTAGTTAGTTCAAGATGTTCGAGACCTGCAACTTCTGCAAGGGAATTATATTCGCTCTCATTTATACTTAGAACATCGGTGAACTCTGCAATATATTTAAGTGAGTCTCTAAAGTCTTCTTTCCTAGTTTCGATATCCGCTGGGTCAATAAAGTGAAGAGACTTGGGAGAATTTTTAAACGCATGTTCAGCCAATTGTGTTCCCTTTAGATTGCTGCCCCAATTGACGACTACCGCAGCATCAGAATTTTTCAAATAATTCAGGTGGTCTGAAGAATTAACCATGTCTGGACCAAATTTACTGTTGTCTCCAACGTCGCTTATCATTATATTGACCCTGACATCTCTTTCGTTAAGCAGTTCAAATGCGGTGGTACTGCCGTGTCTTCCGGTTGTAACCAAGAGGTTCACGTGCTCTCCGAATCTCGAAAAGGTCTGTCTAAGGATAGCTGCTCCGATGTCATCTGCCATGGTAAATAAAGCGACCCTTGCACCTAGTTTGGCTAGGCAATATGCAACATTTGCCGCATTTCCTCCCTTAATATCGGCAGTTGGAACACCTCGTATGCTGCCACCACCGAGCCTGGCTTTGTCATTAATGCTGTTAAAGAATTCCTCTTTTGATCCTAACTTTATAACGCGGTCAACGAAAAAATCAGGCATTACAACAATGGGATTCATATACGAGTAGTAAGCCTTTATTTTTTCTGATAAAGGAGATCTAATTTTCTGACACCCAAACAGTCAGAATGCTGCTACTCTTTTATGTATATATCTTAGGCCGTGACAAATTAGACGTGTCGCGTTTACCTTCGTACCTACATCTTTTGCTTGAGGATACTTGTTTTTTAAGCAGATGCTCGGTTAATAATGATACATATTGATGGATGAATGAACCCGCCACCACCACCGCCAGTAGATGCAGCAGAGTTCGACGCTCACAAAGACCTGAGCGCAATAATAATCCAGTTCTTATGCAGAAACAAAGAAAAAGGTTTTTCCGCGAAGGAGATTGCAGAAGCAGTAGGACTAAAGGAAGAAGACGTGAATAACTCGATGGTGAAGTTAGGTCTGACCGATCTTTTTAGTGGGCTTACAGGCGGCATGATTTTGCGCAAACGTGGTTCGAATTCAAAGAACAAAGAAGTGGTTATTAAGATAGAAGATGTTACAATCAACGGAGTAATTTACTACCGATGCGTTGAGAAAGGCATTTGATAATTTGAACGATATGAATTGGACGTACGCTGCGACCTAATATTATTCTAAAAAAAGAAGATGTGTATTGCGCTCAACTAAACGTAAAGTAGGATTATAGAATTGGTGAGCGCCTATGGCATTTTTATTCCATGTCCATGCCACCCATGCCACCCATGCCACCCATGCCACCCATGCCACCCATGCCACCCATGCCACCACCAGGTGGTCCGGCAGGCATTTTAGACTTGCTTGCTGCGATGACATCATCTATGCGTAAAAGCATAGTGGCCGCTTCTGTGGCAGATTTTATGATCTGTTCCTTGACGACCAGCGGCTCGAGGACGTTTTGCTTATACATGTCGGCCACAACACCGCCTCTCACGTTGATACCTGTCCATTTAGCCCCCTTTGATTGTTTTGCACGCAGCTCAGTCATGGTATCAATTGGATCCATACCCGCGTTCTCAGCAAGGGCAAGTGGAATTGTGTCGAGCGCATCTGCGAATTTTTGAACTGCAAGCTGGGCACGTCCTTCTAGATTGCTTGACCACTCTCTCAACTGACTCGCGATATATGCTTCGGGAGCACCCCCGCCAGCGACTATCGCCGGTTTCTCAAGTACATCCTTAGTTACCATCAGAGCATCATGTAAGGAACGGTCTGCCTCATCAACAACTCTTTGTGATCCGCCCCTAACCAGAATCGTAACTGCTTTGGGATTTTTGCACCCTTCTATAAAGACCCATTTGTCAGTTTCCACCTTACGTTCTTCAACCAACTCCGCAGAACCCAAATCCCTAGTGACTAGGTCATCTAGATTATTTACTATCCTCGCACCAGTTGCCTTCGATAATTTGAACATATCGCTCTCTTTGACGCGCCTTACTCCAAGGATGCCTTCCTTAGCAAGATAATGCTGCGCAATATCGTCGATGCCCTTCTGACATAGTACGACATTGGCGTGAGCAGACTTGATTTTTTCGACCATGGATTTGAGCATCCTGTTCTCTTCATCAAGGAACATTTGCATCTGCTGAGGGTCATTAATTCGGATCTCAGCACTCATCTCTGTCTTTTCAATTTCAAGAGCAGAAGTTATCAGCGCTATCTTTGCATTTTCGACTCTCTTCGGCATACCTGCATGAACAACTTCCTTGTCAAGCACAATCCCTTTGATGAGCTTGGTGTCACGCATAGAGCCACCTGCTTTCTTTTCCACCTTTATATTATCTAAGTCTACCTTTAGGGCATCATGTCCGCCCTCCTCGGCGATCTGCTTAATAGCAGTAACCACGATTTGACTCAAGGTGGGGCTGTCTTCAGAAACAAGCTTGGAATCCATGCTTGTCCGCGCGATTCTTATCAATAGTTCTTTGTCATTTACGTCTACTTTAACTGCAATTTTTTGTAATAACTTCAATGCTTGCTCAGCCGCTGCTGTATAACCGTCTACAATTACAGATGGGTGGACATCCTTGCTTATCAGATCCTCAGCTTTTTCCAACAAGGCACCTGCGAAAATGACTGACGAAGTTGTTCCATCGCCAACTTCATTGTCAACAGATTTCGACACTTCAACCATCATCTTTGCAGCAGGATGCTGTACATCTATTTCCTTCAGAATAGTCGCACCGTCGTTCGTAATCGTTACATCGCCCAGCGTGTCGACCAGCATTTTGTCCATGCCCCGCGGGCCCAGACTAGTCTTCACGATTTCTGAAATCAATTTTGCGGCCGAAATGTTGTTTTTTTGTGCATCCTTACCTTTATTTTCTCTTGTTCCTTCCTTTAAAATTATTACTGGCATTCCGCCAGCTGTGGTTTGAATTGAAGCCATATTCATTTTTCCTCTAGTAGAATGTTAGAACTTTTTCTCATGCCCCTTTTATAGTTTTTCACATCATATCCGAGCCAATTGCTTTTGTTTGCTGCTGAATTTATCTCTAAAGCTAGTCACGTTTATGATAAATCTCTCATGTTTTCCTTCGCCGATTCTTTCGAGGTTATCGGACGCCTCAACGTCAAATAAGACTCTTCTTAAGTCAGCCGATGCAACTTTCGCCTTGAAAACCACACTGGCACCCACAGGAGTGGCTGCTAAATGTCGAATGTTTACAAGAGTCCCGACAGAATCCCAATCTCTGAGGGGGATAAACTGCTCCTTTAGCAGTAACCTGCAAGTTTCTTCCATCTCGGATATCATCGAAGGTGTTGAAAGTACGTTCTCCCCTTCCCACAGAAAACTTGTTGTTTGAGCAGAACTAATCCTAATCGTTCTCTCTTTTGTTGAGCCAACTTTTACTGCAAAATTCATCTAAAATATGCAAGACAGATAAAAAATTTAAATTTTGTCAAATCTATCAAATTAAAACTGTCTCTCATTTCATTCCTGTTTTGCGATGCCTACGCGCATCTGCCTTTTTCTCATTTTCTTCCCGCACGTGATGCAACCTGTCTTTTTCATGCAAGAACTCCTTGCCACAATTATGACACTTTGGAATAGATTGGTGATGCACATTTTTCAGGTGCTCTATTAGATTGTCTAGTTTATTGAACTTCTCATGACAGTGTTCACATTGCTTCCTTTCAGGAATAAAAAGGATCATACTTGCGATCTTATTCAGCCCGCTTCCTATTAAGCATCTGCTCGCATCCCCCAAACAGAATCTACGTATAATATTCAACTATAGAAAAAAAGGAAAAGAAAAGGTATGGTCTATTTCTTATGAGACCTTATGGCTGATACAATCACGTATGCTAATCCTACGCTCAGACCAAATGTCAACGGGATCCACACCCCAAAGCTCTCCCAGGTTGCCGGGACCATCTGCTGAAGTAGCGCGTCAAATACCATGCACTATGGTATAGACTCTTAGTATATTAGATTTTCTCAAGAACCGCCTCATTAAATTAGGAAGATGGGGGAACAGTAACCAAGGCAATCCCGGGAAGTAAACGTCGATCTGGCTCAATGTTTCATATTTTAACTTATCCATAGATGAAACATGTCCCGTTAGACACCGACCGATGAAGTTATGAGGAAAAAACACCTTGCATTGATTGTTTCATTAATCAGTCTGGTAATGACAATTGATCTAGAATATGGAATATTCCTCATCCGTGGGCAAAAGATTTTCTCTGATGAGGCAACACTTGCATTAATCCTGACATACACGTGATATTGATTTTGACATGCGTAAACAAATGAGGACGCTAATAAATGACAAAGCTATATAATGCGTATATATACCAGGGAATGAATTCGAATACAGATTAATCGAAAGACCATGGTTCGTTTTCATCGATCTATCAGAGGCACTTCCATTTCCGAGGCTGATATAATCCTGATTGGTGTGCCGGACGAGTCAAAGTCACTAGCGAAGCGGAAAGGAACGAATAGGGCACCGGATATCATTCGCTCGGCATCCAATGACTCGGAGTTTTTCGAAAGGGACGAAAAGACTATCCCGGTATCACCCATGCGCGGTAGTCTCGACGATAAGCGGATCCTGGATGCAGGTAACGTCACTAGGGAACAACTTCCCCAACTGATAGCTGACATAGTTTCAGCGAAGAAGATACCGATTATCATTGGCGGAGATCATTCTATAACAACAATAGCTTTACGTGCAATAGGTGGCGTTTTGGGTAAAATCGGTCTGCTTTATTTTGACGCACATCCTGATTTCGTTTCCTCAATGAGAAACTATTACGGTTCCGTGCTTGCGGATTCTGCTCAATATATAGAATATAAAAAAAGTATGCTAATCGGAACGAGGGCCGCAGAGCCAGAGGAATTAGAGAATGCGCAGAATGCTGGATTAGAGATCGTCTCTCCACTGGATTTCATCGAATTGGGCGTTTTGAAGATTGCAGATAAAGTGGTTGCAAAAGCGACAGGGCTTAAAAAATACATCTCGATTGATCTCGATTGCATTGACCCGGCTTTTGCTCCAGGAGTCTCTTTACCGTCAGCGGGGGGGCTTTCGAGTATCGATCTCATCTATCTCTTAAAACGTGCGATAGACTGCGGGGTAATTGGACTAGATTTAGTCGAGCTTTCTCCGGATTTTGATTTTAACCATACTACGGCAAATCTAGCCGCTAGAATCATCTCAGAGTGTATTGCATCAATCAAGGTGCATCGCTAACGTAGGATCAATATTGATAGCATCCGTCATCCTACTTCCCCCTTATTTGCGTTCCAGAATGTATTGGTAATCGCGAGTCTGGCAGTTAGTCCTTGAACAGAGACCGTTCACTATACCCAACGATACAACATATTTGTCGTGAATGCTGGTGACATTAGAAGAGTCTAATGTTGCCAGCATTTTCGGGAGTATGGCGTGTGTCTTAACCCCAAGAGTCCACTGCAAAGTAGTGAGAATCAATTCTTCACTCCTCAACGTGACTCATGCCTACCTCATACCTCAGATATCAAGATTACTTAGAGCAAATGAGGCCTTATTTTGTTCATTCAATTGGAAATCTTTCTTGACCTAACAACTCTTTTCACAAAGTAGTTTGAATATTTGACGATGGCTCAGCTTTATGAAATCCACTGCTATCACGAAGATGTTTTTCAATACGTTGTTGCTAGAACGAACAAATTCGCTGAAGAGAAGGTGAAGAAAGATGTAGAACAAATGAATAATATGTTGAGTTCCGAATTAAAAAGAAAAGGCATAAGATATGTTTTTGCGGGAGTTACAGACGGATACGGGAGGTCAGATTCTAAACACAATAGGAAAAAGCAACAGATCAGTGACAATGGACTAGATTGTAATACAATTCCTACTGGGAAAACTTAACCGAAATTGCTTCGTCTGACTCGAGCGAATAAAGTATTTTTGTATGTTGAAAAAAAGAAATGCTGTCAAACATGATGGTAGTAGTCATGCTACTAGTCTTATATACACAAACTTGTAATTGATTTGTGAATTTTACAAACGTGTGCCGCCGCTAGTCATTCCTACTGCGTTGAACCTTGAAGCCGATTCTGACCTCTGCCTGGTACTCTAACGTTTGTTTGTCAACTTTTACGGTGACCCTGCCTAGTTCGGCCCATTGTATATTTTTTACAGTCTTCGATGCTTCTTGGATAGCATTTTTTATTGCGTAATCAGTTCCTTTTGGCGAAGTTCCTACTATGTCAATATACTTGTAAACCATTTACCAAAAACAGATCGCACTCCTGGGATATGAATAATACGGAACATACAACATATTACCGAGGGCCGCCATTTATCATTTTAATGGTTTTAGAGAGATATCGGAGCGAAATTAATATGCATTAAACAATAACTTCAACTAAGACAGCAGATGCTGCGAACTAGGATGTTTACTTAGATTTTCAAGAAATGAGCTAAGCGAACTGCTCATATCGCATGAAAATGAATGATCAATGATTTGACCGGCCATTCTGATATCGTCTAGGCAACCCGTCACCTACATCAAGCAGATGTAGAATAACAGGGGTCGGTCATCGTCCATCTTAATTCTATCGCTAGACAACACCGTTTAATGCGGGTGGCTATATCAAAGTCGCCGGGTATAAGATAATAAAATACTGATGCAGCTTTCTATGACATGCAACTTGTTATTGCTTCTAAACAGTTAAGCGAATTATTGTATGATCAAGGACAGAAAAGGAATTTGCTCTTGATTGATACGAGGCCATTTTCAGATTATAATAAAGGACACATTCCAGGCGCTGTAAACATGGACTTGATGCAGTTTCATTGGATTGATTGTTCTAAACAAGGACTCAAGCAGTTTAATAATCATATGAGGCTTCTACTCTCAAATATCGGAGTAACGAAAGACAAGATTGCGGTATTTTATGATGATATTTCTGGTCCTTCCTCAGCGAGAGGAGTTTGGCTACTACTTTATTTCTCGCATAAAAGTGTAGCCCTCCTCGACGGTGGATATCAGGGATGGAAAAATAAGGGAAACTTAATAGAGACGAAGACCAATCCTTTTACTCATTCTAATTTTGCCTGCCGAGCTAATCCGAAAATCCTTGGCGACCTGACGCGGGTTAGAGCCGCAATAAAGAACACAAAGTCAGTCGCACTCATCGATACGCGTTCAAAATTTGAATATGAGGGCTCTGTTGTACGTGCAGCTAGCGCCGGGCATATACCTTCAGCGATTAACATAGATTGGAATAATAACGTTGACGATAGCGGATTTTTCAAAGATCCGGAGACGTTACGACGTATCTATTCCG
>Ga0193747_1000303_pt1 | contig 18342 bp, 11 predicted proteins | sample L1m2metaG_FD_143048 | JGI IMG/M metagenome (GOLD analysis project Ga0193747, IMG submission 143048) | Soil microbial communities from a riparian zone of the East river system, Colorado, United States - L1m2 | ecosystem: Environmental > Terrestrial > Soil > Riparian zone | place: USA: East River...
CACCACGACGACTGCCAGAACGGCCGCCACCGCCACCGCAAGCGGGGCCCGCCCTGACAAGCGTGGCCCGAGGGCGAAGGTCGCGGCCAGCCCTGCGGCGAGCGCGAGCCACGCACCGCGGCTCGACGTGAGGTAGAGCGCCGGAACGAGGATGGGGAGACCTGCGAGGGCGGCAAGCCGCGCGGTGCGGCGCTCGGCGGCGAGCGCGAGCCCGACGGACAGGGCGATGCCGATCGCACACAGGATCCCGAACGCGTTCGCGTAGCCCACGGGCTCGAAGAGCAGATTCCCCTCGATCGGATTGAGCGGATGCCCACCGATCACGTACTGGCCCAGGCCGTACGCAGCCACGGTGCTGATGCCGGCAACGGCGCCACCGAGCAGCCACCGAAGCGACCCCCGGTCGATTCCGAGCAGGATCGCCGCGGCGCCGACGAGGTAAAGCCCCGTCCGCTCGGCCTCGAGCCCGGACGTCGTCGCGTTCTCCGACCAGAGCGTCGACAGGGCCGTCCACCCGGTCAACGCGGCAAACGCGGCGAGGAAGAGCCACTCCCGCCGCGAGACGACGAGCCGGCGGCGCCCCAGCACCGCGGCGGCCGCGAGCGCGCCGAGCGCCAGCGCCGTCAACCGCCACGTGTGCGGGAAGTAGCCGCCGCTCGCAAGGCCGTCCACCGCGAGAGTGGCGGCGACCGCGGCACCCGCTACCGCCCGTCCGACACCGGCTGGTGTGAGCCCGCGTCGGATGCGCACACGCCGACGGTACACGCGCAGCCAGATGCGCGAACCGCGTGTGTCAAGCGGATCGGTCGGCGCACCGATAAACCCGTCGTGACGAGGGTCGAGAAACCCAGACGACGCCGGCGGCGGCTCGCCGTCCTGCTTTGTTCGATCGTCGTTCTCGCAGGGCTCGCGTACCTCGCCACGACGCCACCACCGGGAGAGTCGGTGCGCGGCGAGGTCGGACGCCTGCCCGCCGGGGTCGGCCTAGACACGACGAGCGGTGTCGATCCGACGCTCAGCCGGGTGGCGAGCGCCCTCGCAACCCGGCGGACGCAGGTCCGCTGCTGGTCACAGACGGACTGGAAGCGACACGTCTCCGAGCTGGCGCGAACGTATCCCCGCATGAGCAGGCTTGGACCGTGGCGGGCATACACGTCGACCAGCCTCGACGAGATCAGCCTTTCTCCGGAGGTCTGCGCGGAGCTGCACAAGGTCGGACCCAGGCATGCCTCGGTCTGGCGTGACCCGGCCCCCGGCGCAGTCGCCTGGTCGGTCGAGACGCTCGCACACGAAGCCCAGCACGCCTCCGGGATCCTCAGCGAGGTCCAAGCCGAGTGTTACGGCATGCAGACGACGACGGCGGCGGCCCTGCTGCTGGGAAGGACGAGGGCGGAGGGCCAGTACCTCGCCACGCTGTACTGGAAGCGTTGGTACGCATGGCTCAAGCCGCCGTATTCCTCGAGCGAATGCCGCAACGGCGGCGCGCTCGACCTCCGTCCCGACCGCAACGCCTGGCCTTGAGCCCCCGGCGGCGGCGGCTTGAGTTCCCACTCGCGGCGCGGTACCGTCGCTCCGCCGGTCCAGGGGTCCCCGCGCAAAACCAAGGAGGACGCATGGAGGCTGATCAGAGTCGAGCAGATGCGGCGCAGCTCGCGTCGTTCGGTTACCGACAGCAGCTGACGCGAGCGCTCGGCCTGTGGAGCAACTTCTCGCTTGGCTTCACCTACCTCTCGCCGGTCGTCGGCGTGTACACGCTCTTCGCCTTCGGCCTCGCGACCGCCGGTCCCGCGATGATCTGGACGATTCCGCTGGTCGTGGCGGGCCAGATGCTCGTCGTCCTGACCTTCTCGGAGATCGTGTCGCAGTATCCGATCGCCGGCGGGATCTACCAGTGGTCGAAGCAGCTCGTCGGCGAGCGGTACGCGTGGTTCGCGGGCTGGTTCTACGCCTGGGCATTGCTCGTGACGATCGCCGCCGTGGCCTTCGGAGCGGCCTCGTACGTGGGCGCGCTCTTCGGCTTCACGCCGACCGAGAACCAGACGAAGCTGGTCGCGATCGCGATCATCGCGCTCGCCGCGGTCATCAATCTCACCGGCGTCCGCAACCTGGCCCGCATCGCCCTCTTCGGCCTCGCGGCCGAGATGCTGGGAACGATCGTGTTCGGGATCATCTTCCTCGTCAACGAGCGCCATCACGGCCTCGGCGCGATCTTCCACACCGCGGGAGCGGGCTCGGGCGGCTACATCGGGGCCTTCCTCGCCGCCGCGCTCTTCAGCGTCTGGATCTTCTACGGCTTCGAGGCCTGCGGAGACGTCGCCGAGGAGGTCGTGAACCCGAGCCGCAAGATCCCGCGCGCGATGTCGCTGACGCTCCTGGTCGGCGGCGCGACGGCCTTCTTCATCACCCTCTCGTACATCCTGGCCGTGCCGAGCTTCCGCGACGTGATCACCGGAAAGAACGCGAACCCGATTGTCGCGGTGATCGACGCGTCCCTCGGCCACTGGGGCGGCAAGCTCGCCCTGGGCATGGTCGTGATCGCGTTCGTCTCGTGCACGCTCGCGATCCAGGCCGCCGCGATCCGGCTGATCTTCTCGTACGCACGCGACGGGATGATCTTCGGCTCGCGCTCGCTCTCGACGGTTTCCCCGCGGTTCCACATGCCTCCGGGAGCCGTCGCCGTCGCGGCGGTGATCCCGGCAGTGATCTCGTTGATGCCGACCGCGACGGTGGCGCGGATCATCACCTTCGCAGTCGTGGGGATCTACATCTCGTTCCAGCTCGTGGTGCTCGGTTCCCTCATCGCGCGGTCGCGCGGCTGGAAGCCGGCAGGCGCGTATCAGCTCGGCTCGGCCGGCTGGCTCGTGAACGCGACCGCGTTTGCATACGGCATCGCCGCGGTTGTGATCCTCTCGATCAAGTCCCCGCACGGCGCCGGCTTCTGGGGCAGCCTCTTCCTCGACCGCTGGCTCGTCCCGATCTCCGCGGCGGTCGTCGCCGCAGTCGGGCTCGTCTACCTGTTCGGGACGAGGCCCAAGTCGAGGATCAGGGACGACGCGCGCGCAGACGGCTCGACCGAGCCTCCTGCGCCCGAGGGCGCCCCGGCTCCGACGGTCACCTAGGAATATCGGAGGGCCGGACGATCGCGATGCGCTCGTCCGGCAGCTCCGTCAGCACGGTGCCGAGGTACGAGGCGATCGCCTCGTCGATCGGCACGTCCCGGCCTTCGAGCTGGGAAAGGTGCCAGCGGTGGTCGAGCAGCTCGTGGTAGAGCTCGGCGGCCGCTCGCTTCCCGCGTAGCTCGGACGGAACGCTCGCGACGGCGGGCTCGAACACCTCGGTCAGCCAGCGTCCCGCGACCGCGGCGTCCGAGACCGGCTGCTGGCCGGCAGCTTCGAGCGACTCGCGATACGCGCCGATGTCCTCGAGCAGCCTGCGGGCCTGGTTCTCCTGCGCGTCCAGCCCGGTCAGCCGCTGGAGCCGGCGCCGGTGGTGTCCGGGCTCCACGACCTGCGGCCGGACCCGCAGCCGGTAGCCGCTCGGCGTCGCGTCGAGCTCGACCTCCTCAACGTCGAAGCCCCGGTCGTTCAGGCGCTCGAGCCGTTGGACAAGCCGCGCGGGCTCGTCCACGTCGAACTCCTCCTCGGCCGTCAGGTCCTCCCAAAGGCGCTCGTACTCCCCGCGGACGGTGCTCGCCATCTCCTCGGGATCGCCGAGCTCCTCGTCGCCGAGCTCTGCGCTCAGGTCGTAGAACTCGCCGATCAGGTTCTCCTGGGCGATATCGAGGTCGTACGAGCGCTGCCCTTCGGTGAGCTGATCGTGGTGCTCCGCGGTCTCGACGTCGACGACGTACGCGGCGAGCGCGCCGGCGTCCCGGGCGAACAGCGTGTTCGACAGCGAGCAATCGCCCCAGAAGAATCCGGTCAGGTGCAGGCGGACGAGCAGGTCGGCGAGCGCGGTCGGCAGGCGGTCGCGCACCTCGGCGACGGGCCGGCTTGCGAGCATCAGCCGGTACGGCAGCGAGTAGTCCAGGTGGCGAGTGATGAGGATCGCGTCCAGTCCCGGACGGTCGCTCACGACCCCCACGCCCTCGACTGCGGGGAGCCCTTCCCGCCGCAGCGAGCGCAGGAGCCGGTACTCCTTGTGGGCGAGCCGGTCGTTGATCTCCTTGAGCGCGTACAGCCCGCCGCCGCGCTCGACGAACCGCACGACATGGCGGCTGATCCCGCGGTCGACGACGGTCAGGAGCGCGGGATCCCATTCCTCCAGCGGAGTCCGCCAGGGCAGGTCGAGGAACTCATGGCGCCCGGTGTCGGGGACGAGTTGGATGCGCATGCGATCTCTTGTAGCAGTGGGGGACGCGGTCACAGCGACGGCGAGCTACCGCAGCGCCGCCCCTGCGCTGGTGAGCGCAAACGCGCCCGCCGCGACCAGCACGATCGCGCCGCCCGGCGCGAGGTTGGCGTAGTACGCGGCGGTCAGGCCGACGAAGACCGAGCCCAGGCCGATCCCGATCGCGATCAGCATGTTCGAGCGGATGCTCCACGCGACGCGGCTCGCCGCGATCACGGGCAGCACCATCAGCGCGGCGATCAGCAGGATCCCGACGATCCGCATCGAGACCGCGATCGTCACCCCGGCGAGCGCGGCGAGGAGGACGTTCAGCAGCCCGACGGGCACGCCGCTGACCCGCGCTCCCTCCTCGTCGAGCGCAGCCGCGATGAGTGCTCGGTAGAACGCCGCGATCAGCGCGAGCCCGACCACGCCGAGCACACTCACGAGCACCAGGTCGCCGCGCGTGACGGTCAGGATCGACCCGAAGAGGAAGGCGAACAGGTTGGCGTTGAGCGCGCCTGCCGCGGAGATGAGGACGACCCCGGCTGCGATGCCCGTGTAGAAGAGGAGCGCGAGCGCCTGGTCTCCCGCAGCGCGGCGGCGCGTGCGTAGCCACTCGATCGCCACCGCGCCGCCGACGGAGGCCACGAGCGCGGTCGCGACCGGCGAGATCCCGAGCAGATAGCCCGCCGCCACGCCAGCGAACGCGACGTGCCCGATCCCGTCGCCGATCAGGCTCATCCGGCGCTGGACGAGGAAGAAGCCCACCGCGGGCGCGAGCACGCCCACGACCGCGCCGGTCGCGAACGCGAGTCGCATGAAGTCTGCGTCAAGGATGGACATGAGAGGGGTCGTGCCAGCGGGCGGGAAGCGCGGACGGATCGCCGTCGAAGACGATGGCGCCGCGGACGAGAACGAGCCGGTCGACGAAGCGCTCGACCGCGCCGAACTCGTGCGACACGAACAGGATCGTCACACGCAGATCGCGGTGCAGCTCCTCGAGCAGCGACGCGAGCGACTCCTGTGCGTCCACGTCGACCCCGGCGGTCGGCTCGTCGAGGACGAGCAGCTCGGGCTCGCCGGCGAGGGCCTTCGCGATGAACGCACGCTGCTGCTGGCCGCCCGAGAGCGTCGACAGCGGAGCAGAGGCCCGGTCGGTGAGCCCGACACGCTCGATCGCGAGCGCGACCTGCACGTGATCCCGGGCGTGCAGCGGCCCCGTCAGCCGTCCCCTAGGAACGCGTCCTGCGGCGACGACCTCGCGCACGGTCACCGGCGACTCGATCCCGAGTTGGGCGCGCTGGGCGAGGTAGCCGATCCGCGAGCGTCCTCGCAGTCCCGCGGCGGGGTCGCCGAAGAGCCATGCCGTTCCGCGTTGAGGACGCTCGAGCCCGAGGACGATCCGCAGCAGCGTCGTCTTGCCGCCTCCGTTCGGGCCCGCGACCGCCACGAACTCGCCCTGCTCTACACCGAAGGTGACGTTACGCAGCACCGGCGGCCCGCCGGGGTAGGCGAAGTCCACGTTCTCGAGCTCGACTACCGGCATCCGAGCGCTCCTCGCAGTGCCCGCAGATTCGCGCGCATCACGGTGAAGTAGTCGGCTCCGCGCTTCGCCTCGGCGGCCGTAATTCCCTCGAGCGGGTCGAGCACGGCGGTCTGCGCGTGCGTCTCGCGGGCAACGGTCTCCGCGATCCGCGGCGAGACGAGCGTCTCGAAGAAGATCGTCGTCGCGTGCGTGCGCCGGACGAGCTCCACGACCCGCTGGAGATCCTTCGGCGCGGGCTCGGCCTCGGGGGTCAGCCCAGTGATTGCGACCTGGCGGAGGCCGTAGCGCCGGCCGACATACGCGAACGCCTCGTGGCTCGTGACGATCTCGTGCCGCGCGCAGTGCGCGAGCCCGCGCCGGTACTCGCGGTCGAGCGCGCGAAGCCGCGAGTCGAGCCGCGCCGCCGCCTGCGGGCGGCCGAGCGCACGGCCGATCCGCCGGACGATCAGGGCGTACCGCGACGGATCGAGCCAGACGTGCGGGTCGCCGTTGTCGAAGCGCCGCAACCCGGGCGTATCGAGCAGCCATACCACCTCCGAGCTGCGCCCCGCCGCGTCCTCGAGCTGCGGCTGGAAGCCGTGTCCGAGCAGCAGGACGAGGTCGGCCGAATGGATGGCCTGGACGTCTTGCGGCGTCGCCTCGAGGTCGTGGGGCTCCACGCCCGGCGGAGTCAGGTTCCTGACCTCGACGGCCGGCCCCCCGAGCTGTTGAGCCGCGTAGGCGAGCGGATAGAACGCGGCGACCACCTGCTTGCGGCCCGAGCTCGACGCCTTCGCCCCGCACGCGGTGCCGCAGAGCAGAAGCGCAGCGAGGAGAACGATAATGGTTTTCATTCTCATCTCCTGTACCCTACGTCCATGCCAAGCGCGGCGCAAACGCTTCTCACCCGGCACGGCGTGCGGTCCACGCGACAGCGCCTCGCCGTGCTCGAGGCCCTGACCGCGGAGCCGAACGACGCGACGGCCCAGGAGATCCACGGGCGACTCGTAACCCGCGGCAACGCTGTCGGACTCGCCACGGTCTACCGGACGCTGGCGCTGCTCAGCGAGCACGGAGTCGTGGACGCGCTCATGCACCATCCCGGCGAGGCCTGCTACCGCCTCTGCGGCGAGGGCCACCACCACCATCTCGTCTGCGACGCGTGCCACCGCGTCGTCGAGCTCGGCGACTGCGACCTCGACGGCTGGCTCTCGGGCCTCGCCGCCGAGCATGGCTTCACCGTCAGCGCGCACACCGTCGAGGTGACGGGGACGTGCGCGGACTGCCTCGCGGCCTAGCCCGCCACTAGCGGCCCCACGCGACGTCGTCCTTGAAGAGGATCGGCTCGAAGTCCTCGCGCGCGCGCGCGACCAGTTTCGGGACCGGCACGGTCTGATCCAGCAGAGTGGTCAAAGGCTGACCGCGGAAGGGCACGAGTCGACCGTCGAACCAGTCTTCCAGCTCGCGATGCTCCACCAGGACGGCTGTCGCGCCGGCCGGGCTCGGTACCCAGACGGGTCCCTGCGGAACGCGGTCGCGATACCCCTCGCCCAGCAACTGCACGCCGAACGCATCCGGAACGAACTCGTCCTCAAACGCGTCGCCGAGGCGGGAGTTCGCCGAACGGTGCGGCGCCGGCACCCAGTCCACGAAGAGCTGCCCTAGCTCCGCGTCGACGCGCCGAGACCCGCGTTTGACGAAACCGTAGACCGCCCACTGCGCAGCGGAGCGACAGAACGCCTGGAGGCCTTCGAGCGGCCCCCGCCAATCGCCACCGGCAAGGGCGTCGCCACCCTCGATGAGCGATATCCGACCGGAAGAAGGCTCGAGCGAGACGACGCGGAAGCGGCTCACCGTCGTCGAGATGAGCCGAACGACGCCCAGATCGACCTGTGCCTCGACTCCCTGACGTACGAGCGTCCGAGCGTCCTCGTCGGGATCGACCGTGACCGGGGCGATCAGTCCCACTGCGAGGCGGAGCGGCCGATCGGGCGCGGTTGCGACGCACCAATCGAGCGCATCGTCGACGCCGTCCGAAAACGCTTCGGGCTCCGGCCGCCATCCCCAGTTCGGACCCCGGAAATGCTGACGGGTCCCTTTGACGCGGATCCGGCACTCGAGCAGGTCGACGAGCTCGGGGAGCTCGGCCGTCGGGTCGGTCTCGAGCAGGTCGAAGGCGCCGTCGACGCCGGCCCCCTCCAAGCGCTCGGCGATTCCACGAAGGAGCGCCTCGAAGTCTTCTGGCTCCTCGTCGATCCGAAGCGCGATGCCCCCCGGTGTTGGCGCCGCCGACCAGGCACCGGTGCTGAACTCCTCGCCGGTCGGCCGAGCAGGCCGCGTCTCGAGCTCCCTGATCGTGCCCTCGGCCGCGCGCCGCACGGCCGCTAGCCCCTCCTCCTGGGCCAGACTCGAAGCGAAGAGGAGGTCGACGCCCGGGCGCCCGAGCGGCTCGACCTCCTCCCAGTGCTGCCAGACCCGATCAGAGATTCGAATCATGCGTCTCCAACCGGGAGTGTTGCGGAAGCTATGGACCCAGGCTCAGTCCGAGCGTGTAGGTGCCGCTCGCCCCGTTGTGCGTCACGACGACGCGGTACTGCCCGGCGGCGAGCGCGCTGATGGTCTTCGTCGAGCACGCCGACGTCGAGAACACGGTCGCGCCCGAGCTGTCGTTGACGAGCTTCCACGTCAGGTAGTAGCCGAGCGAGCTCGGGCAGTTTGCGAAGGCGAGGGTCAAGGTTCCTGCCGCCGCAGTCGTCAACGTGTAGTCGTCCTCCGACGCGGTCGTCTCGAGATTTCCGGCGCCGCTCGACGGCACGCCGTTCGAGATCGACGCCGGCAACGAGACGGCGAACACCTGCGTGGGCGGCTGGACGAGGATGCCGACGTTATATGTCCCGACGGCACCGTTCCGGGTCACGACGAGCCGGTACTGCCCGGCCGGCACGCCGGTCACGAGCTTGCTCGCGCAGGCGCTGGTCGAGTAAAGCGGCAGTCCGGTCTGCGCGTTCACGAGTGACCAGCTCACGTAGTAGCCGAGTGAGCTCGTGCACGACGAGAGGTCGACCTGGATCGCCCCCGCGGCCGCGGTGGTGAAGGCGTAGTCGTCCTCCGACGCGGTGGTCTCCAGGTTCCCCGCGCCCGGTGCCGACGTGCCGTTCACCATCACGGGTAGCGAGACGTCGAAGACCTGAGGCGCGGGTTGGACGAGCAAGCCGAGGTTGTACGTTCCGGTCGCGCCGCTGCGCGCCACGACCAGCTTGTACTGGCCCGCTGCGACGTTCTGGATCAACTTGCTCCCGCACGCGGAGGTCGAGTAGACGGTCGCACTCGTCTGGACGTTGACGAGCGACCAGGTCACGTAGTACCCGAGCGAGCTCGTGCAGTTCGAGAGGTCTACCTGGATGCCGCCGGTCGCCGTCGTCGTAAAGACGTAGTCGTCCTCCGAGGACGTGGTCTCGAGGTTGCCGGCACCCGAACCCGGGACCCCGTTCGACGCCGTGAGCGGCAACGTCACGTTGAACACGTCAGGAGCCGGCACCAGGCCGATTCCGAGGTTGTAGGTACCGATCGCACCGTTGCGGGTGACGGCGACGCGGTAGTGCCCCGCCGGGACGCCCGTGACGCGAGTGCTTCCGCAACCTGTGACCGAGCGGATCACGTTGCCCGACTGCTCGTCCAGCAGCGACCAGATCACGTAGTACCCGAGCGAGCTCGAGCAATTGGAGACGTCGAGCTGGACGTCGTTCGAGCTCGTCGTCGTGAATCGGTACCGGTCCTCGGAAGCCGTCGTCTCGAGATTGCCCGCCCCCGCGGCGGGCGCACCATTCGAGATCGAGACCGGCGGGGTTATGTCGAACGATTGCGGCGCCGGCTGGACGAGGATGCCGACGTTGTACGTGCCCACGCTTCCGTTCCGGCTGACGCTGAGGCGGTACCTACCGGCGGGCACGCCGGTGATCAGCCGACTCCCGCACGCCGAGGCCGAGGACACGGAGTTTCCGGTCACATCGTCGAGCAGGTTCCACGTGACGTAGTAGCCGAGCGAGCTCGTGCAGTTCGTGAAGTCGACCTGCACGCCACCGGCGGCCGTCGTCGTGAAGACGTAGTTGTCCTCGGAGGAGGTCGTCTCGAGGTTCCCCATCCCCGTTTGCGGCGAGTTGCTCGTCGCGACGAGGGGGAGCGTCACGTCGAAATACTCAGGCGTCGCTTGCAGGGAGATCCCGACGCTGTAGGTTCCCGTGCTCCCGTTGTGCGCGGCCACGAGACGGTACGACCCGGCCGGGATGCTCGGCACGAGCGTGCTGGAGCAGCTGGACTTCGAATAGATCGTCTCGTTCGTCGCCGCGTCGACGACCTTCCACGTCAGGTAGTACCCGAGCGAGCTCGTGCAGTTCGCGAAGTCGACCTGCAGCTTCCCGTCTGCGGTCGTCGTGAAGGCGTAGTCGTCCTCGGACGCGGTCGTCTCGAGGTTGCCGGCTCCCGCCGCCGGGACCCCGTTCGACGCGGACGCCGGCAGCGTCACGTTGAACGTTTGAGGCGCCGGTGCCGAGTAGGCGGCCACGCCGTAGGTGCCGGTCGCCCCGTCCCGCGTCACCGCGAGCTCGTACTGGCCTGCGGCCACGTTTGGGATCAGCGTGCTGCCGCAATTCGCTCCGGAGGCGACCACGTCTCCCTCCGGCCGCGTCCTGAGCTGCCAGGCGACGTAATAGCCGAGCGAGCTCGTGCAGTTCGTGAAGTCCACTTGGAGCGCGCCCGTCGTCGCCGTCGAGAAGCGATAGTCGTCCTCCGACGCGATCGTCTCGAGGTTGCCGGCGCCCGCTGCGGGCGTGCCGTTCGAAGCGGCCAGCGGCAGGGTTACGTCGAAGGCCTGCGGAGCGACGAGTGCCAACGACGCGTGGACGTTGTCGATCCCGAAAACCCGCGACGAGCCCACGGGGATGACCGCGCTGATTCCCACGCCGAGATCGTGGCCGCTCTGCGGAATCGTGACCGAGACCGGGTAGATCGCGTAGGCCTGGCCGGTCGGCAGTGTGCCGCTGGAGCTCGGCGTACCGGTGGCGGGCGCGCCCGTCCAGGCCGTCGTGCCGTTTACGTCGACCTTCACCGTGTTGCTCGACGCGTTCGTCGCCCAGTCGCCGATCGCGATGAGGTCGAACTGCACGGTCGCCGACGAGTGCGCGGGCGGGCTCGACCCGTAGAAGACGTACCTGCCGTCACGGCCGAATGGCCCGGCAAACGTCCCGGTCCCTGCTCCGGTGGCGTACCGCGGCGAGGAGAAGTTCGGCGCGACGCTGTCGAAGGTCTCCGACACAGCCCCGCTCGTGTCGAACGGCCGCGCCCCACCTTCCACAGCCGGCGCCACCTGGTTGGCCGCGGCGTTCAGGAACTGCGTGTCCTGCGTGAGAGCCCAGTCGATCACGCAGTCGTCGAACTGCGCGCCGTCGCCGACGCCACCATCGGTGCACTGCTTCGTCGCGGCGGCGAGCGTCGAGTCGGACAGGTCTCCGACAGTCACGTTGTTCGCCGGGAACGTCCGGTCGGTATACGTCGCGGTGGATTCTCCGGACGCGTACGTGAAGAGAGAGCCGTCCGCCGGGATCCGCCAGGAGTCGGCGAAGGTTCCTTGAATCGTCGTCCGGCTGGCGTTCGCGGGCAACTGCGTGCCGTAGCTCGTGACGAGATCGTTGCTCGGATCGCCGTCACCGTTGCCGAGCAGCCCCGAGAGGTTGGTTCCGGGCGGCACGTACAGCTTGAACTGGCTGTTCCCGACCCAGATCGTCGGGCGGAGCGATTCCCCGGCCAGAGCTGCGACATACCCGTCGTCGCGATGGAGCAGAACCGCGCCGTCGCCGAAGTCGAGCGTCGAGCCCACCGGCAGCGTGAACGGCGCATGGTCGATCTTCAACGAGTCCGTCAGCCCATAGATGCTGATCTCGACGGGATGCCCGTCCAGTTCGAACGCGACGGCCTTCGCCATCGACACACTCGAGCTCGTACCCGCCGGCACGAACCGGACCTGGAGGTTGAGTCCATACTCGTCCGCCCGGGCCGCCTGGAACTCGCCGACCGACTGCATGTCGTAGTGGAGCCCGTCGAGCGTGACGATGTGCGGCTCCCCAAAGATGTGCGAGAAGATGTTGTTGACGGTGTCGTGGTACCACCAGAGGAAGTCCATGACGTGGTCCTTGATGCAGTCCGCGCTGATGAAGCAGTGCCATGGAGGCTGCGTGTTCGGATCGGAAGGCGGCAGCGGTATCGGCGGGTGCGGGATCGTCGGCGGCGTCGTGATCACCGGCGGAATGAGAGGCGGCGGCCCAGTCGTCGGGCTCGTGCCCGGAGCCCAGTGCGGCGTCTCGAAGATCGTGGGCGAGAAGCTCGGCAACTCGACCCAGCTCGGCACGTTGACGGGAACCGGCACCGGATACCGAACGGGGTCGAAGCAGGGCGGCGAGTACACGTAGGTGTCGTACAGGCCCGGCGCGCTCTGCCAGCTCAGGTACGCCGTGAAGAGCCGCAGCGCGTTGCCCGGACCACACGGAGTGCCGGTGTCGACGAGAAACAGGTCAGGCCAGCTTGCGAGCTCGGTTCCGGCTGTGGCCGTCTGGTTCACGACTCCGCTGATCAGCGAGAGATACGACTGCATCTGCTGGCCCCGGTTCGCGAAGTCGCTATTCGCGGTGGTCTTCAGCTCCCAGAGCTGCAGCGGCTTACTGGCGTCGCTGTGGTCGTAGAAGACGAGATCCGCGTATTTGTTGTCCAGTGTGGAGGTCCTGAGTCCGACCTCCCACTGCACGTTGGGATCGATGCCGGGGCCGCTGATGGAGTCGAGATGCGCGACCGCGCGCGCCTGCTCGATCGCCTCGGGGCCTCCCCCGCGTCCCTTGCAGAAGCCGGTCGAGGGATAGATCGTGCCGGGGAGCGGATCCATCTCGAGACAGACGGGGTTGAACCAGCCGCGGCTCGACAGCTCCGCGCCCGCGATGCAGCGGAGGCCAATCGACCAGTACCCGGTCTGGGTGTCGTTGGGGCTGCAGTGGTCGCCCCATGCGGTCGCGGCGGTGCGGCCGGCGGAAGCCGTGCCGCTCGTGCCGACGAAGCACAGCAGTGTGACCAGCAGCGGCGCAAAGAGAATCCAGCCGTTCCGGCGAAACGAGTGCGACTGCCGTTCGATCCCGACGTAGCTCACGAGTCCCCCTCGGTCGTCAGCTCTGCCTTGATCCCGCAGCCGCAAGCCGGATCAGACCTGTATTTGCCTGTGAGGCAAACGGTTTGCACGTTCGGTGTCCGAATTCAAGGCTTTCGTAGGCAAACGTGCGCTCTTTCCGAGGATTACGACTCGGCGAGGGTCTCGGGCGCGCGGGCCACGTGTGCGGACTGCCTCGCGGCCTAGTAGCCGGCGGCGCAGCGCGCTACGCTCGGCGCGGGTGCGCCGCCTCGTCAGCCTCGGCCTGATCGTCGCCGCCGTGGCGGCAGTCGGCCTCACCGCGGCCTCCGCAGCTCGCATCACAGGCTCCGGCGGGCCTGACCGCCTCCGCGGCACCGCCCTCGCCGACACGATTCGCGGCCTCGACGGCGACGACCGGCTCGACGGCCGCGGCGGCCCCGACCTGCTCGCGGGCGGCGGCGGCCGTGACCTCATGCTCGGCGGGGCGGGAAACGACCGGCTGGTCGCCCAGGAGGACGCGGAGCGCGACACGGTGCGCTGCGGCGCAGGTCGCGACGTCGTGACCGCCGAGCTCGTGGACGGCGTCGCCGCCGACTGCGAGGTCGTCAGCCGCCAGCTCTCGCACGATCGAACCGCCGATTTCCGCAGCCAGCACCAGACCCAGGTCGAGCCGGACAGCTTCGCGGCGGGCACGACGGTCGTGACGGCGTTCCAGTCCGGCCGCCTCGCCGACGGAGGCGCGAACGACATCGGTTGGGCCACATCCACCGACGCCGGTCGGACCTGGCGCTCCGGGTCGCTCCCGGCCCTGACCGTCTACTCGAGCCCCGCGGGGCGCCTCACGGCGGTGAGCGATCCCGTCGTCGCCCATGACGCGGCACACGGTGTGTGGCTGATCGTGTCCGTGGGGATCGCAGGCGGGACGCAGATCGTCGTCAGCCGCTCGCGGGACGGAGTCGGATGGGAGCGGCCCGTCGTGATCGCCGACGACGCACGGGAGGACTACGACAAGGAGTGGGTCGCCTGCGACAGCTCGGCGACTAGTCGCTTCTACGGGCGCTGCTACGTCTCGTATCTCGATGTCGAGTCGGGCGAGATCCGGACGCGCCTTTCGACCGACGGCGGGGTGACCTGGTCGGCTCCGGTCGGCTTCCCGGGACGCACGCGGAGCGGCATCGCCAACGGCGCGCAGCCGGTCGTTCAGCCGGACGGCACGCTCGTGATCACCTATGCGGTCTTTGCGGCCTTCGATTTCTACGCCGATCCGAACGCAAACTCGATCAGCGCGGTGCGCTCGACCGACGGCGGCCTGAGCTTCACGGCGCCGGTCCGGATCTCGCGCCTCGACGAGGAGTACGTCCGCGACATGCGCGCACCGTCCCTGCCCTCGTCCGAGGTCGCACGCGACGGGACGATCTACGTGGTGTGGGGCGACTGCCGTTTCCGCGAAGACTGTGGGGCGAACGACGCGGTTCTGTCGAGCTCACCGGACGGCGTGCGCTGGAGCGCGCCCCAGCCGGTCCCGATCGAAAGCGTCTCCTCCGCCGTTCAGGTCTTCGTTCCCGCTCTCGCGGTCGACCCGGCGACGGCCGGGGTACGCACGCGGCTCGCGGTCGCCTACTACACGCTCGACTGGGATTGCGGCGTCCCTCCCTGCGGGGGAGTCGACGCCGGCCTCATCGAGTCCGCCGACGGTGGGAGAACGTGGGGCCCGCCCCAGCGGCTGTCCGCGGAGACGATGAAGCTCGACTGGATCGCGGTGACGGGCACCGGGCACTTCCTCGGCGACTACATCTCGGCGTCCTACACGGGCGGCCGGCCCGTGCCGGTGTTCCCAATCGCATCGCAGCCGGCGTCGGGCGAGCTCAGGCAGGCGATCTTCGCGGGCATCCGAGTGACCGCCGGGCGCTGACTGCCTCAGCGACTACGGCTCGGCGACAGCGTCAGGCCCGCGGCCGGTAGCCAGGAAGCAGCCGGCGAGCACGAGCACGAAGCCGATCACCATGCCGGCGGTCAGCCGCTCGTTCAGGAGCGTCACGCCAAGCGCCGCCGCGACCGCGGGATTGACGTAGGTGATCACCGTCGCGCGCAGCGGGCCGACCTCCCGGATCAGTGCGAAGAAGATCAGGAACGCAGCCGCCGAGCAGACGACCGCGAGGCCCACGACCGACTCCACCACGTGCGCGGACGGGAACGTGGACGGCCAGTTGGCCGCGGCAAGCGGGGCGTAGAAGATAGCCGAGATGGCCAACGAGGCGGCGACGATCCCGAGCGCGGGCACTCCGCCCATGCGGCGCGCGAGGATCAACGGGCCCACGGCGTAGCAGACAGCCACGAGCACCACTTCACCGAGGGCGAGCAGGTCGATCTGGCCGAGGTCGAGACCGACGATCGCGCCTACGCCGACGATCCCGACGAGGAGCCCGAGCCAGAGGCGAACGCCGAGCCTCTGCCGATCCCCGGACAGCGTCACGATCAGCGCGCCGGCGAGCGGCACCGCGGCGAGCAGCAGTCCCGTCAGCGAGCTGGTCAGCCTCGTCTCGGCGTGGCCGAGCAGGAACCAGGGCAGAGCGACCTCGATCGCCGTGTACGCGAGGAGCGGCCGCCAGTGCGCGAACAACGGGCGCAGCTCGTTGCGCCGCGCCGCCAAGGGCACGAGCAGCGCGGCCGCGATCCCGGTGCGGAAGAAGACCATCGTGACGGGTGCGAGCTCCCGCACCGCCACGCGGATCATCAGGTACGGGATCCCCCAGATAACGCACATCGCTGCAAAGAGCAGCGCACCGCGACGGGTCAAGGACGGCTGGGGGTCAGCGGTTCAGGTGGTCTGCGGCGACACGGGCCAGGTCACGGGTTTCCATCAGAATCGGCTTGCGACCACATTTCGGATCATCCCGTCGACCTACATGTAGGAGGCGTATGACGACTCGATGGGATCGTTCTCGCCGAGGTAGCGCAGAATGTCGCTCACTTGGTCGGCGGCGCGAAGCGTGATTGGGTCGCGTTGGGCGAACTCTGTTGTGTTCCAGTTCATCTTCGTCAGTGAAAGCAGTTCCGACGCCAGCCAAGCCGGAGTTTCCTCCGGCTCATGCACTCGAAACTCGATTGGGCGAGGCACATAGAGTCCGGGATAAGTTTCGAAGAAGGGGACGCTGCCACGGGTATAGAGGATGTGGCGCTCGCGTTCGAGGGTCCAAAGGGTTCCTCGCTGGGGGGGGTAGGAACCGGGCCGGAAGAGTTTTGTATACGCCCGTCTCAGGCTAAGCAGATCGCTTGAGCCGATCCCGAGGTCATCGATCCCTGCACGAAAGCCGGCGATCTCGTCTGCCGTGTACATGGAGCTCTTGTGTACGACGAGACGCGCTGGCAAGTGGCCATGCTCGGCCTTGTAGCGGTCCATTGCGCTTTTCACCAACTTTTCGGCGTCGGCTCCCGAAAGGTGGGCCTGTTTGTCGAGTTTCGACTGGTAGGCCGGGCCGCCGCGAATGATCATGCCAACGCCGCGCTGATTGAACACCTGCGCGACGCTTGTCCAGAGACTTTCGCGGCGGCCTGTGCGAAAGAACGAGACGCCCAGAAAGCACACCGCGAGATCGCTGTCAGCGCGCGGTAAGCGCCATGGATAGCCGCCGCTCTTGTAGTAGAGAGCGACGTGGAGATTCCACGCGCGAGTCGTCTCGTCCTGGAGTTGGCGAGCCTGATGCTTCCGGCCCTTCTGACGACGCTTGACCGTTGGGTCGTAGGTCATTGGGTTTACCATCTGAATCGGTACCCGGTAGCGCATGCCCCGCGCCTTGAGTAGGTCGTGAAAGTTGAGAGGCTGCGGTCGCGTGCGTTCGGGCTTATCTTTGGCCAGTGTCTCGTCTGGAGCCGCCCGCTCGACTCGTTCGACAATTTCCTGAGGCAGCGCAACCACGACGACATCAGGTCGTTCGTTCTCCACGAGGACCGATAACTCATTGATCAGGAGGTCAGTGATGTTGCGGCGGGTTGTGTCCGCCGCGCCACGCACGCATGCTCGGAGGTCGCGGGCGCCGATTGGGCGATTGAGCCGCTCGTCGAGAACAAGCTCGGCTTGGAACATTGTATCCCCGGCGAATCCAGGAAAGTCGGGAAACAGGTTCCGGAGGTGCGTTTCCTTACCTGGAATCGGATTCCGACAGCCCTCAAGCCAGTCGCTCAGCTTCTCGATGGTCTCCTTAGTGCCGATTATCCCGACCTCGATCAGCCGAGGCTGGCTTGCTGCGCTCGCGTCGAGCGGCCCGAAGCGAAGCACCCCGAAACGTGGATCGAGATGGCGCCCGCCATCCGCGAACTCGAGATCCGGCTCAGTGAGGAGGACGAGCTTCATGCCGCATCGAACAGTCGCATGCTGCTTCGTTCACCCTTCTCCTGCCCGCGCCATGCCCCCTCATCGAACCCGAAGTCGACCTCGAAGCGCAGCAGCTCGCCGAAAGCGATCAGGTGGTGCTCGGGCGTCAGCAGCGTCGCCGATTGGTTGAGGTAGGTAGCGACCGCCTGTACTTCCTGGCGAACGGAATCGTTGTGCTGCATCCGCTTCAGCCCTGAGATGTTGTCCGCCTCGTACTTGGCGGGACGGCAGCCGTCAGAAGTGAACCGATATTGCGGGTTTACCTCGAGATACCACGAGCCGTCTAACCGCAGAAACTGGGCACGGAAGCCGAAGTGTCGGCAGTACTTGATTTCATCGCTGTTCTTCTTGCGGTAGACCCGAAAGACACAGCGGCCTCCGGGGAGCCGGACGTCGGAGAGATCGTTCCCCGCTCGCCAATAAAACAGTTTGTCCTTGCGGTGATAGTTAATGGACTCGCGGACCTTCTCACCGAGCGCCCGCCTGAGGAGCTCGGCGAACTCGTGCTGCTTCACGGGGTCATCCGACTCAGCCCATTCGCTCGCGGCGATCCTCTCGACGGCGTCGATGTCGCAAAGCTCACCCCACTCGGACTCATCAAAGGGACGGAAACTGAAGAGCCTTTCACCACGCAGGAAGCACTCCACACCGATGCCAGCAGGCCGAAGGACTTCCTCCACGTCTCGCATGTGAGTGACCTGCGCCGGCGCCACCCAGATATGCGTCGGGTAGTCGACGACCGTAATTAGGTTGCTGACAAGCTGCTCGTTACGAGCACGCGGCGGGATGTAGATGCCAGCGGTCTTAGGAATTGCCACCCCAGCGAGAGCAGCAGCGGCACTCGCATCGAACACGTCCGCTGCCTTGTCAAAGACGACCTGTCGAGTCTGGCGTGTCGCCGGGTCCGCAAAATACCTCGTTACATCTTTCCAGTACGCGAGCTGCTTC
>Ga0193747_1000304_pt1 | contig 18330 bp, 18 predicted proteins | sample L1m2metaG_FD_143048 | JGI IMG/M metagenome (GOLD analysis project Ga0193747, IMG submission 143048) | Soil microbial communities from a riparian zone of the East river system, Colorado, United States - L1m2 | ecosystem: Environmental > Terrestrial > Soil > Riparian zone | place: USA: East River...
ACGCGACCGCAATTATCGCCCTTCGTTGTTCCCAGCTCAGTGGCCGCTGGGAAGAATTCTGGGAACAACGCGCCGCTGGCTGATATCCGGCCGGTTTTTCACCTACAAATTTGTCGCACACCCGGAGTGGCTGTGATACAGGCAAAACACACTAAAGTTTGGTACAATGCGCGACACGAAATTGGCGGGGTGCGAACGCGACGACTGCGCCGCGCGGCCCCCAGGGGAGACCCACAATGACTAACACCGAACTGCTGGCGCGGATTGATGCGGCGATTGCGGAGAAGAGTTTGCTGAAGCATCCGTTTTATCAGGGTTGGCAAGCGGGGAAACTGAGCCGGGAGGCGCTGCAGCTTTATGCGGCACAGTATTACCGGCATGTGGAGGCGTTCCCGCAGCACCTACGGGTGCTGGCGGCGCGGACGGAGGGTCCGCTGCAGGGATTGATCCGGGAAAATCTGGCGGAAGAAGAGAATCCTGAAGGTTCACACCCGAAATTGTGGAGGGACTTCGCGGCGGCAGTGGGTGTGGGAGAGGACGACATTACCTGCTGCCCCGCCCTGCCGGGAACGCAGGCGGTTGTGCAGACATTCCGGGAGATTTGCGGGGACCGGCCAGTGGCAGAAGCCGTGGCGGCACTCTACGCATACGAAGCGCAGGTGCCGGAGATCGCGACGACGAAGATTGATGGGTTGAAGAACTTTTATGGGGTGACGCAGTCAGAAGGGCTGGCGTATTTCACTGTCCATGAGGAAGCGGACAAGGCGCATCGGGCGGCTTGGCGCGGGTGGCTGGAAGAGCACGCGGATGGGAATGAGGAAGAGATTTTGGCGACGACGAATGAGGCACTGGATGCGCTTTGGGGGGCGCTGGATGCGGTGCATTGTGAAAAACAGGAAGTAAGGATGTAAAGAGGTAAGGACGTAAGGAATAAGAACGGAATTGTGAGGCCCGGCAGGAGACGCCGGGCCTTCGCCATTTAGAGGGTGCGATAATCTGGCCATGAAGATGATGTGGTGTTGGCGATGCAAGTCTGAGGTTCCCATGCTTGATGATGAGGAATTTCCAGAGCATAACGTCGCTTATGTATAAGGGCGAGGGAGAGACTCTTCGAGAGCGCATGTTCAGCGCGTTGCTACGTGAGTACGAGCGCGGGTAGTAGTAACGGGCTTTCACGAAACCAACCCAAATGCAATCTATCATCACAAACTCTCTCTCTATGGCCCTGCCTGCTCCGAGTGCGGGAAACCTTTGCGCACGCCCAGTGCGAAAGTATGCGGATCGTGCATGCATCCCGTTGAAAAACCGAGCAGAAAAAGGAAGGGCGGGCCAAGGCCCGCCCTTCCGCAAACCGTCGCAACGCCCAGAGTTTAAAGATTACTCGTGGGAGCCGGAATCGCCGCTGTGGCCTTCACCGCTGGAGGAACCGGGGTTGCCTCCGCCGCCGGCAGCGGCTTTCTGCTGCTTTTCGCGAGCTTCGCGGATGAGGGCCTTGCGTGACAGGCGGACCTTGTTGCCCTCGATGGAAAGAACCTTGACGAGGACCTGGTCGCCGAGCTTCAGCTCATCGCGAACGTCGCGGATGCGATGCTCGGAGATTTCGCTGATGTGCAGGAGGCCGTCGGTGCCCGGGAAGAGCTCGACGAAGGCGCCGAACTCCGCGAGGCGAACGACTTTGCCGAGATAGGTTTTGCCGATTTCGGCGCTGGCGGTGACGTCGCGAACCATCTGCAAGGCCGCGTCTCCGCCGGCTCCGCTGGTGGAGAAGATGTGCACGGTGCCGTCTTCGAGGACGTCAATTTTGACGCCGGTGGCTTCGATGATGGATCTGATTTTCTTGCCACCCGGACCAATGAGGTCGCGAATTTTGTCCTGCGGGATTTTTAGCTTGAAGAGGCGCGGGGCGTAGGCCGAAATCGCGGTGCGCGACTCACTGAGCGTCTTCTCCATGGTGTCGAGAATCTGGAGACGGGCTTTCTTCGCCTGCGCCAGGGCTTCGCGCATCATGCCGATGGAAATGCCCAGGACCTTGATGTCCATCTGCAGCGCAGTGATGCCCGCGCGAGTTCCGGCGACTTTGAAGTCCATGTCGCCGTAGTGATCTTCGGCTCCGGCAATGTCCGTGAGGATAGAGTATTTCTTGTCGTCACCGACGACGAGCCCCATGGCGATGCCCGCGCAGGTAGCCTTCATCGGGACGCCAGCGTCCATCAGGGCGAGAGAGCCGCCGCAAACGGTGGCCATGGAAGAGGAACCATTGGATTCCAAAATGTCGGAGACGAGGCGCATGGCGTAAGGAAAATCCGCTTCGGGGGGAAGCAGGTTCACGAGCGCGCGCTGCGCAAGAGCGCCGTGGCCGATTTCGCGGCGGCCCGGGCCACGAAGGAATTTCACTTCACCGACGCTGAACGGCGGGAAGTTGTAGTGCAGCATGAAACGGTTGAACTGGTCCTGCTCGAAGAGCAGGTCGAGCCGCTGCATGTCTTCCTTGGTGCCCAGGGTCAAAGTGGCGAGCGCCTGGGTTTCGCCTCGAGTGAAGAGGGCGGAGCCGTGGACACGGGGGAGCAAGCCGACTTCGCAGGTGATCAGGCGAATCTGGTCGAAGGCGCGACCGTCGGGACGGCGGCGGGCGTTGAGAACGTCGTCGCGGAAAATGTTTTCGCGGAGGCGTTCTAGGCCGCGCTTGGTAAGGGTGCGCTTCTCGTCCATCTCCTTCTTGGGCTCTTCGGGAATCGCCTTGATGATCTCTTCCTTGAGAGCATCGACGAGGTGGTAGCTTTCCTTTTTGGGATGCTTCTCGGTGTTCAGCGCGTCATGGAGCCTGTCGCCGTACTTTTTCTGGAGATCTCTGTAGATGGCTTCATCGAACGGGAGCGGCGCGACAACCACCTTCTTGGGCTTGAGCTGCGCGTAGAGTTCCTTGATGGCGGCGACAATTTTCTTGATTTGAGCGTGGCCGAACTCGAGGGCGTCTGCAACCGCTTCTTCGGAAACCTCGAGCGCGCCGGATTCCACCATGACGATGGCTTCATCCGTGCCGGCAATGATGATATTCATCAAACTTTTCTTCTGGTCGGCGACGGTGGGATTGATCAGCAACTGGCCGTCGACCAGGCCAACGCGGACACAGGCGATGGGCTTTTCAAACGGGAGGTCCGAGCAGTAAGCCGCAGCCGACGCGCTGGTTACGGCGATGACATCGGGGTCATTCTCGCTGTCTGCGGACAGCACCAAGGAGACGATCTGAGTTTCATTGCGCCAGGATTCAGGGAAGAGCGGACGCATGGGGCGGTCAATCAAGCGGGAGGTGAGAACTTCCTTTTCCGAGGGGCGGCCTTCGCGCTTGAAGAAACCGCCGGGGATTTTTCCGGCGGAGTAAGTGTTCTCACGATAGTCAACGGTGAGCGGCAAGAAGTCGCGGTCATTCATCGCCGAGGCCATGCAAGCGGTGGTAAGCAGGACGGTGTCGCCGTAGCGGGCGGTGATGGCTCCATTGGCCTGTTTCGCAATTTTTCCAGTTTCCAGAGTCAGAGTGCGCCCGCCGACTTCGACAGTGACGCGATGTGGTGCGGGAGTGTGCGTATTTTCAGACATGAAACATTTCCTTTGGCTCCGCATCCGAGCGAAGCATCTTCAGGCACGTTCGCAGGGGGAAACGGGCCTTGAGTTTACGTTGGCCGCAATGCGGCCATCCATGATGAAGAGCTAGAGGCGAGAAGTACCGTGAGGCTAACGAAGCGCGACGGACGACACCACGAGAAATTCCGGCATTAATTCAGCCGGAAGCCTGACGACAGACTCCGTGTGGAATGTGTCAGTTCGTGAGAACGCAGTGAATACCGTCCTGATTCCGATGCAAGGGCAGGACGATTACTTGCGCAGGCTAAGACGTTCAACAATCTCGCGGTACCGATCCGGGTCGCGGCGGTTGAGATAGTCCAGCAAACGGCGGCGCTTATTGACCATCATGATCAATCCGCGGCGCGATGCATGGTCTTTCACGTGGGACTTGAGATGCGAGGTCAGATAGTTGATCCGCTCGCTAAGAAGCGCGATTTGCACTTCGGGCGAGCCCGTGTCCTTAATGTGGGTCCGGAATTGTTCGATCAACGCTGATTTCGGTGCGCTCAAGTGCCCTTCTCCGTCATCCCCTGAATTATTCCTCTTCTCTTCGACTCATTCAGGCTAACACAAACGCAACAAGAGTGTAAAGAAATGTAAAAGACCGGGCGGTGATCGAACATCCCGAGCAACGGAGGGTATTTCGGCTCGATGGCCGATGAAAACCGGGCGTCAGCCCTTGGCGAGGTCCTTAATTTGCTTGGCGAGTATTTCGCGAGCGAAATAAAGAGAGGCCGAAACGAGTCTCCGTTTCAGCCGTCGCTAAGGGTTGGGCGAAATCGATGTTGCACTCGGTCGGCAAATCCGGTTCAATGTTTGGGCACAGTCTAAGGGGGAGAAGAATGAGAAAAGAATTTGCAGTTTTGGCGATGGGATGTCTGACTCTGGGTCTTATGGCGGCGTTGGGTTCAGCGCAGGTGGACAAAGCGGCGCGACCCAGTCCGGCGGCGAAAGCGAGCTGCGCGCTGGCCGACGGGAAGAGCATCACCGTGGATTATTCGAGCCCACGCGCTAAGGGGCGCAAGATATTTGGCGGATTGGTCCCTTATGGGGAAGTGTGGCGCGCGGGAGCCAATGAGGCGACCACTTTCGTTACCACCACCGACGTGATGGTCGGCGGGACCCATGTGCCTGCCGGCAGCTACACCATTTTCGCGATTCCGAACAAGGACAAGTGGGCGTTGGTTATCAGCAAGAAAACCGGCGAATGGGGTACCGCTTACCCGGGCCAGCCGGAAGATCTGGCGCGAATCGACATGAAGGCTTCGACCCTGCCCTCAGCCGTCGAGAACTTCACGATCGCCTTTGACAAGACGGCCAGCGGCTGCACGCTGCGGATGGATTGGGAGACGACACGGGCATCCGTGGAAATAGCAAAGATGTAGAATTGTTTGGAAAGGTTTTTGGTTGTCAATTTTTAGTTTTCATTCAGAAAACTGGGATTTCGAGGCGGTTTTCTTGCCTTTTCCCGCAAGGGCGCTGCGTGTTTGGGAGCACCAAGCGGCGCGTCGAAGGCGATTTAAAATGAAGCGAGGCGCGCCGGCTGACGGGCTGGCGCGCCTTTTTGATTTTTCTTCGACTGGGTGAAATGCCGGAACTCTAGGAACCCCGCGGAAGGCGCGCCATGCCACGATCGACGAGCATGACGGCGCCAATGACCAGAGCCGTAGAGAGGAGAACGTTTAAGGTGACGGCCTCGCCGGCAAAGAACCAGCCGAGCAAGACGGCGACGATGGGATTGACATAAGTGTGGGTGGCAACGAGCGTGGGAGAGTAGTGCTCGAGGAGCCAGTTGTAAGCGGTGAAGGCCACGACCGAGCCGAAGAGAATGAGATAGCCGAGCGCGAGCCACGAACGCAAGGAGACGGACGCGAAGGAAAAACCGCGATATTCCCCCACAACCGTTCCGGCGAGGAGCAATTGGACGGAACCCGCCAGCAATGAAAGTGCCGACAAGAGAAGCGGATGCCCGGAGAGATGCGACCGCCTGGAGTAGACAATCCCCACGGACCAAGCAAACGCACCTAGCAGGACGGCGAGCGAGCCGACGAACACACCCGGCCCGGAATTCAGGGCGCTTCGGCCCATCAGGAGGCCGACGCCTCCGAATCCCAGAAGAATTCCAGCCAGAAGCGTCGCGTTCAAGCGCCATCGCCGGGCGGCGATAGCGCTAAGCAGGAAAACCCAGATGGGCTCGCTGGCATTGAGGAGAGAGGCAAGGCCAGACGGTACTTTTTGCTCGGCCCAGTGAAGCGTGCCGTGGCCGATGAGAAAGAAAAATACGCCGATGATGATGCTGGCGCGAACCTGCGCCCAAGTGGGTCGCAGTCGCTTAGCCAGGCACCAGACGAGGAGAATCGTGCCCGCTACCAAGTGGCGGAGGCCCGCGGTGTAGAGCGGAGGAATCGTTTCCACGGCGTAACGAATCGCGAGGTACGTGGAACCCCATATGAGGTAGATGGAGAGAAAGGACAAAATGACGGTGGCGCGATGCAATCGCGGACGCGCAGGGTTCATGACCGCTGGAACTTCTTGAATGACTGTCGCGGATTTCATGGCCATCAGTTCACCAAGGAGCGGTGACGCGAGCCGCGTTACGGCTCCCCAAGCTCCCGTTGTTGTAATGCTCTATCACTGCTATACTCATTACCGTATCGTAGGTGATTTGTTGTAACGAGTCAAGTTCATTTAAACCATTACAGTGAAAACGTCCCACAATATCTTCCACGCGGCGGGGTTCGGCAAGGTCGCTCCCTGGGTCGATCTCACCAACAGCGAGGAATGGAATGGCTTCGGGAAGCTCACTGATCACCTTGCGAACCCGCGGTGGCTCGCCACGTTTCTCAAGCATTGGAGCCTTCATCCCCTTCCCTCGAAAGACGTTCCGCACCGCAAACTGGGGCAGTTGCGTGTTCTGCTGCGCCGCGCCGCGGAAAAACTAGCCGCGGGAGGCTCTCTCGACCCCAGAGAGATTTCCAAGGTGAATCAGGCATTGAAGGTACCGGTGCGGCAGAAACTAGTACAGGACCAAAATGGAATCCGCGCCGAGACCGTTCCGGTGCGGAGCGACTGGACTTGGGTGATCGCACGGATTGCTGCTTCGCTCGGAGAAATGCTAGCGGACCGCGAGGTGGAGCGCATCAAGGTCTGCGCCAATTCCGATTGCCGCTGGGTGTTCTACGACCCGACCAAAGCCAGGACCAAGCGCTGGTGCAACGACCGCACCTGCGGCAACCGCGCTCGCGTCCGCCGCGCCCGGGCCGCACAAAAGCAAAAAGCCTGACGAAGAAAATTCTTCTACCGCCAGGCCCGCGGATGAATCGGCTGATCTGAAGTTAGGAATTCTTTCGGCGCACGAGGGCCAAAAATTCGTCTCGCGTCTGCTTATTGTGACGGAACGCGCCGAGCATGGCGCTGGTGACGGCCTGGCCATGCTGCTTTTCCACTCCGCGCATTTGCATGCAGAGATGGCGGGCCTCGATAATCACGCCGACACCCTGAGGAGCGATTTTTTCCTCGATGGACTTCGCGATCTGGCTGGTCATGCGCTCCTGAATCTGCAAGCGGCGCGCAAACATGTTGACCACGCGCGCTATCTTGCTGAGCCCCAGAACACACTTGTCCGGCAGATAGGCCACATGGGCTTTGCCGAAGAACGGCAGCAGGTGGTGTTCGCAGAGGCTGAAGAATTCGATGTCCTTCACGATGACCATCTCGTCGTAGGCCACGCTAAACGTCGCACCGTTCAACACATGATCCAGGTTCAGGTGGTAACCGCTGGTCAAATACTTGAGAGCTTTTTCGAAACGCTCCGGCGTTTTTCGCAAGCCTTCGCGATTGGGATCCTCTCCGATGATCTTGATGATCTCGCGCATGTGGCAGGCGATGGTGCGCGCGTCGAGTTCCTTGCGGTCGTTCAGCAAAATTTCTTCCGTTGGCTTGTTCACGGGCGGTTCCCTTCTAGGTTTTCCCCTGCGTATTCGAAGCTGTTGTTGCCGGTTTCTTGGACGCGGACGCGTTCGAGCTTCGCAGTGGGGAAGGATTTCAGGCGCCGGAAAATCTCAATGCACAAATTCTCGGTGGTGGGCACCTTCTCGCGAAAAATGGGGACATCTTCGTTGAACGACTTGTGATCGAATTCCTCAAGCACCTGGCGTTCGACGAAGGCGTCCAGATCGGCCAGATTCGCGATCATGCCCGTGGCCGGGTCAATGTCTCCCGACATGCTGACTACCACCACGTAGTTATGGCCGTGGCCATAGGGATTGTTGCATTTCCCAAAGACACGGCAATTCTCCGCTTCGGTTAGATGCGGGCTATGCAGCCGGTGTGACGCCGAGAATCGATACCGGCGGCCCAGTTCGATCTTAAGCGCGTTGCTCATGGCTTCCCCGCCGCTCATGGTTTACCTGCTGCGCTGGCGCCGTTGCGGTAGCAATCGGCGAAGAGGTCGGGCGACTCGTACAGCCGCACGCGATACAGCCGGCCTTGCGTGATTTTCGGCTCCAGCAATTGCCAGATTACGCGTGCAATGTTTTCACAGGTCGGAATCTGTCCGGCCAGTTCAGCGACCTCGTAATTGAGATGACGATGATCCATGCGCTGCATGACTTCGCGTTCGAGAATCTCTTTTAGTTCTTTCAGGTCCAGGACCATGCCGGTCACCGGATCCGGCTCACCCTCAACGGTAACTTCCAGCGTGTAATTGTGCCCGTGGCCGTGAGGGTTATTGCACTTCCCAAAGATTCGACGGTTCTCCTCGGCCGAAAGATTCGGGTTGTGGTAGAGGTGCGAGGCGGCAAACTCGATTTTTCGCGTGAGAAGAACCATCGGTGTTCGCTTATCTTGCCGATTGAGGAGCTCCGACGGAGTACTCCCGCCCTTTCCATTGGATTCTTCCCTTTACATGGCTCCGGTAGGACGCCCAAAGCACAGCTACGTACAGCGCCACGGCGGGCACGTAATAAAAGATGAAGGAGAATGGGAAATGGTTACGAGCCAAGTCAAAACCGTAGCTGGTTTGGCGGGCGATCAGGAGCAAGACTCCTAGGAAAAGCAGGAAAGGATACTTCATCCCTGCGACGATCAGAAGGAGCGGAATCCAAGGGAGGCTTGACTCCATCTCGCGAAACACAGCCCCTGGAGTGCCGCCCATCAAGCGATAGAGATTTTTCTTCCAGCCCTGCCACATCGCCTGGAACGAACGGTACATGCGCACGCAAACAATGCCCTTGCCTGAGCCGAACCAGATGCGATGGCCCGCGGCCTTCACGCGCATGGCGAGGGCGACGTCTTCCAGGACCTCGCCGGCGACGCTGGAATGGCCGCCGATGGCCTCGTACACATCGCGGCGCATCATCAGAAACTGGCCGTTCGCGGCAGCGGCGGGTGAGTTTGGATCACTCACCTTTTCATACGAGAAGCGCTTCGCCAGCCGCAGGTAGATGTAAGGAATCAGCGCTTTTTCATACCACGTCTCGGTGATCTGCTCGGGAGAAAATGAAACCAAAGCGGCGTTGTGTTCCTGCGCAACTTGAAGTGCACGCGAGGCGGAATTCCGCCCGTGTTCCGCGTCGGCATCGGTGAAAAGGAGCCAGGCACATTTGGCCTGTTGAACTCCGACCCAGAGGGCGTGGTTCTTCCCAACCCAGCCATCGGGCAATCCGCCGGCTTCCAGCAGGCGCAGGTTTGGAACTCTCCCCATGAGGCTTTTCACGACGTTAGCGGTCCCGTCGGTGGACTGATCATTGACTACCAGGATCTCGTCGATTTCCGGCTGGCTCGCCAAGGACGCAATGCACGCCGCGATGACCGCCTCCTCATTCCGGGCCGGAACGATAGCCGTAACGGAGCCCCAGGCCGTCGTCGGGACGGCGGCGCCGATGGGCGGTAAGCGGTGGGCGTCGTTAGTCATTGTGTATTGGATGCGGAAGGATCGTTTCCCGATCTCGGGCAATTGGGTTAGTATAGCATTTGATGAGAATCGTTCGAAAAATTGGGGCTTGGGCCGTGATAGGTATCGCTGCGCTGGTTTTGGTGCTCTTCGCTATGCCCACGTACCGGCAAGGCGAAGCCTCGATAGCGGGCAAGACCGCACAGGACTTTCCTCTGGAAGTTTGGGGGAAACCAGGGCACCTCACCGATCTGAAGGGCAAGGTCGTCATTCTGAATTTCTGGGCGACTTGGTGTCCACCTTGCATCGAGGAAACGCCGGCTCTCAACCGGCTTCAAAAGTACGTCGAATCGCGCAATGCGCTAGTTCTGGGTGTGAGCGTTGACGAGGACCCCGCGGCTTATGAGAAATTCTTGAAGGACTACGGCGTTGTTTTTCCGACCTTCCGCGAACCTACGAGAAAGCTGGCGCTCGACTACGGCACTTCGATGTTCCCTGACACATACGTCATCGACCGGCACGGAAAAATCTTGCGAAAATTTTTCTCATCCCAACAGTGGGATTCACCGGATATGCTGGCGTATTTCGACGCCATCCTCGGACAAACCTAAGAACGAACATCAAAAAGACAATCAAACCCAGAGGCGCAAAGAATTCTCCGAGCAGATACAGGAAAATGCTCACCCGCTTTCTCTGGCTTTATTTTTTCCCGGTGAAGGCCGCGTCTTCGCATGGACTTTTCTGGGCAAATTACTCGTAACGCAGGGCCTCAACGGGGTCGAGTTTGGCGGCTTGCATGGCGGGGAGCCAGCCGCTGATCACGCCGACCACAACGAGGATGGCGGTAGATAGCATCATGGTGACCAACGAGAGAGTGAGCTTGATGTCCACTTTGCCGGAGTCGTCCTCGTAGGCGGGCCCGAGGAACGGCAGCGTGCCGATCGCTGAAGTGATGGCCGCCGAGAGCAGCATGCCGATCACGCCGGCGGCAAGCGTCATGACCAGTGCTTCGAGCAAAAACTGCCAGCGGATGTGTGATTTTTTTGCACCGAGCGCGCGGCGCAGGCCGATTTCGCGGACGCGCTCTTCGACGGATACGAGCATGATATTCATCACCCCCACGCCGCCGATGCCCAGCGTGAGTGCGCCGACGAAAAAGAGCAAAGCTTCGATACCCAATGTGATTCCTTCGTAGATGGGCTTGAATTCTTCGCGGCCGAACATGGTGATGGCGCGCTTGTCGCTCGGCGAGAAGTGCTGGCGGTTGGCGATGGCAGCGCGAAACTGTTGCATGGCGTCCGCTTCAAAATTGGGCGCGACGGGTTCGAAGAGCATCACGCTGGCGTAGCGCGCGTCCCACAGGTCGCCTGCCGTGGTGTACGGGATAAACACAGACTCATCGTCGCTGGTAAAATAGTTGCTGTCGGAAAATTTCGTGTCCATGGAGCCGACGACGGTGAATTTAACGCCGTCGATGCGCACGGTTTCGCCAATGGCCGGGGTGCCGCTAAAAAGTTTCCTGCGCAGTATGGCGCCGAGGAAAGCCACGCGGCGGCGCTCGGCGATATCTTCGGGAGAAATCCAGCGTCCTTCCATGGGAATTTCATTGCGCATTTCGCCGTATTCGGGATAGACGCCGCGGATGGCGGTGTCCGAGAGCCGTTCGTCGTGCGTAATGCCCTTCCAACGCACTGTTTCGCGCGTCACGCGCTTGACGAGCGGGGACTGCGCCTTCACCCAATCAGCGTCCTCTTGTTCGAAACGGACGGCTTTGCCGGCACGTTCACCCCCAGCTTGCTCACTGGTCGTGCCGGGCCAGCAAACCACTGCGCCTTTGCCAAAGACCTCGAAGGTGTACATCAAAACATTGCGGAAGCCGGAACCGTAGCTGAGCAAGAGCGTCACCGCAACAATGCCCCACGCGATGCCCGTCATTGTGAGCAAGCTGCGGACTGGATTGCGGCCAAGTGCGGCCCATGCTTCCTTGAAGATTTCGAGGAGCATCTAGCCTCCCGCCTCAAAGCGGAGCGCTTCAATAGGATCAACAGAGGCAGCGCGATTGGCCGGATAAAGAGCGGACAAGACGGCAATCACACCGAGCAGGAAAACGGAAAGAGCACCCAGCTTCCAGCTGGTGAGCAAACCGGCAAAAAAAAGCGGCATGGGCAGCAGATTCACCAGCGCGCAAAAACCGTAGGAGAGAAGCAGCCCCGTGCCACCGCTCAAGCCAACGACAATGACGGTTTCCAGAAAGAATTGACGCAGGATGGATTCGCGGGTGGCGCCGAGCGCCTTGCGGACGCCGATTTCGCGGGTGCGTTCGCGAACGGAGACGAGCATCACGTTCATCACGCCCAGGCCACCCAGGAAAAGCGTGGCCACGCCGACTGCACCCATGAACACTTCCATCCCCACGATGATCATGCGGTTGGCTTCGGCGTTCTTGACGGTGTCCCAGATGCTGGCAGCTTCCTTGTCGCGGGGATCAAAATTGTGGAGCCGGCCGAGGGAGCGGCGAATCTGCTTGACGCAATCGGGATGCGTCTCCAGCGACCAGGGTGCCACGAGCAAACGGTCCACGCTGTGCCCGACGGCCGGCGGCTTGTTCGGAAAATCGCGGCGCATCGAATTGAAGGGGATGAATATCTTGCGGACGTCGGCGCCGTCGTAGCTGGAATTCTGTTCCTTTGGCTTCATGACGCCAATGACGGTATAGGGAACTCCGTTCAATGAGATCGTATGGCCAAGGGCTTCGCGTTCCGCAAAGAGCTGCTTTTTCGCGTCGCTGCCGAGAAAAGCCACGTTACGCGCTTCAGCGTTGTCCTCCTCGTTGTAGAAACGGCCCTGCGCGACGGTGATGCTGCGAATTTCGGTGAATGGCGGCAGTGCTCCGACAACCTGAAGATCACCGCTGTTGAAGAGGCTATGCACTTGGACGTTGTTGCCAAGCTCCGGCATGACGTATTTGCAGGCGGGCGCTTCCTTCGCGACCTGGACATAGTCTTCCTCGCGCCAGCGGATCAGGCGTCCGGAGCGCGTCCCGCCAGCCTGCATGCTGGTGCGTCCCGCGAAAACGATCATCACGTCTTTGCCAAACGTTTCCTGGTTATTCTGAATGCCCTTGCCAAGCCCCTCACCCGCCGCCACCATCACGGTAATGGAGATGATGCCCCAGGCGATGCCGAACATGGTCAGCATGGTTCGGCGCTTATGGGCCCAAAGCGTTGCCAGCGTGTCTCGCAGCAAGTCCTGAAATGACATGGCGCTCCGCCGGTCGATTCAACTATTGCAGAATGACTTGTTGTTTCTCGTTGAGACCTTCGAGAATTTCCGTTTTCACGCCGTTCGAGATGCCGAGCTTTACGCTGAGCTTTTTCTTGCCGTTGTCCGCCTTGGCGGCAGGGATCTCGATGGAGGCCTTTCGCTCTTTGTCATATATGAGCGCGGCTTCCGGAACCATCAGGACGTTTTTCTTTTCCTCGAGGAGGATCTCAGCATTGGCGCTCATGTTAGCCTTGAGCTCGCCGCCGGGATTCGAAATCGAGACACGCACTTCGAAGGTGGTGACGTTGTCCTTTTCTTTGCCTAACGGGGAAATCTTGGTGACCTTGCCGGTGAATTTCTTGTCCTTGAATGATTCAACCACGATGCGCGCGGGCTGACTGAGAAAAACCTTGCCGATGTCGGCTTCATCGACCTTGCCCTGCACGTAAACTTCGCTGACGTCGCCGAGCGTCATGATCAAGGTGGCTTGCGAGCCGAGCACCAGGATGGAGCTGACCGCGTCGCCGACATTTACATCGCGAGAGAGGACCAAGCCTTCAATAGGGCTAACGATCGTGGAATTGCGCAGATCTTCCTGCGCGTTCTCCAGCGACGCCTTGGCCTGCGCCACCTGGGCTTCACACTTGGCAATTTCCGCTCGGGATACGGCGAGAGTACGCTGCGCGCTCACTTGTTTGTTAAGCCCGAGCTGATAGTTTTTCTCTGCATCTTCGACGAGACTCTTGGACATCACGCCGTCTTTGTACATCTGCTCGGCGCGCTCCATATTGAGTTTGAGGAACGGCACATCAGGGCCTTCGGCATCGACCTTGTTGCGCTCGAGTGTGGCTTTGGAAGAGTCCAGCGCCGCTTCGGCGGCTTGCAAGTTTGCACGGGAGGCGCGTTCGGCGGCTTCGAGCTGTACCTTGTCGAGTTCCGCGAGCAACTGCCCCTGCTTCACCCGTTCACCGTAATCCACGTAAAGCTTTTTCACAATGCCGCTGGCTTTGGATTTGATCTCCACTTTGGAAAGCGGCTGAATCTTGCCGGTCGCCACCACCACGCGTGCCAGGTCGCCGCGCTCCGCGGAAGCAAGTTTCGATGGATCGATGGTGCGGCTTGGGCTGAGCGCCGCCTTCACGCCATAGCCGCCGCCCCCCAGCACCACTCCCGCAATCGCCGCCCAGATGATACGACGGCGTTTCTTGCCGTTTTTTCCGTTTCCTAAACCATTGCCATTGCTGGACATACCCGACCCCCGCTATATTCGCCTCGCTGCTACAAGTGATACGCAACCGTGTAGGAAAAGTTCCCTTGCCCTGCTCGTTTAGACGATGGGCGAGGCGTTTGGTCAGGTCCCTGCGCCAGAGTCTCAGGAAGTTTGAGGGGATTCCCGGGAAAGGCCCATGAATGCCTCCCGTAAGTATCTTTTCGATGGTCGGGAAGGATCCTCAAATTCGCTAGGTTTACAGAGAAACCTTGCGGAGGCGCAAGGCGTTGGCGATGACGGAGACGGAACTGAAGCTCATCGCGACGCTGGCTAGCATGGGGCTCAGCAGCCAGCCGAAAATGGGGTAGAAAACTCCCGCAGCGATGGGAATTCCGATCGCATTGTAGAGAAATGCGAAGGTAAGGTTCTGTTTGATGTTGCGAATCGTGGCGCGGCTCAGTTTGCGTGCGCGGACGATGCCGCGCAAGTCACCCTTCACAAGCGTGATGCCGGCATTCTCGATCGCGACATCCGTGCCTGTCCCCATGGCGATTCCGACGTCCGCAACAGCCAGCGCCGGTGCGTCGTTAATTCCATCGCCCGCCATCGCAACGATGCGGCCTTCTTTTTTCAAATTCTTTATGATCTCGCTCTTCCCCTCGGGCCTGACTTCCGCCCTAATCTCTTCGATTTGCAGCTGCGTGGCCACAGATTGTGCAGTTTCCGCCCGGTCTCCCGTGAGCATTACCACTCGCACGCCCTCGGCCTTCAGTTGCTGGATCGCTCCGGCCGATGAGCTCTTCACCTTATCGGTCAGCAAGAAAGCCCCTGCGGCTTTGCCGTCGATCGCTGCGTAAACGGCGGTAATCGATGCCGTTCCAACGGTGAGAACTCCTATGCTTTTTCCTGATGGAAGCTGAACGCCGCGCTCCTTGAAAAACTCCGCGCTTCCGGCCAACACGTGTTTGTCTGCGACCTTGCCTTCCGCGCCCCCTCCCGGTGTCGCCCGGAATTCCTCGACGGATTGAGTCGATAGCTTCTCGTCCTCCGCCGCGTGTACAATCGCCTTTGCCAGTGGATGCTCGCTGGCTCGCTCCACGCTGGCCACCAATCGAAGCAATTGCTCCCTCGAAACCTCACTTTCTTCAAAGACCACGATATTCCCCACTTGAGGCTTACCTTCCGTAAGCGTTCCGGTCTTATCCACGACGAGGGTGTCAACTTTCGCGAGCGTCTCGAGGGCCTCCGCGTTTCGAACGAGCACACCCGCGTGCGCCCCGCGGCCCACAGCCACCATGATGGACATCGGCGTTGCAAGGCCCAGCGCGCAGGGGCACGCTATGATCAGCACCGACACAGCCGCTACCAGCGCGTGCGCGAAGCGCGGCTCCGGACCGAAAAGTATCCAGCCGAAAAAGGCCAGAACCGCGATGCCAATCACGGCCGGCACAAAATACGAGGCGACGCGATCAGCCAGGCGCTGCATTGGCGCGCGGCTGCGCTGCGCTTCGCTGACGAGCTTCACAATTTGCGCGAGCATGGTTTCGCTCCCGACGCGCTCCGCTTCCATGATGAAACTGCCGCTGGTGTTCAGCGTGCCACCGATGACGTTATCGTCTGCGCTTTTTTCGACCGGCATGGGTTCACCGGTCACCATCGACTCATCCACGGAGCTTGCGCCTTCACGTATCGTGCCCTCGACGGGAATGCGCTCTCCTGGACGGACACGCAACCGGTCGCCGCGCTTCACCTGATCGAGTGGCACGTCTCTTTCCGTGCCATCCGCCGCGAGCAAATGCGCCTGCTGTGGCGCGAGATTCAATAACGCGCGAATTGCACCGCTGGTTCGTTGCCTGGCGCGCAATTCCAGGACCTGCCCCAGGAGAACCAGCGTGGTGATGACCGCAGCTGCCTCGAAATAAACGGGTGCGGCGCCATCCATGCCCCGAAAAGAGGCCGGGAAGATCTGTGGAAAAAAAGTAGCCACAACGCTGTCGAGATACGCAGCACCCGTGCCCAATCCAATCAGCGTGAACATATTCAGGCTGCGGTTGACGAGCGACGACCAGAAGCGTTCGAAAAAGGGCCAGCCGCCCCAGAGGACCACCGGTGTCGCGAGAAAAAACTCGATTGCGTTTAGAACCTGTGGGGCAAGATGCAAGCCGAGCGATTCGCCAAGCATGGAAAGGAGCAGGACCGGAAGCGATAACGCCGCACTGATCCAGAAACGCAGGCGCATCGAGTCGTATTCGGGATCGGCCTCCACGTCGGCGAAAACATCTATCGGTTCCAGCGCCATGCCGCAGATAGGGCAGCTCCCCGGACCGATCTGGATGATCTGCGGATGCATCGGACAGGTGTAACGAACCTTTTTTTCGTCCGCCGTGTGCGACGCGTCCGCTCCCGTGCCCTGCATAGCTCCGTGTTCCGCGGGTGCGGTCCCCGAAGCAGCAAGAAACTTCTTCGGCTCGCCGGAAAACCGTTCCGCACAGCCCTTTGAGCAGAAGTAGTACGTTTTTCCGGCGTGCTCAACCTTGCCGGCCGCCTTTTCCGGTGCAACCGTCATTCCGCACACGGGATCCTTGTGCTTGGCCGGCCCCGGCAAAATCGGAAGTGACACTCCGCCTGCATCCTGCGAATTCATTGGTGATCTCCCCTTGCTTCGGCGGTGTTACCGCAAATGCGTGTAAATTAGTTCGAGCAGTTCGTTGTACATCGCCGCGGTTTCTTCTTTCTTCCCGCTCTTCAGCGCTTTGGCCGCACAGTGATGCAAGTGGTTCTTCATCAGGTTGCGGGCGACGCCCCGCAGCGCCTCTTGGACGGAAGCAACCTGGGTAATGATGTCGGCGCAGTAGCGATCTTCCTCGACCATCCTTTGCAGACCGCGCACCTGGCCCTCGATGCGGCGGAGGCGGTTTTGATTAGCCTCCTTCAGACCGGGATCGACCCCCGTGGCCTTGCGTCCACCAGCGTCCGATGCGCAGGCACAATTTGTAACGCTCGGGCGGCCATGCTCTCTTGGGCCGCGAATGGATTTCGCCGTGCTTGGCATCATGATACCCTCCACCCCTATATATACCCCCACTCCCTATCTAAGGTCAAGCGTCCCCGAGCGTGCCCTGCGGGCCCGCTTGCGCACGCTGCTATAATGCGTGCATGACACTCGTGGAAATTACCTATGAATTGCAGTCACCGCTGACAGAAGAGCAATTGCGCCATCTCGGCCAATTCGCGAACACCTATGGATTGCGCAGTTTTCGCGTCGACGAATCGAAGAAGCAACTCTCGTTCGAATACGACGCTTCGCGCCTGCGCGAGACGCAGGTCGCGCATGTGCTGGGCCAAGCACGCATCGCCGTCGCCCGCAGAGTGAATTAAGCTCAAGCTGAGAGTTTTAGATCCTGGTGGCAGGATTGCAAAAGAGGGGCCCCCGCTTGGGATCGGGGGCCCTGGAAGGCGCGTTTCAATTGCTGGCGTCGTTTTCACACCAGCGCGTGGGGTCATCCATCCTAGTGTAGTGTCCCATAAATAGCTTGACATATTTTCAGCGCTTGCTATGATCGCAGTCATGCCGAACACAGGTCTGGCGATCGAGTTACAACCAGCTGAGCGCACTCAACTGGAACAGTGGGAATCCGCACACGGAACGCCTCAACAGGTGGCACTGCGCTGCCGGATTATCTTGAGAGCGGTGGCGGGTCAGCAGAATGTGGCCATCGCCGCAGGGCTCGGCGTGAGCCGACCCACCGTGCAGCTGTGGCGCAAGCGGGTGCACCAGCAGGGCATCGGGGAGGTCTGGGAGATCGCTCCCGGTCGCGGGCGCAAAGCGCACTATGATCAAGGCCAGCGAGACCGGATCATTCAAGCGACCTTGCAGAGCAAGCCCAAGGGCATGACCCATTGGAGTTGCCGGCTGATGGCGAAGGCGCAAGGGGTCAGCAAGAACACGGTGAACCGTTTATGGCAACTGCACAATATCAAGCCGCATCTGAGCCGCACATTTAAGCTGTCGCGGGATGCGAAATTCCTAGAGAAGCTGAGCGATGTGGTGGGGTTGTATATGAACCCGCCCGACAAGGCCTTGGTGCTGTGTGTGGATGAAAAGAGCCAGATTCAAGCGTTAGATCGGACGCAGCCGGGGCTGCCGTTGAAGAAAGGCCGGTGCGGTACGATGACGCACGACTACAAGCGCAACGGCACGACCACCTTGTTTGCGGCATTGAATGTGTTGGATGGCCAGGTGATTGGTGAATGTCACGGCCGGCATCGGCATCAGGAGTGGCGGAAGTTTCTGCGCCGCTTAGACGCTGAGTTTCCCCCGGAGCTGAAGCTGCATGTGGTG
>Ga0193747_1000305_pt1 | contig 18247 bp, 10 predicted proteins | sample L1m2metaG_FD_143048 | JGI IMG/M metagenome (GOLD analysis project Ga0193747, IMG submission 143048) | Soil microbial communities from a riparian zone of the East river system, Colorado, United States - L1m2 | ecosystem: Environmental > Terrestrial > Soil > Riparian zone | place: USA: East River...
CACGTGCGTGAGCGCCGCTTCACTGAGGAGCAGCGAGCGAGCCCAGACGATCGAGGCGACCTCGAGCTCCGAAGGGACGAGGACGAGCACGCGCTCGAGGTTGCGGAAGCTCTTCCAGAGCGCCTCCTCCTCCTCGGTCGCGACGATCACCGTCGGGACGTCCTTGCCCCATTCGGCGAGCAGTTCCGCAGCCGCCTTCGTCGACGGCTCGGAGAAGGCGCCGCCGTCGATCAGGCCGAGCGTGCCGTTGGAGGCATGGCTGGAGAGAGCGCCTGCGAGCGCCGAGCGACGAACCTTGCGATTCACCTTGACGTCGAAGCTCCGCATCGTCGGCGGGAAGGCGACGCCGCCGCCCGTGAACTGTGGGGCGCGGATCGTTCCCGCTCGCGCGCGGCCGGTGCCCTTCTGGCGCCACGGCTTCGCGCGACCGCCCGCGACCAGGCCGCGGCTCTTCGCGCCGCGCGTGCCCGCCCGCCGCGCGTTCAGCTCCGCGCGCACGGTCTCGTGCACGAGGTGCGGCTTGACGTCGGCGCCGAAGACGCCTTCGTCGAGCGTGACGTCCTTCGAGCGCTTGCCGCTCGCGTCGAGCAGGGGTGCCTTGGGCGCGGCCACTACTGCTGCTCCCTGATCTCGACGAGGCCGTTGGTCGGGCCCGGAACGGCGCCCTTGACGAGGATCAGATTCCGCTCGACGTCGGTGGAGTGGACGGTCAGTCCGACCTGCGTGCGCCGCTTGCCTCCGAGGCGGCCGGGCATCTTCTGTCCCTTGAACACGCGCGCCGGGTAGGCCGAAGCGCCGATCGAGCCGGGCTTGCGGACGTTGTGCGAGCCGTGCGAGACCGGGCCGCGGTGGAAGTTGTGGCGCTTGATCGTGCCCGCGAAGCCCTTGCCCTTCGAGATCCCGGTGACCTTGATCTTCTCGCCGGCCTCGAACGACTCGACGGTCACCGTCTCGCCGACCACGAACGGCGTCTCGCCGCGGAACTCGACGAGATGGCGATGCGGCTCGACCTCCGACTTGCGCAGATGGCCCGCCTCGGCCTTCGTGATCTTCCGCGGCGCGACCGGCTCGAACGCGAGCTGGATGGCGTCGTAGCCGTCGGTCTCGCTCGTCTTGAGCTGGACGACCGGACACGGCCCTGCTTCGATCACGGTCACGGAGGTCACGCCGCCGCTCTCCGGATCGAAGATCTGGGTCATGCCGCGCTTTCTGCCGACGATTCCCTTCATTACAACTTGATCTCGATGTCTACGCCGGCCGGGAGGTCGAGCCGCATCAGCGAGTCGACCGTCTTCGGCGTCGGCGAGTGGATGTCGATCAGGCGCTTGTGCGTGCGCACCTCGAAGTGCTCCCGCGAGTCCTTGTCCTTGAAGGGGCTTCGGATCACGCAGTAGACGTTCTTCTCCGTGGGCAGGGGCACAGGCCCGGTGATCGTGGCGCCGGTACGGCTCGCGGTCTCGACGATCGAGGCGGCGGACTTGTCCAGCGCCTGATGGTCGTAACCCTTGAGGCGGATGCGGATTTTCTGTTGAGCCATACCAGCGCCTCTCTCTATTTGACGACTTTGGTGACGACGCCGGCGCCGACGGTGCGTCCGCCCTCGCGGACGGCGAAGCGCAGGCCCTCGTCCATGGCGATCGGCTGGATCAGCTCGATCTCCATGTTCGTGTTGTCGCCCGGCATGACCATCTCCTGGCCCTCCGGGAGCTTGATCGAGCCCGTCACGTCGGTCGTGCGGAAGTAGAACTGCGGCCGGTAGCCGTTGAAGAACGGCGTGTGCCGCCCGCCCTCGTCCTTCGAGAGCACGTACACCTCGGCGTTGAAGCCGGTGTGCGGCGTGATCGAGCCGGGCTTGGCGAGCACCTGGCCGCGCTCGATGTCCTCGCGCTTGGTTCCGCGCAGGAGCGCGCCCGCGTTGTCGCCCGCCTGGGCGAAGTCGAGCGTCTTCAGGAACATCTCGAGCCCGGTGACGACGGTCTTGGCGATCTCGGGATGGATCCCGACGATCTCGACCTCGTCGCCCGACTTGATCTGGCCCTGCTCGATGCGGCCGGTCACGACGGTGCCGCGGCCGGTGATCGTGAAGACGTCCTCGATCGGCATCAGGAACGGCTTGTCGACGTCGCGCGTCGGCTCCGGGATGTAGGAGTCGACGGCCTCCATGAGCTCCAGGATCTTCGGAGTCCACTCGGCGTCGCCCTCGAGCGCCTTCAGCGCCGAGACCTGGATGATCGGGATGTCGTCGCCCGGGAAGTCGTACTTCGAGAGCAGCTCTCGGACCTCCATCTCGACGAGCTCGATCAGCTCGGGATCGTCGACCATGTCGGCCTTGTTGAGCGCGACGACGATGTAAGGCACCTCGACCTGGCGGGCGAGCAGGATGTGCTCGCGCGTCTGGGGCATCGGGCCGTCGGCCGCCGAGACCACGAGGATCGCGCCGTCCATCTGCGCGGCGCCCGTGATCATGTTCTTGATGTAGTCGGCGTGGCCGGGGCAGTCGACGTGCGCGTAGTGACGGTTGGCCGTCTCGTACTCGACGTGCGACGTGTTGATCGTGATGCCGCGCGCCTTCTCCTCCGGCGCGTTGTCGATCGACTCGAAGGAGCGCACGGCTGTCTCGCCGTCGCCCTGCTCCGCGAGGACCTTCGTGATCGCCGCTGTCAGCGTCGTCTTGCCGTGGTCGATGTGACCGATCGTGCCGACGTTGAGGTGCGGCTTCGTGCGCTCGAACTTCTGCTTTGCCATCTCTCCTCCAGGTCTCCTTCTAGGTCTGTGTTTCCGTGATTTCCGCGGCGATCGACGGAGGGACTTCCTCGTACCGATCGAACTGCATCGTGAACTCGGCCCGGCCCTGGCTCATCGAGCGCAGGTCGGTCGAGTACCCGAACATCTCAGACAGGGGCACCATCGACTTGATCACCTGCGCGTTGCCGAGCGGCTCGAGATGCTCCACCCGCCCGCGCCGCGAGTTCAGGTTGCCCATCACGTCGCCGAGGTACTCCTCCGGCGTGATCACCTCGACCGCCATCATCGGCTCGAGGAGCTTGGGCTTGGCCCGCTTGACCGCCTCCTTGAACGCCATCGAGCCGGCGATCTTGAACGCGCGCTCGCTCGAGTCGACGTCGTGGTACGACCCGTCGACGAGCTCGACGCGAACGTCGACGATCGGGTAGCCGGCGATGACGCCTGAGTTCATGGCTTCCTGAATGCCCTGGTCGACCGGGGCGATGTACTCCCTCGGGATCTTGCCGCCGACGATCTTGTCGTCGAACTCGTAGCCGGCGCCGGGCTCCTGCGGGTACAGGTTGATGACCACGTCGCCGTACTGTCCGGAGCCGCCGGTCTGGCGGACGAAGCGTCCGCGAATCTTCTCGGCCGGCTTGGAGATCGTCTCGCGGTAGGCGACCTGGGGCCGCCCCACGTTGGCGTCGACCTTGAACTCACGCTTGAGCCGGTCGACGATGATCTCCAGGTGCAGTTCGCCCATCCCCGCGATGAGCGTCTGCCCGGTCTCGTCGTCGCTCGACACGACGAAGGTCGGATCCTCCTCGGAGAGCCGCTGCAGGCCCTGGGCGAGCTTGTCCTGATCGCCCTTCGTCTTCGGCTCGACGGCGACCGAGATCACGGGCTCGGGAAAGGTCATCGACTCGAGCTGGATCGGCGCGCTCTCGACCGAAAGCGTGTCGCCGGTCGTCGTCAGCTTGAGCCCCACGCCTGCCGCGATCTCGCCGGCGCCGATGTCCTCGCGCTCCTCCCGGTGGTTCGCGTGCATCTGGAGGATGCGTCCGATCCGCTCGGTCTTGCCGTTCGTGGTGTTGAGGACGCGGTCGCCGGCCTTGATCTGGCCCGAGTAGACGCGGAAATAGGTGAGCTTGCCGACGTACGGGTCGGACATGACCTTGAACGCGAGGGCCGAGAACGGCTCGTCGAGGGACGGCTTCCTCGTGATCTCCTCCTGCGTCTTCGGGTCGAGACCCTGCATCGGCGGCACGTCGAGCGGGCTCGGCAGGTAGTCGATGATCCCGTCGAGCAGGGGCTGCACGCCCTTGTTCTTGAACGCGGAGCCGAGCAGCACGGGCGTCAGCGCGTCGGCGATCGTCCCGGCCCGAAGGGCGCGCCGGATCATCTCGGGCGTCACCTGCGTCTCGTCGGTCAGATACGTCTCGGTGAGCTCGTCGTCGTGCTCGGCGATCGCGTCGATCAGCTGGTGGTGGTACTCGTGCGCCTGCTCCGCGAGCTCGGCCGGGATCTCGCCGATCTCGAACTTCTCGCCGAGGTCGTCCTCGTAGGTGATCGAGCGCATCTCGACGAGGTCGACGACACCGCGGTGGTGTTCCTCCTGGCCGATCGGAAGCTGGATCGGGACCGGGTTCGCGCCCAGCCGGTCGCGCATCGACTCGACGGCGGCGAAGAAGTCGGCGCCCGTGCGGTCCATCTTGTTGATGAACGCGATGCGCGGAACCTTGTACTTGTCGGCCTGCCGCCAGACCGTCTCGGACTGCGGCTGGACACCCGCGACGGAGTCGAAGACGGCGACGGCCCCGTCGAGGACGCGCAAGCTCCGCTCCACCTCGACGGTAAAGTCCACGTGGCCGGGCGTATCGATGATGTTGATGCGAAAGTCGCGCCAGAATGCGGTCGTGGCCGCCGACGTGATCGTGATCCCGCGCTCCTGCTCCTGCGCCATCCAGTCCATCGTCGCGGCGCCCTCGTGCACCTCGCCCATCTTGTGGGTGCGGCCGGTGTAGTAGAGGATCCGCTCGGTCGTCGTCGTCTTGCCCGCGTCGATGTGGGCCATGATCCCGATGTTGCGGACACGGTCGAGCGCAACTTGCGTTTTCGTGTCGACGGCCATAACGGTTACCAGCGGTAGTGCGCGAAGGCCTTGTTGGCCTGCGCCATTCGGTAGAGGTCGTCCTTGCGCTTGAACGCGCCGCCCTGCTGGTTGAGCGCGTCGAGGATCTCGCCGGCGAGCTTCTGGGACATGCCCTTCTCGCGGCGGTCGCGCGCGTTCGTGACGATCCAGCGCACGGCGAGCGTACGCGCGCGGCGCTGCGGCACCTCGACGGGCACCTGGTAGTTCGCGCCGCCGACCCGGCGGCTGCGCACCTCGAGCACTGGCGTGACGGACTTGACCGCGCCTTCGAGCACCTCGAGCGGCGGCTTGCCGCTGCGCTCGCTGACGAGAGCGAGGGCGTCGTAGACGATCTTCTCGGCGAGGCTCTTCTTTCCGTCGTTCATGACCTTGTTGATCAGCTGGGTGACGAGCTGCGACTGGTAGACCGGATCCGGGTCCAGGGGGCGTACAGAGACCTCCGCGCGGCGTGGCATTACGACCTCTTGGCTCCGTACTTCGAGCGGCCCTGCTTGCGATCCGAGACGCCGGACGTGTCGAGTGCGGCGCGGATGACCTTGTAGCGGACGCCCGGAAGATCCTTGACGCGGCCGCCGCGAACCAGGACGACCGAGTGCTCCTGCAGGTTGTGTCCCTCGCCGGGGATGTAGGTCGTGACCTCCGCGCCGTTCGTGAGCCGCACGCGCGCGACCTTGCGCAGCGCGGAGTTCGGCTTCCTCGGGGTCTGCGTCATCACGCGCGTACAGACGCCGCGGCGCTGGGGAGCGCCGTCGAGCGCAGGGGTCTTCGTCTTGGCTTTCGCCGAGGTGCGACCCTTCCTGACGAGCTGATTGACGGTGGGCACTAAACCTCTTCGTTTCGGGTTCCGACACAACAAAGGCTGGCGGGGCTTTCGGCCCTACCAACCGGACAGAGGATGGTACCCGAGGTGCCAGGGAGCGTCAAACGCCGAAATCACCCGATTGGCGCGCACCCGGAACGTCCGTTTTTGCGTTATCCGTGCATGCCGAGGGGCCAAGAAATGTGGTTTTGGACCCATAGCCTGAACGGGATTCGCCTATTACAGTGAGGGAAGTGCCTCGCGTCGGCGTACGCGAGGGTCGTCGGGGGAGTAGTGGTGCATAGCGGTAGGACAATTCGGAGGGAGCGGTGACGTTGCTGCTCGTCGCCGCCAGTGCGGTTCTGGGGACGCTCGTCGTCGTGCTCGCGATCGCCCTGATCCGGCGCGCGCGCACAGGCTCGGCGATCATCGGCGGCCAGACCAACGGGACTGCGCTGGCAGAGCTGAACGAACGCATCGAGCAGCTGTCGAGCGACCTCGAGAGCGCGATCCAGCGTACGGAAGAGGAACGCAGGCGCAGCCGGTTCCTCGGCGAGCTGGCCGGGTCAATCGACCTGGACGAGGTGCTCGCGCGGACGCTCGAGGCGGCCGGCGGGATCTCCGGCGCCGATGCGGCGCTCGTCACGACAACCGGGTTCGACGGGCAGCCGCTCGTCGCCACGCTCGGACTGTCGGCCGAGGAGGCGGAACGGCAGGCGATCGCGGGCCCTCCGGACGGCCGCGCCGCGCGGTCGATCGGCATCTCGTACCGCTACGGCTCGGAGGAGCTGTCGCAGGACGGCTCGCTGATCCATTCCGGCGTGGCCGTCCCGCTGCTACGCGAGGACGAGCAGCTCGGGTTCCTGACCATCTTCACGCGCTCGGGCGCGCGCAGCTTCAGCGAGGACGACGTGGGCGAGCTCGAGCAGCTCGCGCTGCGCGCCGGGCCGGCGATCGAGAACGCGCGGCGGTTCCGCGAGGCGCGCCAGCTCGCCGACCTGGACGCGCTGACCGGCCTCCACAACCGGCGGTACTTCCACGAGACGCTCGCGCGGGAGGTGTCGCGCGCGCAGCGCTACGACCGCTCGCTGGCGCTGATCGTCTTCGACCTGGACGACTTCAAGGCGATCAACGATCGCATCGGCCACCTTGCCGGCGACGCGGTCCTCGCGGACGCCGCGGAGCGGGTGCGTGACTCCGTCCGGTCGGCCGACTTCGCGTGCCGTGTGGGCGGCGACGAGTTCGCGGTAATCCTCCCCGAGTCGACGCTGCTCGACGCCGACCAGCTCTACCGCCGGATCCAGCAGTCGGTCTCGTCCCGCCCGATCGGCCAGGAAGGCCGGCTGTTCCTCTCCGCGGGCGTGACGGACATGCGGCCTGAGGACGACGCGGTGTCGTTCTTCCAGCGGGCCGACGACGCGCTCTATCGGGCCAAGGAAGCCGGCAAGGGCCGCATGGTCACCGCGGGCTCGAACGCCGTCGGCTCGTAGTCCCCGGCGCCGCGAAAACCCGAGTTTGTGGCTCTGAGCCACAAACCGTCCAGTTGAGCCAGTATCCGACGCCGGCGCATGGAGCGAAGCGGGCTCGAATGTCACAACTTCCGCGATAGTGGCTCAGAGCCACTAACTCCGACAGCGCCGGGAGGGACTAGCCCGTCGGGGCCAGGAACGGTAGGTACATCGAGAGATCGACGGCGCCCGGGGCCGGTAGGTCGTCGCCTCGGCAGATCACGGTCGGGAGGAGGCCTGCCTGGCGGTTGACGCTCCACGTCTCGAAGGCGGCCCCGCGGGCGAAGGAGCGCAGGGCGGACGTGATCGCAGGCCGCGCCCGCTGGAGCGGCAGCGCGCCGAGCTCGACCGTCTCCCCGAGCGGCTTGACCGCATAGCTGCCGATCATCGTCCGGACGAGGCCCTTCCGGCCTCCGGGCATCGTGAACAGGGAGGCAGGCGCGAGCGAGGAGAGCGCGAGACCGCGGGTGCGCCCGCCGAGCCACCAAGGCGCCGGCTTCGCCTCGACCGAGCGGGTCAGGAGATCCGGGTACGCGAGGTAGAACGACGAGATCGCCGAGCCCGAGGGCGCCGGAACGCTCAGCGTGGACTCGATCCGCCCGCGCCGCAGCTGATCGGCGATCACCCCGCGCGCGACCGCGACGCTCGCGTGCGCGTCGCGCAGTGCCGCGCCGTATGCCGCAGCGCTGCCGCCGAACCTGCTCGCGATCACGCCGCGCTCCGCCGCGAGAATCTGCGCGGTCGTCACCCGCGCGTAGCGGCTCTCGGCCTGCCGCGCGAGCAGCGACGTGTACGCGATCTCGCGGTCCCCCGTGAGCGCCTGCAGCTGGCGGACAGCCGCGTACGTGATCTGGCCGGAACCGCTCGTGCACTGCACGTTGCCGCCCATGCGGATCTGTCCGGCGACGAGCGACCGGTCGAACGAAGGCCCGGCCATCGACGGCGCGTCGCAGAAGGCGTGCGACCGGGTCCAGAGGTAGACGCACGCCGCGGCCGCCTTGTCGGGATCGAGCCCGCGCTGGCCCCAGTTGGCCCAGCCCCACGACCAGACGGTTGCGAACTTGAGCTCGCCTGACACCTGCCGGGCAGCGAGCGCCTGCCACTTGACCGTCTGCAGCCAGGCATCTCGGTCGAGACCCTCACGGCCGCCGGAGCCGCGCTCGGTCTGGAAGCCGAGCATGATCCCGAGCTTCGTGACCGGGATCCCCATCTCCGTGAAGTCGAGGATCGACCGGCGGAAGGCGTTCCGCAGCGTCCGGTTCCCGACGATCGTCCCCTGGCGATAGATGTTCGGCGCCGGGAAGTACGTCTCCCGGACGATGTCCGACACCTGTGCGACCGACCGCCACCAGTCGCCGGCGTCCGCCTCGGTGTACGGCGCGCTGTTCACGAGTAGGAACGGCCTCGCGCCGCGGCCGGCAAGGGTGCGCAGGTAGAGGAGGACGTTCGCGCGGTACTTCGCGTTCGAGTCCGACCAGGGCGAGGGCAGGCTCGCGCCGAACAGCTCGTTCTCTGCGATCAGCGGGGTCGCACAGTTCGAGGAGGTCGCGGCGTAGTCGAACAGCTTGTTCGCGGCGGTGACCACCGCGTCGGAGCTCTTCGGCGCGGTCGGCGTCCCCACGCGGTTGTTCAGGTACATGTCCCAGTAGACCGTCTTCGCGCCGCGCTCGCGGATCTGCGGGGGATAGACCATGTTCGCCGCGGCCGCGATCACGTTCGGCTGCGCGAAGGTCTGCCAGAAGGGGACGTTGCCGTCGCTGTAGTCGATCCACCACGTCGTGCGGTCCGGCAGGCCGCACTGCGCGGCGCGCGCGGTGCCCGGAGCAACCGCGAAAAGCGCGGCGCAGGCACACAGGATGAGTGTCAGCTTCCTCAAGAGAACGTGTCCAGATGTAGCAGAAGGCCCGGGCCGATAGAAGCGCCCGGGCCTTCGAATTAACGCTTTGAGAACAGAGTCCTACTTGTCGTCTAGCGGCGAATCCACTTCCGGGACTTCCTCCGCCTCGCCCGACTCGTGGGACGAGCCGCCGTTCTCCGCCCCCGGCTCGCCGCCGAACGACAGGTCGAGGTTGGCGAGATCGAGGCCTTCGCCGCCGTCGGTGCCGATCTCCTCGAGCGCCGCCAGCAGCTGCTCCTCGGTCGCCGGCCGCGCGTAGGCGGAGGCGGGGACCTTCTCGGAGGGAGCGATGTCGATCTGCCGGTAGCGCTTCAGGCCGGTGGCCGCCGGGATGAGCTTCCCGATGATCACGTTCTCCTTCAGCCCGAGCAGCCGGTCGATCTTGCCCTCGATCGAGGCGTCGGTGAGCACCTTCGTGGTCTCCTGGAACGAGGCGGCCGAGAGGAACGACTCCGTCGCGAGCGATGCCTTCGTGATCCCGAGGATCAGCGGCTCGAACGTCGCCTGGTGCTTCTTCGCCTTCTTCGCGGTCGCGTTCTCCCGCTCGAAGACCACCTTGTCGGCGAGCTGGCCGGGCAGCATCTCGGTGTCTCCCGCGTCGTCCACGCGCACCTTCTTCAGCATCTGCCGGACGATCAGCTCGATGTGCTTGTCGTGGATCTCGACGCCCTGCGACTTGTAGACGCGCTGGACCTGGTCGACGAGGTACAGCTCGACCGCCGTCGCGCCCTTCAGGCGCAGCAGATCGGCCGGAGCGATCGAGCCCTCGTGGAGCGCGTCGCCGGCCTCGACGGTCTGCTTGTCCTTGACGAGCAAACGGGTGCGCCGCGGCAGCTGGTACGCCTTGGGCTCGAACGGCTCGCCGGCCTCGTCCACCCCGTCGGGATGGATGGTCAGCTTCGGCCCGCGGTCGGTCTCCTCGACCTCGACGCGCCCGTTGGTCTCGGCGAGCGTGGCCGCGCCCTTCGGGTTGCGCGCCTCGAAGATCTCGACGACTCGCGGCAGGCCGTGCGTGATGTCCGCTCCGGCGACGCCGCCGGTGTGGAAAGTGCGCATGGTGAGCTGGGTGCCCGGCTCGCCGATCGACTGGGCGGCGATGATGCCGACCGCGTCGCCGATCTCGCAGACCTCGCCCGTGGCGAGGAAGATGCCATAGCAACTGCGGCACACGCCGAACTCGCTGCGGCACTTGAGCACCGACCGGACCGGGAGCATTGCGCCCTCGGCCATCTCGGCCAGGCCCTCCAGCACTTCGTCGACCAGCGCGGGAGTGACGATCACGCCCTTCTTGGCCAGCAAGGTCTTGCCGGGCTTGCCGGAGGCGAGCGGCTTGTGCACGTCGTCCTGTAGCACGCGGCCGAAGAGGCTCTTGTTGATCCCCTCGGACGTGCGGATCGGAAGGTCGATCCACTCGTGCGTCTTGCAGTCCTCCTCGCGGATGATCACGTCTTGCGAGACGTCGACGAGCCGCCGGGTCAGGTAGCCCGAGTCGGCCGTGCGAAGCGCCGTGTCGGCGAGGCCCTTGCGGGCGCCGTGCGTCGAGATGAAGTACTCGAGCACCGAGAGGCCCTCCATGAAGTTCGCCTTGATCGGCCGCTCGATGATCTCGCCCTTCGGATTCGCCATCAGGCCGCGCATACCGGCTAGCTGGCGGATCTGGGACAGCGATCCGCGGGCGCCCGAGTTGGCCATCATGTAGACCGGGTTCGTCTCGAAGAGCGTCCGCTCCATCGCGGCCGCGACCTCCTCGGTCGCCTCGGTCCAGATGTTGACGATCGACTCGTGGCGCTCCTCGTCGGTGATCAGGCCGCGCTCGTAGTGCTGCTCGACGCCGGTGACGCGGTCCTCGTACCCGCTGAGGATCTCTTCCTTGTCGGTCGGGATGACGATGTCGTTCTTCGACACCGTGATGCCCGCCTGCGTCGCGTACTTGAACCCGAGGCTCTTGATCGTGTCGAGCACACCGGCGATCGCGTGGGCGCCGTAGCGCTCGACGAGCTCGCCGATGAAGTCGCCCATGCCGGACTTCGAGAGCGTCCAGTTGATGAACTCGTGCTCGCCGATCTCCGTCGCGCCTTCGCCGAGCGCCTCGATCAGGCTGAGCTCGACCTCCGCGTTGAAGATCACGCGGCCCGGCGTCGTGACGAACGGCTCGCTGCCGTGCCAGCGGAACTCGATCGGCTGCTGGAGACCCGTCTGGCCCGCTTCGATGGCCATCTGGACCTGGTTCTCGTTCGAGAAGCGCTGCGGACGCGGCTTCATCTTCGTCGCGTCGACGTTGGTCAGGTCGTCCCCGGAGTACGTGAGCCAGTAGCAGCCGATGATCATGTCCTGCGTGGGCGTGGCCAACGGCCGGCCGTTGGCCGGCGAGAGGATGTTGTTCGACGAGAGCATCAGGATGCGCGCCTCGGCCTGCGCCTCCGCCGAGAGCGGCAGGTGCACGGCCATCTGGTCGCCGTCGAAGTCGGCGTTGAAGGCGTGGCAGACGAGCGGGTGGACCTGGATCGCCTTGCCCTCGATGAGCACTGGCTCGAACGCCTGAATGCCGAGGCGGTGGAGCGTCGGCGCCCGGTTCAGCAAGACCGGATGCTCGGCAATGACCTCCTCGAGGACGTCCCAGACCTCCTCGGTCATCGAGTCGACGTACTTCTTCGCCGCCTTGATGTTCTGGACGGACTTGCGCTCGACGAGCCGGCTCATGATGAACGGCTTGAAGAGCTCGAGCGCCATCAGCTTGGGCAGGCCGCACTGGTGGAGCTTGAGATTCGGGCCCGACACGATGACCGAGCGGCCCGAGTAGTCGACGCGCTTGCCGAGCAGGTTCTGGCGGAAGCGGCCCTGCTTGCCCTTGAGCATGTCGGAGAGCGACTTCAGCGGACGGTTGCCGGGGCCTGTGACCGCGCGGCCGCGACGGCCGTTGTCGAACAGCGCGTCGACGGCCTCCTGCAGCATCCGCTTCTCGTTGTTGACGATGATCTCGGGCGCGCCGAGGTCGAGCAGCCGCTTGAGGCGGTTGTTCCGGTTGATCACGCGCCGGTAGAGGTCGTTCAGGTCGCTCGTGGCGAACCGACCGCCGTCGAGCTGCACCATCGGGCGAAGCTCCGGGGGAATCACGGGCACGGCCTCGAGCACCATCCAGTCCGGCTTGTTCTCGGACTTGATGAACGCGTTGACGACCTTCAGGCGCTTGATCGCGCGCTGCTGCTTCTGGCCCTTGGCGGTCTGGATCGTCTCGCGCAGGGACGCGGCCTCCGCGTCGAGGTCGAGATCCTTGAGCAGGTCGCGGATCGACTCCGCGCCCATACCGCCGCGGAAGTAGACGCCGAATCCGTACGGCGACCCGAAGCGGTCCTTGAGCTCGCGGAAGAGCTGCTCGTCGTTGACGATCTTCTTGGGCTCGAGCTCCTTGAAGAGCAGCCAGGTCTCCTCGAGGCGGCGCACGGAGTCGACCGAGGCCTCGCGCGCGTCCTCGCGGCGAGACTCGATGTCGAGGTACATCTCGCGCACCTTGAGCGCCCACTGGACGAGCGCGTCGAGGTCCTCCTTGCGGATCTTCCCGTCCGTGCGCAGGCACAGGTCGTTCGCCAGCTCGCGGATCTCGTTGGCGTCCGCGCCGGACTCCGCCTTCTCGAGCACCTCGGCGAGCAGCCCGTTGCCGAGATCGCGTGACCGCTCGACGAGCTTCGTGTCGACGCCCTTGACGAGCTCTGCGTCCTCCTCGGTCAGCTCGCTGCCGGAGAGGAGGGCGTCGGTGACCCGGTTCAGGTGCTTCGTGATCGCGCCCTTCTTCGAGCCCGACGCCTTGTCGAGCTCGGAGCGGAGCGGATCGAGAGCCTCGCGGATCTGCGTTGCTGCCGCGCCGACGTTGTCGAGCTCGCGCGGGCTCAGCTTGCGATCGTCGCGGATGGCCGCGTTGCGGACGAGCTCGCGGATCTTCTTCGAGTCCTCCGTCGTGATCGTCTTGGCCAGGTCGACGAACGTGTTGCCGACGAGCTCGCGCGCCTCCTCGAGCGTCGGCAGACCCTGCTCCTCGGCCCAGTTGGCGAGTCCGCGGGTCCAGAAGTCGTCGTCCTCGTCGAAGCCCTTGTCCTTGCCCTTCGCGAAGTAGTCGCGGCGCCGCGTGAGCCTCTGCTCGAGCGCAGTGAGCGCCTCGTCGCGATCGACGTAGATCTGCTCCGACTCGGCCTTGACCTGATCCTCCAGGCCGGCGAGGTCGGACTGCCGCTTCTCGACGTCGACCGCCGTGACGATCGAGGCCGCGAAGTACAGGACCTTCTCGAGCTCGCGCGGGGCGATGTCGAGGAGGTAGCCGATGCGGCTGGGGACGCCCTTGAAGAACCAGATGTGGGAGACCGGAGCGGCGAGGTCGATGTGACCCATGCGCTCGCGGCGTACCTTCTGTCGCGTCACCTCGACGCCGCAGCGCTCGCAGATGATGCCCTTGTAGCGGACGCGCTTGTACTTGCCGCAGTAGCACTCCCAGTCCTTCGTCGGACCGAAGATGCGCCCGCAGAAGAGACCGTCGCGCTCGGGCTTGAGCGTGCGGTAGTTGATGGTCTCGGGCTTGGTGACCTCTCCGGACGACCAGTCCCGAATCTGCTTCGACGACGCGAGACCGATGCGGATCGCGTCGAAGTCATTGATATCGATCAAATTGCGCCTCTTCCTTGAGTTCTTGTCGGATCGTCTAACTAGGGGCCGTAGGCCTTAAGCCTTAGTCTTCGATTTCCAGGTCGGCCAGCTCCGCGTCGGCGGCAACCGGGCCTGCCTGCTCTTCGGCCTCCTCCTCGGATGCCGCGGCCGGCGAGAGCTCGACGTCGTCGAGGTCACCGAGCGCCTCGTCCGCGGGCAGAGTCGTCGCGTCGCCTTCCTCGACGCTCTCCGCGCCCTCCTCGACCTCCTCGGCCGTCGGCGGGCGCGCCGCGGCGCGAAGCGAGCCGGGCGACAGGTCGATGCCGAGCTCCTCCGCGGCGCGGAGCAGCTCGTCGTCCTCCTCGCGGACTTCGACCACGCTGCCCTCGTCCGACTGGACGACGACGTCGAGCGCGAGCGACTGCATCTCCTTCAGGAGCACCTTGAAGGACTCGGGGATCGACGGCTCGGCGATGTTCTCGCCCTTGACGATCGCCTCGTAGGCCTTGACCCGTCCGACCGTGTCGTCGGACTTGATCGTGAGCATCTCCTGCAGCGTGTAGGCCGCGCCGTACGCCTCGAGCGCCCAGACCTCCATCTCGCCGAACCGCTGGCCGCCGAACTGGGCCTTGCCGCCCAGGGGCTGCTGCGTCACGAGCGAGTAGGGGCCCGTCGAGCGCGCGTGGATCTTGTCGTCGACGAGGTGGAGCAGCTTGAGGATGTACATGAAGCCGACGGTGATCTTGGCGTCGTACGGCTCGCCGGTCTTGCCGTTGAAGAGCCGCGCCTTGCCCGAGGTCTTGCGACCGGTCGGGCGCTTCTCGTCGACCAGGAACTTGATCGGCGAGTCGGGGTTGTCCTTGGCCCACTTGACGAGCGCGTCGTCGACGTCCTCCTCGGTCGCTCCGTCGAAGACGGGGGTCGCGATCGGCACCGGGTTCGGCGCGTTGATCGGCGACTTGTGGCCCTTGGCGATCGGCGATGCGTTCCCGTTCTCGCTGTCGGCGAAGACGCCGTGCGCCGCCGCCCAGCCGAGATGCGTCTCGAGGATCTGGCCAATGTTCATGCGGCCCGGGACGCCGAGCGGGTTCAGGATGACGTCGACCGGCCGGCCGTCCTCGAGGAACGGCATGTCCTCTTCGGGGACGATGCGTGCGATGACGCCCTTGTTCCCGTGGCGCCCGGCGAGCTTGTCGCCCTCCGCGATCTTGCGCTTCTTCGCCACGTAGACGCGGACGAGCTCGTTCACGCCCGGCGACAGGTCGTCGCCGTTGTCGCGCGAGAAGGTCTTGACGTCGATGACCTTGCCGCCCTCGCCGTGCGGGACCTTGAGGGACGTGTCGCGGACCTCGCGCGCCTTCTCCTTGAAGATCGCGCGGATCAGCTTCTCCTCGGCGGTCAGCTCGGTCTCGCCCTTCGGCGTCACCTTGCCGACCAGCAGGTCGCCGGAGCCGACCTCGGCGCCGATGCGGACGATGCCGCGCTCGTCGAGGTCCTTGAGTGACTCCTCGGAGCGATTGGGGATGTCGCGCGTGATCTCCTCGTCGCCGAGCTTCGTCGAGCGGGCGTCGATCTCGTACTCGTGGATGTGGATCGAGCTCAGCACCTCGTCCTTGACGAGCCGCTCGCTGAGCACGATCGCGTCCTCGAAGTTGAAGCCCTCGAACGGCATGAACGCCACGAGCAGGTTGGCGCCGAGCGCGAGCTCGCCCTGGTCGGTCGACGAGCCGTCCGCGAGGACCTGCCCGCCCTTGACCTTCTCCCCCAGGCCGACGATCGGCTTGTGGTGGATCAGGGTGCCGTTGTTCGAGCGCATGAACTTCGTCAGCGCGTACTCGTGCTTGCCCTCGCGCGTGTCGACCGTGATGTGGTCGGCCGAGACGTCGATGACGGTGCCGGCCTCGTCGGCGAGGACCACATCGCCCGAGTCGATCGCTGCGCGGTACTCCATGCCGGTGCCGACGAGCGGCGCCTGCGGGATCATGAGCGGCACCGCCTGGCGCTGCATGTTCGCGCCCATCAGCGCACGGTTCGCGTCGTTGTGCTCGAGGAACGGGATCAGCGCCGTCGCCACCGACACGATCTGCGCCGGCGTGACGTCCATGTACTGGATCTCCTTCGGCACGGCCATTACGGCCTCGCCCTCCTTGGAGCGGCAGAGGACCTGGTCGTGCTCGAACTTGCCGGTCTTCTCGTCGACGCGCTCCGAGGCCTGCGCGATCGTGAACTGCGCCTCCTCGGCGGCGTCGAGATAGACGATCTCGTCCGTGACCTTGCCGTTGACGACCTTGCGGTACGGCGTCTGGATGAAGCCGAACTCCGAGACGGTCGCCATCGACGCGAGCGAGCCGATCAGGCCGATGTTCGGCCCCTCAGGCGTCTCGATCGGGCACATGCGCCCGTAATGCGTCGGGTGCACGTCGCGCACCTCGATTGGCGCGCGCTCGCGCGTGAGCCCGCCCGCGCCGAGTGCCGACAGCCGCCGGCGGTGCGTGAGGCCCGCGAGCGAGTTCGTCTGGTCCATGAACTGCGAGAGCTGCGAGGAGCCGAAGAACTCCTTCAGCGCCGCGACCACGGGCCGGATGTTGATGATCGTCTGCGGGGTTATCGTGTCGACGTCCTCGGTCGTCATCCGCTCGCGGACGACGCGCTCCATCCGGTACAGGCCGACGCGGAACGCCTCCTGGATCAGCTCGCCGACCGTGCGCAGCCGCCGGTTGCCGAAGTGCTCGTACTCGTCGAGCTCGCCGCGGATGGGATCGCGGCTCATCGTGATCGCCTCGGCCGCGTAGTCCTTCGTGTCTTCCGGCACCCCGAGGTTCTTCGGCAGGTCGACGAGCTTGCGGACGAGCGCGAGGATGTCCTCGGTCGTCAGCACGCGCACGTCGTCCGGCACGTTCACGCCGAGGCGCTGGTTCAGCTTGTAGCGGCCGACCTTCGTGAGGTCGTAGCGCTTCGGGTCGAAGAACAGGGCCCGGAGCAGGTTCCGCGCGTTGTCGAGCGTCGGCGGCTCACCGGGGCGCTGCTTCTTGAAGACCTCGATCAGCGCCTCCTCCTCGCGCGTGGACGGGTCCTTGTCGAGCGTGTTGGCGATGTAGAACGAGTCGCCGAAGAGCTTCATGATCGCCTCGTTCGAGCTCGTGTCGAGCTTGAACCCGGTGGTCGGATCCTCCTCGGGAAGGGCGCGCAGCAGCGTCGTGATCGGGAGCTTCCGCTTCCGGTCGATGCGTGCGTAGACGATGCCCTTCTTGTCGATCTCGAGCTCGAGCCACGAGCCGCGGGAAGGCATCAGGTTCGCCGTGAAGACCTGCTTCGTCGCGTCCTTCGGCTCCATCAGGTAGGCGCCCGGGGAGCGGACGAGCTGCGTCACGATCACGCGCTCGGTCCCGTTGATGATGAACGTGCCCCACTCGGTCATCATCGGGAAGTCGCCCATGAAGACCGTCTGCTCGCGGATCTCGCCCGTGTCCTTGTTCACGAAGCGGACCGTCATCGACAAGGGGGCCTGATAGGTCAGGTCCTTCTCGCGGCACTCGCGGATGGAGGCCGCGGGATCGCCGAACTTGTAGGCGCCGAACTCGACGGCCAGCGAGCCGGTGTAATCCTCGATCGGAGAGATGTCGTCGATCGTCTCGCGAAGGCCCTCGGCCATGAACCAGTCGAAGGAGGCCTTCTGGATGTCGATCAGATTCGGTAGGTCGAGAACGTGCTTAAGGCGTGAGAAACTGGAGCGCGCGCGAGGCGCAGCAACCCTGCTGGTCAAGTGAGGCAGCCTCCCTCAGAAACTGAATCGGAAAATGCAAACAGGCGGAAACGGGCGGAACGTCGGCGCAACCTGCCAGGGTACCGGAAGGATGCACTCTTGCGCAAGGGTCGCCCTGCGGCGACCGCTCTTGCGCTCCACCACTATAGCGAAGGGTTGGAAATAGCAAGGGCGCCTCGTCAGACGGCGCCCTTGCGAGTGCGGTGAAAGGCGCCGTGGCCGCGGCGCCTAACCTGTCGCGGCTAGCCCTTCTTCCCGCCGCCGTTTCCGCCGCCGTGGCCGCTCCCGCCGCCGCCGTTGTTGCCGCGGTCGCCCCCGTTGCCGCGATCGGACTTACCGGAGTCGTCGTCCTGGCTCTCCGAAGCGGCATTCGTCTCGGCGGTCGAGCTCTCGGACTTCTTGCCCTTGGCGCTCGACTTGCCCTTGCTCTTGCTCTTGCCTTTCTCCTTCTGCTTGCCCTTCCCCTTGCTGGTCGTCGTCGCAACGGCAGTCGTCGTGGTGGCCGTCGTCGTCGTACCGGTCGTGGTCGTCCCGGTCGTCGTGGGCGCCGTGCAGGTGCCTGCGGCCGACGGAGCGGAGTCGCCGTGCCTCATGTGCGCGGGAACGGCGCGCGCACTCACCATGATCAGGACGAAGGGGTTCTTCTTCGAGCGCGTCCTGTGGCAGAGGAGCACCTTGCCGGGCTTGCCGGGCGTGGTTGTCGTAGTGGTGGTCGTGGTGGTCGTCCCGGTCGTCGTCGTACCGGTCGTGGTCGTCGTCGAGCCGGTCGTGG
>Ga0193747_1000306_pt1 | contig 18218 bp, 17 predicted proteins | sample L1m2metaG_FD_143048 | JGI IMG/M metagenome (GOLD analysis project Ga0193747, IMG submission 143048) | Soil microbial communities from a riparian zone of the East river system, Colorado, United States - L1m2 | ecosystem: Environmental > Terrestrial > Soil > Riparian zone | place: USA: East River...
TGTTTCCATTTACCCGAACAGTGCTAGTCTTCTTCATAGCCGGTCTCCTTTTCTTTGCGCCCTTGAGCGCGTTGATCCATTGGGAGCTTATCGCATCCCGCGGAGACCGGCCTTCTCATCCCATCTGATAAAGGGGCATGTCGAATGCCCGCCCTAGTTTTTCAAGTGATTCCACAGATGGGGCGGTATGGCCATGTTCGAAGTTCCGGTTGCAGGCAATCTCTTGCGTGACAGGCAGGAGGATATCCTCGTAGTCAACGTGGCGCTCCCAAGCTAAAGTACGCTGCTGCAATCACTTGACTTTCCCGGCGCGTTCGTTAGATGGCAAAACGAGGACCGCCCCGGTCTTCAAAATAGTGTAAGTCCTTTGAAATCTGGTGGACATGAGGGGATTCGAATCCCCGGCCTCCTCGTTGCGAACGGGGAATCACTAAAGCTAAGACGCGTCGCCACAATCAATTAGCTTTTTGAAAAGGCCGTGAATTGCCCAACCCGCCCAACCAAATCGTAGAGCTTCTTCACTAGCCGTCAACTCATCTCCAATACCTCCACCTTCTTGGGAAGGGAGATCTAGCATTTCCATTGGGTTCGACCCTCGCCAAAATCATCGCCGTAACAATGTTACAGCAGCGAAGCTAGTCGGCCCGGAGTTTTGGCGAATGACAGGTCTTAGCGCCTTTGCGGCTGTTCCAAATCCTTGCCATTCAAAAGTGCAAACGTATAGGTGTTCTGAGGATTGTTTACAAGGTCTTAACATACAGTTTGACTTGGCGCAGACGCACACGGGTACCACCTCAGCTATTGTAGGCGTAGCGGCAATTGGACTTCATTGAGTTTGACGAAGGCAGCATGACGGAGGAAGTAGTTGCGAACCGTGGTTTTGCCGCCAGCCGTTAGTCACCACACCGTTTCCCCGCCGAGCTAATCCCTTTCTATCCAGCTCGATCATGCAAGTCAGACAGGAGCCGCAAGCGCTATGAACGAAGTTGGGGCTGGGCAGAATGAACCGGGAACGCCGAGCGTGCCACGCCGCAATTTCTGTGTGGCAGCCATTGGCGCTCTTGGGAGCCTTATCGCAGCAGCCATGGCGTTGCCGGCTTTGATGTACCTGCTGCTTCCCCCACGCCTGCGCGGCCAGGGCGAGTGGGTCGAGGTCGGCGACATCTCACAGCTTCCCGCCGGCGCTCCGGTGAAAATGACGTTCCGCCGCATGCGAGTGGATGGCTGGAAGGTGTTGACCGAAGACAACACGGCATGGGTGGTGAGGTCCAGCAACCTCCAGGTGTTCGCCTTCGGTCCGCAGTGCACGCACCTCGGCTGTGCCTACCACTGGGACAGAGCCAAAGACGAGTTTTTCTGCCCATGCCACAATTCACTATTTGCCATAGACGGCAAGGTGATCGGAGGCCCGGCGCGGCAGCCACTGCACCGATATGAGACCAGGGTCGAAGGGAACAGGCTCTTCGTGGGGCGCCTCACCATGTCCGCATGAGCCATTGGGCGCGAATCAACGAGTGGCTGGAGCATCGCACCGGCATTTCTACCGTGGTCCGCAAGCTCTTCTATGAGGAGATCCCAGCCTCGAGCGGATGGCACCAGGTATTTGGCAGCGTAGCCCTGTTCCTGTTCCTGGTGCAGGCGTTTACCGGCGTATTACTGGCCTTCAACTATTCGGCGTCGCCGGGCGAGGCTTACAACAGCCTCCAGTATATCCTGAGGGAAGTCACAGCCGGCCGCCTCATGCGCGGCCTGCACCACTGGGGCGCCAGCATGTTGATCGTGGTCGTCGTGCTCCACATGACCCAGGTCTTTTTGTTCGGCGCTTACAAAAAACCGCGCGAAGCCACCTGGATGGTCGGCGTCATCTTGTTGCTGTTGACGCTGGCTTATGGGCTGACCGGTTACCTGCTCCCCTGGGACAACCGTGCCTACTGGGGTACCGTCGTGGCGACGAATATTGCCGCCCGAGCCCCGTTGCTTGGTCCGTATCTCACGAGCCTGTTGGGCGGGAAAGACAGCATTGGAGTGGTCACATTTGCGCGGTTCTTCGCGTTGCACGTCCTGCTGCTTCCACCGGCAACCACACTGTTAATCTTCTTCCATATCTACCTGGTTCGAAAACACGGCGTGGCGCCTGCGCCAGGCGATGAGTACGTTCCCAAGAAGAGGTTCTACCCCGAGCAGGCCTTCAAGGATACACTCGCGATTTTCGTCGCCTTCGTGATCCTTTTCATCATGGCCGTGGTAGTTCGGGTGCCGCTCGAACGGGCGGCCGATCCGACAGATACCGCCTACACGCCGCGGCCGGAATGGTACTTCCTGTTCCTGTTCCAGACGCTGAAGTTCTTCAGCGGCTCGCTGGAGGTGGTTGGCAGCCTTGTGTTACCTGGCCTAGCGGTTTTGCTCTTGCTCGTTGTGCCATTTATAGACCGTGACCAGGTGGTGGCGGTCACGCGCCGCACCTTCGCTTTAACCTTCGTCGCACTCGCCGCGATCGGCTGGACCGCATTGACGGCGGCCGCTGTTATCACCACTCCAAATGGAGCCAACCGGGCGACCATCGACTTCTCCTCGCCCTCCGACTGGTTGCAACTCTCTCCGTGGAAGCGTTACAAGCGCGGTTACGCTCGCTTCGCTCAGACGCGTCCGGACACCAAGCGATTGATGGCCGACTACGGTTCCGACATCGACCAGATCTCGATCCCCGACATGAACATCGTGGACCGCTGCACTACCTGCCACCAGGGAATCAGCCAGTCCACTCTGGCGGAGGCCTCGGTGCCGCAGCCCTATCGTGCCCATCCCATCGTCCCCCATCAGGTCAAGGCATGGGGCTGTGTGATCTGTCATCGCGGCCAGGGGCTGGCCACGGAGGTTGGCGAGGCGCACGAGACCACCTTAGCGTGGGAGCAGCCGATTTTGCCGGTCAGTTTCATCCAGGGCTCCTGTGGCACATGCCATCGCGCCGACATCCCGCAGGCACCTCGATTGCGTCGGGGCCGCGAGCTTCTAGTGCAGTTCAACTGCGTAGGATGCCACCGCCTGCAGGGTATAGAGCGTCCCGTAATGTTGGGGCCTGACCTCACCAACATCGGGACTAAAGTCAGCCGGGAGTGGCTGTACAAATGGCTGAAGGAGCCACGCACGATTGTAGACGCTACTGGCAAGGTAACCGTGAATGGCTATGAAACCGGAGACGAGCCGCGCATGCCCAAGTTCCGTCTGATCGAACAAGAACTGAAGGGGCTGACAGCCTACTTGAGCTCGCTTCGGAGCACACCGGTCGCGCCTTACAAGTTCGACCCACGGGTTGTGGCGGCTTGGGAAAAGAAGCCGGACCTGGTAGAGCAAGGCGAAGTTCGTTTCCGCCAGATGTTCTGCTCCACCTGTCACGGCCTGGCCGTTACCCGGGCTGGTGAGGCGAAACTGATCGGCGGCGACATCGGGCCCGAGTTGACCAAGGTGGGAAGCAAGGTCAACCCAGACTGGCTGGTGGCTTGGCTCCGCGACCCACAGTCCTACCTGCCGCACGCGCAGATGCCGCGTTACGGGTGGTCTGATGAAGACCTCTACGTGGTCACCCAATACATCACTGCCAAGCTGGTTGACCCCGACCTGCTGAGCGATGTGCCAAAACTAGGTCCCCCGACTGCCGAAGAGGTTCAACTGGGCCGCCGCCTTTTCCTTGAGAAAGGGTGCGCGAGCTGCCACACAATCGAGGGTGTGCCATCCCAGAAGGACTTTGGCCCCGACCTCTCCAACCTGGGCGGCAAGAACGTTTCGCAGTTCGAATTCGGGCAGGCCAAGATTCCTCGCAACCTGATCGCCTATATTCAGGACAAGCTGACTGACCCGGTTTCGGTGAACCCGGCAGCGCGCATGCCCCAGTACGATCTAAACTCGGCGGACATTGGGGCGTTGACGGTGGCGCTGCTGAGCATGTCCGGCCCAGCCTCCTCCAGTGGAATGGAACGGCTCATTGTGCCCCGTAAGCAAGCAGCGCTTCACCCCGCAGGGAGGTTCGGTGAAGTCTACGAACGATACAAATGCTATGTGTGCCACCAGTTCAACGGGTACGGAGGCACGCTTGCGCCCGACCTTTCCTTTGAAGGCAGCCGGGCCCGCTGGTCGTGGATCGTGGAGTTCCTCAAGAACCCACAGACTCTGCGTCCGACACTCACCTTTCGTATGCCGCAGTTCAACATGACCGATGAAGAGGCTGCGGTCCTGGCTGACTATCTTGGCAAGGTTTTCCAAAGCCCAGCGGCGCGCCCGGTCGATGAAAGGGCGTTCACTCCGGGAATGGCAGCCAAGGGCAAGCAGCTTTACGAGGTGAAGTATCAGTGCCAGTCGTGTCACACCATCGGGTTGGGCGGTGGCTACGTGGGGCCGAACCTCAGCAACGTGGGGAACTGGATGGTGGCGGGATGGATCGAAGCGTGGCTGCGGAATCCGCAAGCGCTGGTGCCGGCAGCTATCGAGCCGCGGCGCGCCTTTACCGACGACGAGATCGAGGCTCTAACCGCTTACTTGCTGACGCTCCGCCAAACTGCCAAACCCGTCGCAGCGAAGGGGGCTGGCCGATGACAATCTGGAGTTCGGACATTGCTCACTGGTGTGCAAAAAGACGGAAAAGAATGGCAAAAGCCAAATGGCTGGTTGAAATTTGCAGCTTGCCATTTACCGTTTGCCGATTGAAACTCTTTCCTCGGGTCGTCGTTGCCCTGCTCGTCTGCGGCTGTCTGACCCTGGCCGTCTGTTACAAAAAGTCCGCCGCGATGCCAAGTGATTCGCAGCTGAAAGCCTACGATACCGAGCAGGACTGGAACGATCCACAGCAGCTGATTCCTCTCAATTATCTGCAAGCAGAGGGTAAGCGCGTCTTTTACAACAACTGTGTGTGGTGTCATGCCGACACGACGCCTGCGGGACCCTCCAACCGTGGCAACCTCACCCCCACTCCTCCACTCATGGACGACGGGGCGACGCTGAATGGTTTGAGCGATGAATTCATGCAGAGCATCATCACACTTGGTGGGAGCGCCATGGGGAGATCGGCGATGATGCCGCCCTGGGGTCGGACGCTGACGCCGGACGAAATCCGTGCCGTGGCGGCCTATGCGCGCGCCGTTGCCCAGCCACCCTACAGACCTCCTGCGTCTCGCGTAAAAGATGCGAATTGAATCAGACACCTGCGACAAGAAGCTTCTAGGCGCAGCCGGTCGTGAGCTGGCCCGACACGCAATATATTATATCGCATAATATACTATATAGGCTAATCCAGTTTCTGGCGCGCATCCAGGACTTTAGCGCATCTTTGAAATTGCGGGAGCTCGAAACAGCGGGGATCGTGTGATCGGCGTGAGCCGATTGGCAAGTCTGGCAAGCCGGTTTTCTCTTACTCTTTGCAGTGCAGTTCGACGGTGAGAAGCCGGATACACGCGCGGGGCCTGTGCCTGTAACGACGACAAAGTCATTTTCGAGAGCCCTCTGAATTGGGCAACCCGAGGCTTCATTTTCGCCAAGCAGGGGGGTGACGAACATGGGCCTCCCACTCCGGAGCCCAGTGGCGAACTATCGTGCGAGTGGCTTACGTGGCTAAGTTGGCAGAATCCAGCATGAAAAGGGTCCGTTTTCGACTGTAGTTGGATCCTCGCGACGTCGCTTCTACGAATAGCCGACTTTTGGGCAAGCTGCTCGTCTTTTTGTTTTGATGTAGACGTGCGGCGACGCTCACTCGAAAGAGAGCCCCATAGCCAATTTCACGAATGATTCGCCCTCTCAAAGAATTGGGAGTAGTGTATTTGGCGTGAGAGCCGGTTCTTGTTTAATCGTTGTGGCTTTGTCAATAAGCGTCGTCGCTTGCAACCGCCAGCAGATTGCGCGACGCCTGGATTTCAACCAAGATGTTCAGCCGATCCTAGCGAGCCGTTGTTTCAGTTGTCATGGTCCCGACCCAGAAATGCGCAAGGCGGGCTTGCGGCTCGACCTTGCGGAGTGGGCGATGAAGAAGCGGGACGGCCATCGCGATGCCATCGTCCCCGGTTACCCTGAGAAGAGCGAACTCGTCAAACGAATTGAGTCCAAAGACCCGCACTATCTGATGCCGCAAACTGCGCAGGACGAAGCCAAGCCGATGAGCGCTTACGAGATCGCGATTCTTAGGGAATGGATCAAGCAAGGTGCCGTTTACCGCCCACATTGGGCTTTCGAAGCACCCATTCCCCCTGCTATTCCCCACAATACCGGGGGCGATCCTTGGGTGAAGAACCCGATTGACGGCTTCATCCTTGCAAAGCTCGAAAAAGAAGGTCTCCAGCCTTCGCCGGAAAACGATAAGCCGACCCTAATTCGCCGCGTAACGCTTGATCTCACAGGACTCTTGCCCACACCAGAGGAGGTCCAGGCATTCGTAAGCGACTCTTCCCCCGATGCTTATGAGCATCTTGTCGACCGGCTGCTTGCCGAGCCTGCCTTCGGCGAACAGCGCGCGCGCTATTGGCTCGACTACGCCAGATACGCTGATACTTACGGCCTGCATTATGACAACAGCCGGGACATTTGGCCCTACCGCGACTACGTGATCCGCTCGTTCAACAACAACAAGCCTTTCGACCAGTTTGCTATGGAGCAGATCGCCGGCGACCTCATGCCGATGAAGAACCTTGAACCCCTGATCGGGAGTGGATACGTGCGATTGGGGGTGAGCAGCAACGAAGGCGGCACGATTCCAGAGGAGTTGCGGGTGAACATCGCTCGCGAGCGCACAGAAGCGTTTGGAGCCACGTTCATGGGGATTACGGTCGGTTGCGCGGTGTGTCACGACCATAAATTTGACCCAACCACGCAGCATGATTTTTATGCGCTGAGCGCCTTCTTCAACAATATCGACGAGAAGCCGTTTAATGACGACCGGCCGGTGTGGGCACCGGCTGTTCGTGTTCCGAAAGCCGACAGAGCAGAGGCATACAACCGCGAATTGGCCCACCGCTCTGAACTGCAGGGAAAACTGAATGCCATGCGGCTCGACGCCGACAGACTTGTGGCCGAATGGCTGGCCTCTCACAAAAACCCAGCGCATCCGGTCTCGATCCGCGGACTCATTGTCCGGCTGCGGCTCGATGAGGGTGGCGGCGAAGAGTTGAAGAACAGCGCACCGAATGCAAATCCCGGAAGCTTCAAGACGACGACCATGAAACCGGAATGGGGCGAGACCACCTGGTTGTGGCCCGACTTCCGGATGCAGTCCAGCACGCGAGTGCTCCTTGGGCAGACTGCCGATTACGAAGCGAGCCATGCGTTTTCCGCGGGTGGTTGGTTCATGTTCCGATCGGCGCCGTTTCATCCCGGCAGTTTTGGAACGCTGCTGTCGAAGATGGAATCGACACAGCACGATCGTGGCTGGGAGCTGGCCGCCGACGAGAACGGCACCTTGACCGTAGCGCTGGTCCATCAAGCACCGAAAAAAGGGAAGCCGAAAAAGAAGGAAGACAAGAAAGCCCCGCGCGAAAAGCCACCTGCAGCAAAGGAAGCCTTTAACTATCCGACCCCTCAGGACCTCACTAAAAGGGATCTGGCACCGAACAAGCCTCTGGAACAGCTAAAGGCAGAGAAAGAGGAAGAGAAAAAGGCAAAAGCGAAGGCGGAGGCGGAAGCCAAAACAAGAAAGTCCCAATCCACCGCAACTCCGGATGAGAAGCTGCCCGAGATTTCGGTCCGTGTCGCCGCAGTGAAGCCACTGTCGCTCGACAACGCGTGGAGACACATTTTTTTCACTTATGACGGCTCCGGATTTGCCTCCGGCGTCAAGATTTACGTGGATGGCGTACAGGTCGCTACCCAGGTGCTTAGAGACGACCTCAGTAAGGCGAGCATCCGTACTGACGCTCCCCTGCAATTGGGCTGGCGCAATCCAGACGAGCATCCCGCGAAGGACGCGCGTTACCAGGACATCCGTCTGTATGCAAGGACTCTGGCCCCAGACGAGGTCAAACGGCTTCCCTTCGAGGACTATGTAGCGGAGATTGCAACACGCCCGGCGGCCGAGTGGACGCACGACCAATCGCACGTTGTCACGGCATTTTACCTCAGTCATATTGATCCCACTTGGCGGCGGATCCAGCGCGAAATGGCTCCCCTCGATGAGCAATTGGACCGCTTGTCCTCAGGCGGTGACTTGACGCTGGTTTCCTGGGAAAAGTCCTCCATCCCTTATGCTCATGTGCTGACGCGTGGTGTGTACACGGCGCGCACCGAGCGAGTTGAAGCCAACACGCCGCACTTTCTTTTCCCATTGGCCACAAATGCCCCGAGCAATCGTCTCGCTTTGGCGAAATGGACCACGAGCCCAGAGAACCCCCTCACTGCCCGCGTCACTGTCAATCGTATGTGGTACGAACTTTTCGGCACAGGGCTGGTGGAGACAACGGAAGATTTCGGAATCATGGGACAGCGGCCCACGCATCCCGAATTGCTCGACTGGCTTGCCGTCGAGTTTCGCGACAGTGGATGGAACATCAAACACATGTACAAGCTGATGGTGATGTCGGCCACCTACCGCCAAAGCTCGAAGACAAGCTCCGAGCAGCTCGCAAAAGATCCGAGGAACGTCTTCTTGTCTCGCGGTCCGCGGTTCCGAATGGATGCAGAGATGGTCCGCGATATCGCGCTCGAGTCCAGCGGGCTGCTGGTCGATAAAATCGGCGGGCCGAGCGTGAAGCCCTACCAACCCCCGAGCATTTGGGAACAAGTAAGCTACCCGACGAGCGACACAGTGCGTTACGTGCAAGAACACGCTGATTCCCTCCACCGCCGCAGCATATACACGTACGTAAAACGCATGGCGCCTCTGCCTAATATGGATGCCTTCGATGCTCCTGCGCGTGATGTGGTCTGCACCCGGCGGCAGCGCACGGATACGCCGCTCCAGGCGCTGGTTACCATGAATGACGTGCAGTGGGTGGAAGCGGCCAGGGCTCTGGCCGTGCGTGTCATTCGCGAAGCTGGGCCGCTTCCCGAAGAGAGGATCAACCGCATGGGCCTGATTCTGCTGGCGCACGTCCCTTCTCCCCAGACGGCTGGCGTTTTGGAGAAATCGTTTCGTGAAATGGAGAAGCACTACGCCGGAAATCCGAAAGATGCCCGTTCTCTCGTAAACATTGGTGAAATGAGACGCGACAGCTCGATTCCGGAACCGGAGCTGGCTGCCTGGACGATAGTCGCCAGCGAAATGCTGAATCTCGATGAGACCGTCAATAAGTAGAAGGCTCCTATGAAGCAGCACGCACTGTGCAGCGATTGCGAAGACAAAATCACCCCGATGGATCTACCCATTCCAGATGGGCTCAAGGAAGAGTGGTCGGTCTCTGAGTCCCGCCGCCAATTCCTTGGACGCTGCGGAAAAGTGCTAGGCTGGGCATCGCTTGCAACTCTTTTCGGCGAAGCAAGCTTTCGCCATCTGGCTTTTGCGTCAGGCCCCAAGCCGCAGCCAGGATTCGGCGAGAACACCCTCGGGCTTCCACACTTCGCACCGAAGGCCAAACGCGCAATTTATCTATTCATGTCTGGTGCTCCGCCACAGGTTGATCTTTTCGATTACAAACCGAGCCTCGCTCTGCAATTCGACAAAGACATGCCCGCCTCGGTTCGAGGTAACCAACAGTTAACCGGAATGACCGCTGGGCAGGCCCGCTTTCCGGTTGCTCCTTCACACTGGCCCTTCAGTCGGCTTGGCCAAACCGGAACCTGGATCAGCGATTTGCTTCCGTACACCGCGCGTATGGTGGACGATCTTACGTTTATCAAGTCGACCAACACCGATGCCATCAACCATGAGCCGGCGATCATGCTCATGAACACAGGTAACATGAACGCAGGCAAGCCGTGCCTCGGCGCCTGGCTGGCATACGGCCTTGGCAGCATGAACGACAATTTGCCGACATTTGTTGTTCTGCAGACGAAGACCAATCCAAAGGAGAACAATCAGCCGGTCTCTTCCCGTTTGTGGAGCAGCGGATTTCTTTCCTCCGAATTCTCGGGCGTAGGTCTACGGTCGGTGGGCGACCCTGTGCTTTACCTCGGGGATCCCCCCGGTGTGGATCGCGACACACGCCGCAAGATGCTGGACGCGGTAGAAGAGATCAATCGGCAGACACTCGCCGAAGTGGGAGATCCCGAGACGAATTCGAGAATCGCGCAATATGAAATGGCGTTTCGGATGCAATCGTCCGTGCCAGAGCTCGCGGACCTCAGCAAAGAGCCCGAATCGACCTGGGAACTCTACGGTCCGGAAGCTAAAGAGCCCGGCACGTTCGCCTACAATTGCCTTCTTGCCCGGCGCCTGGCCGAACGCGGTGTCCGTTTCACACAAATCTATAAGCGAGGCTGGGATGTGCACGACAATGTCGTGGGCATGTTGCCCGTGCTTTGCCAGGAGACTGACCGAGGTTGTTATGCCCTGGTCACCGATCTCAAGCGCCGGGGCCTGCTCGATGACACGCTGGTCATCTGGGCGGGCGAATTCGGGCGTACCGTGTACAGCCAAGGAGGGTTGAGCCAAGAGAATTATGGCCGCGACCATCATCCGCGCTGTTTCACGACCTGGATGACTGGCGGGGGCGTGCGTCCCGGGGTCACCTATGGTGAGACCGATGACTATAGCTACAACGTGGTAAAGGATCCGGTGCACGTGCGCGACTTCAATGCGACGATTCTTCATTGCCTGGGCATTGACCACAACAAATTTAGTTATCGATTCCAAGGCTTGGATCAAAAGCTCACCAGCCCTGTCCCGGCGTTTGTCGTGCAAGGAATATTGGCATGAATGTGGCAGCTACCGTCGCGCGCACCGCCGGGGATGCACTACGAAGAGCGCGCCTGATTCCCCGACTGTGGATTGGCGCCGGATGTGTCGGCATTTCCATTCTGCTCTTGCCGCTCTTTTTCCTTCTCGACGGCAAACCCCACGCTGACTGGCTGCAATTCTTCGGCCGCTTCCATCCTTTAGTGGTGCATCTTCCCATCGGGCTGATTGTGATCCTGCCGCTTGTCGAGTTTGCAGGGACCAGGCGGCAGTCCTTCCGCGAGGCGGCAGGTTTTCTCCTGCAGATCTCGCTGGCAACCTGCGTCGTTTCCATTCTCTTTGGATTTCTCTTGGCCTATGGCAGCGGGGAAATCGGAACGACCGTCACGCGTCACATGCGCGGTGGAATCCTGCTGGCAATTGAGCTGTTGTTGTGCCTAGCCGTTCGGCCTTCATGGCTTCGGGCGCAGCGATCACGCTTGTATGCCATCCTGCTGACTGCGGTTCTCATGACACTTGCGTGGACCGCACACCAGGGCGGCTCGCTTACGCACGGGAGCGACTACTTGACCCGGTACATGCCCGCCACACTCAAGAGGGTTCTCGCTCCAAGCGCGGTCTCATCTCATCCCAATTCTTTTTTCGCCCGGCATATCTATCCCGTTCTCGACACAAAATGTGTTGCGTGCCACGGCACCAATAAAGAACAGGGCGGTTTGCGACTGGATTCTTATGAGTCGCTTATGGCGGGGGGCAAAGATGGCATGGTGATCGCACCTCGCAATCCCGACGGCAGTCTCCTCTTGCAAAAGGTCACGCTGCCTCCCACCGACCATCGCTTCATGCCTGCTGAAGGCCGCACTCCACTGACGCGTGAGGAGATTGCAAGAATCCGTGCCTGGGTACTGCAGGGAGCTTCGCCTGATGCGGCCAGCGTCCCGGGCATTTTCATCGCCGAGGATCAGGAACAAGCACCGCTGCCGGTTGGCGACTACAGTGCATTCATCGTCGAAATTAGGCAAATGCAGCAATCACAAGGGGCGAAGCTCGTGCCGGTATCGGCGAACCCGTCGGATGGACTCATCCTGCGCACTGCCGACGTCGCTGGCACGTTCGATGATGCCCACCTGACGAAGCTCCAGCGGTTTGCGCCCTTTATCGTCGAGGCGGAACTCGCACGAACCGCAGTCACCGATGCAGGCGTCGAAACTCTGAGCCAGTTCAAGAATCTGCGGGCTCTTCATCTGGATGGTACGGCCGTGACCGGACGGACGCTCGGGAAGCTGTCTTCCTTATCGCAACTCACCTACCTGAATCTAAGTGGGACCAAAGTCACTAGCGACGCCGCCGCTCCGTTGAAACTCGAGCCGAATTTACGTCACCTGTATCTTTTCAACACACCCGCAGAACCGGCACCGACAGCGGACAGTGGCGTCAGGAGCATCCAATGACAAAGTTCAACCGCCGTGCGTTCATGAGCGTGGCGGGAATCGCAGCAGCTGAGACCGCTTTTTCCCCACTTGTTTCGGCAAGAACCAATAGGTCCGATGCGCCTGCGACCATGACTGGCAATGGCGAATGGACTTATGAAGTTGTACCGGGTTGGGGGTCGCTCCCTTCGGGCATGAGCTTCGGAGGCACGCATGGCGCCGTCGCCCAGGGCAATGCGGGCAACATCTATGTCAGCACGCAAAGTGCTACTGGAGTGATCGTCTACAACCGCAGCGGGAGTTTGGTCAGGACCATAGCAAATGCGTATCCCGAAGTTCATTCGATGGTTCACGCCGAGGAGCACGGAGAGGAGTTCTTCTATACGACCGTGCAGAAAGGCACGCCCGCAGAGAACTGGCTCTTTATAAAGATGAAGACCGACGGTACGGTGGTGATGAAAATCACCGCTCCGCGGGAAGCCGGGTTTAAGACTCCCAATGAGTGGCGTCTTACCGCTGCCGTTCCCGCTCCCGACGGTTCCATCTTCATCGCCAATGGGTACGGCGACTCGCGCATTTTCCGTTTCGACAAGCATGGCAACTACAAGGGAAGCTTTGCGGAGAAAGGAAACCGTGAAGGGCAGCTCGACTGTTCTCACGGGCTAACCCTGGACCTGCGTTACCGCCAGCCGCTGTTGATGGTTTGCGATCGGGAAAACCGGCGGTTGTGCCACTTCGACCTTGATGGCAAGTACGTCGGCACGGTCGCCGAACACTTGCGGCGGCCCTGCCAGGTGAGTTTCAGCGGTGATTACGCAGTGGTTTCCGAATTAGAAGGTCGCGTTACGGTCCTCGATGGGGACAACGTGCCGATTGCTTTCTTAGGTGATAATCCGCAGACGACACAATGGGCAAATTACGAACTCGATCCGCACGACATCAAGGCAGACCTGTTCAGCGCGGCGCATGGCTGCTTGGTCGATTCGGATCGAAACATCTTCGTTTCCGATTGGAACCGCACGGGCCGGGTCACAAAACTCGCCAGGCGCAGAATCTGAAGGTTGGAACCAGCGACCGACAGTACGGAAAAACAGTGGTTACAGATCCGAGAAACCGCTGCCTCACGAGGGTGTGGGGCGAACGGACAATACTCCAGATGTCAGACTGGAGGTGACGGATTCCTTTCTTCTCTTGCTAGAACGCGCTTACAAATCGTCCCCGGGGAAAACTCACTTTTCTCGTCCCGGCGCAACCTGATCGGTCAAGGAAGCGTTCAAGCCGCTCAGCATGCGAGAGTTTAGGTTGGGAATCTCGATTGGTCAGGAGCGCCACACCGGTTCCCGCTCGCGGCGGGAATTGGGACGCTACCCGGTGATGCTGCGATCGGCCCATTCCACGAGGCCGACGAAGATCGTCGGGTTGCCGAACTTGAATCAGTCTATTGCAGTTCAGCTCATGACTTTAAAGAAGAAAGGCGCTGAGAGGATTTTCTCTCCCTTATAGAATTCCAAGGCAAAGCGGACTCCCCGTCATCGCTTAGAGTTTGCCGGAACGCGACGACCGCTGGGACGCCGGCTCGAACAACGCTCTCAGACACACCCAGGTAGTCGTCCGGTAGAGGCAACCCACCCGGGTGGAATCCACGTCGACGAAAAACGCGCTACTCGTTGAAGTGCCAGAGCAGTTGGCGTGCCCTCGCTTCAACTGCAACACCAATCATCGTACCCGTCCGGCGAACGCAGGTTACCGTCCGCAGATTTCTTCGCTCCTTCTTGCTGATGGCAGGTGCCCGGCGATATAGTTACTCTCCATGGAGTTTCACATGGATTTTCACAAGATCTGGCAAGAGCAGTGCGCTGCCACACGCACGATTCGGGAGCGTTTCGGTGTTGAGAACGCCCTGGACTACCTGATCGGGGAGAAGTTGTTGAATTTTGCCAAGGCAGCAGACCAAGACCCCGAGTTCGCTGCCGAGCTACCGTGCTTTCAAGCGGCGGTGTGGGAGATTTTCAACCCTTATGAACTCCGCGGCTACATCGCCAGCCTTAAGCTGCCGCCAGAAAGAAGCTTCAGAAGCTCCTTTACGTTTCTTCGTGAGCGCCTGAGATTTTCCTCTGCGCAACGAGCCACTTGTCGGGAAGCAGTTCATCGAGGCGGCTGTTTGGGTGTGTGCTGATGCGCGTGAATAGATCCCGGAGATAACCAAAAGGCTCGACGCGCAGACGTTTGCAACTTGCGATCAGACTACTCAATACGGCTCCGGTTCGTCCGCCTTTGTCGCTCCCGTAAAAAAGCCAGTTATTGCGACCAACCACGATGGGTCGGAGACTTCTCTCGGCCGCATTGTTATCGATCTCCAGTTCGCCGTCTTCCGTGTAGCGCAGCAGTGCCTCCCAGTTGGACAGGGTGTAATCGATAGCATCGCCGATCGGGCTTTTCGGTAGTACTTTCGGCTTTTCCGTCTGCAGGTAATTCTTGATGTCCTCCAGAATGGGACGTGATTTCGTTTGGCGTAACTCCCGACGCTGCTCGGGATTCAGGTTGCCCTGGCGAGCTTCCCGCTCAACTTCGTACAACAGTTGAATGTAGGCCAGCATCACCGTGGATCGACACAGGTCGGAAGTTTGTGCCTCAAAAAAGTATCGCCTCGAATGAGCCATATCCTGAGCTCAGGATATGGCGCACTATCTGGACAAGAAGATTATCTGGAGACACGCGGATATCGATCGTGAGAACTGGACAAACTGAGAAGATTCTCCAGATATTTTCGCAAACGATCCGAGGGTTTGTACGTCAAAGGACTCGTGAGTTATCGGATCGTATTCCACGACAAGCGCGAGCGCGACGTAGTTCGGTCATGGCAGAGTAGCCTGCTCTCTTCAGGCTCAGTGCTCCTCTATTTGCAATGGGTCCGTCGTTTTCGCTCTTACTGCCACCAACATCATCTGGACGAGAGTTCTGAACTCAGCCTCGACGGGGCGAGGCGGTTTGCTCGTGTCTATAAAGGTCCGAGGAGAAAGAGAGGTGTCAGAGTCAGCACTCGTCGCGTTGCTCGAACAGCCCTTCGTGCTTGGTCTTGCGCACTACGCGGACTGGGGGTCTCGGTCCCGCAGTGGCGTGAAGCCCCTCCTCCGCTTTCATGGTCACCACTGCTGGTCTCCTACTGTCGCTATCGTCTTTCCCACTGTGGTGTCGCGCCTGCTACGATTCGAAGGGACGTCGAGGTTGCAAGGGTTTTTCTTGCACTCTTGCGCCGCCAAAGCAAGTCCACTGGCAGGGCAACGATTGCCGACATTGATAGATTTGTGAAGGATCTGGGGTTGCGTGTTTCTAAGCGATCTATGGCGGATCGCTGTAGTTCGTTACGATCCTTCTTGCGCTTTCTCGTCACAACAGGTCGCTTGCGCCGTAATCTTGCGGTCTGTGTGCTGGCTCCTCGAATCCGAATGGCCGAGCGACCACCACGGGCTCTACCCTGGGCAGAGGTTCGACGAATCCTTCGCGCGATTCCGCAATCCGAATCCCCTGGTAAACGTAACTATGCCATGTTGTTGATGATGGCCACGTATGGGTTAGGTGCGGCTGAGATTTTGAGTTTGGGCCTCGCGGATGTGGATTGGAAGGCAGCCATTCTACGAATCTGTCGCCCGAAAACGGGAGTGCGGATCGAATTGCCCTTGCTGCCTGCGATCGCCAAAGCACTGGCGGCTTACTTGCGAGCCGAACGCCCGCCTCTCGTTCCGTCCCGACGGATCTTCTTGTCGACTCACATTCCACATGAGCCACTCACGTCTGCAGCCATCCGACATTACATCCGGCAGTATGCGCGTCAAGCTGCGATCACTAGGGAGGTCACGGACAGCATCACGCTTTCCGCCCCTGCGTAAGGATACGGGTCGACCAAAACGGCATAAACCACGCTGAAAATTGCGGTGGTCGCACCGATACCTAGAGCCAGAGAGAGGATTGCTACGGTCGTGAACACACGACTTTTGACCAGCAGGCGTAGCGCGTAGCGGATGTCCTGAAAGATCGACATGTGCGGCCTCCCGGAGGGATTCTGGAGTATATGACTTAATGACGCCACAAAGGTTGAATTGGTTCCCTGGAAACTATTCGCTAGCCGGTGTTCCGTCGCGATTTACAACCCCGGAAGGTACCCGATCTCCACGAGTGTATCGTTGGCAAACAAGAAGTAATTGGGTTCCTTCCTGTTTGCCCGTCATACAGCCGGAACTGAGCGGACCTGAATCTGCAGATAATCGATCAGACTCTGCCGCAACTTTACGAACGCGATGTGCAGAAAACAACCGCCGCGCCAATTCGAAAAACCGGTACGATGCCGGCCTTGAAGACTATATCCTTTGACGTAAGGAGCCTGCAGATGGTGAAGTCTGACTTGGCACTCCGGGAGTTGGTTGCGGCGAGCGTCAAAGGTGACGATAACTTGGCGTTACATCTCCTCGCCGCGTCACCAACCTTGGCACGCGTATGTTTCCAAGCGGGAGCGACTCGTCAAACGGCCAAGACTTTCTACCTTGCTCCAATTGGGCGATATATCTGGGCGGGCGACACGGCATTGCACATTGCGGCCGCGGCGTACCAAACAGAAATGGTACGAATGCTGCTTTGTGCGGGCGCAGATGTCCACGCAAAGAATCGCCTCGGCGATGAGGCACTGCACGCCGCCGCTGTTGGCCAGCCGGGTTCACGAATGTGGAATCCGCCCGCCCAAGCGGCTACTATCGTCTGCCTCATCGAAGCGGGCGCCGACCCAAACACCATTAACAAAACTGGGGTTTCGCCGTTGCACCGGGCCGTACGGTCTCGTTGCGCCAAGGCGGTGCGAACCCTCCTCGAATGCGGCGCCGATCCCGCACTCCGGAACAAGAGCGGCTCCACACCAATGCTCCTCGCGACTCATAACACAGGACGAGGTGGTACCGGCTCGCCTGAAGCCAAGTCGCAACAGCAAGAGATATTGGGACTGCTTGAGCGACGAGCCCAAGGGTAACGGGCTGTTATGCCCTAAGAGACGTCGCAACAATAAGTTCCCATTGATAGGGGTAACTCCAACATCTAGAGACGCCCAACAAAGCCAGGGAAGTCTAACCCAGAGCCTCTGAGATGTGCTCCACAGGCTCGAAAGACGCGATCGATATTCCCAGCCAGGGCCCCCAGTCGATTATGTTATAGTTCTCGCTACCCCAAGCAAGGAGTGAGAACTCTAACATTATGCGAACCACTTCCTTCGATCCATCCGTCCTGCGCCAACATCTCCGCCGTAACAAGATCGCCGATCTGCCCGAGCTGAAACCCTCCGTGCCAACATCTCTGAGACCGTTTTAGTACTCTTAATTAATGAGCAGGGCGAGAAAGAAAAAGGAAGAGATGAACGGAAATTCTCTTGGTGTTCTTTCCTCGGGGGCTTTGGCTGGCGCGGAACGGAGCGGAGGCGAGCGTAGCGAGCCGCAGCGTAGTGCAGCGGCAGCCAAAGCGAGTGCCGACACGGTGCTAGCCTCGCGGCCTGATCCCGAAGTGGTCGCGAAAGCAAAGCGGCGCACCTTCACTGCGGAATATAAACTTAGCATCCTGCGGGAAGCCGAGGCCGCCGCTTCCACACGAGGAGGTATCGGAGCTCTCCTCCGCCGGGAAGGCTTGTACTCGTCGCTGCTGGCAACCTGGCGGCGCGAGCGGGCCAACGGCATCCTCGAGGCGTTGACTCCGCAGAAGCGCGGGCCGAAGTCCAGGCGCAATCCGATGGAAGAGGAAGTCCAGAAACTTCGCCGGCAGAACGCACGTCTCGCCGAAGATCTACGTAAGGCGCACATCATCATCGACGTCCAAAAAAAAGTGGCTGGAGCGCCGGGATAAACCGGTCTGAAGCAGGGGATGAAAGAGCCCTACGAGAAAGGAATAACGATCCGCTCGGCCCCGAGTTTGGCGATGAGCTGCCGCGAGGCAACCATCGAAGCATAAAACAGGGG
>Ga0193747_1000307_pt1 | contig 18092 bp, 16 predicted proteins | sample L1m2metaG_FD_143048 | JGI IMG/M metagenome (GOLD analysis project Ga0193747, IMG submission 143048) | Soil microbial communities from a riparian zone of the East river system, Colorado, United States - L1m2 | ecosystem: Environmental > Terrestrial > Soil > Riparian zone | place: USA: East River...
CGGCGCGACGACGATCACCGTCGCCGACGCGACGGGGATGGCCGCCGGGGACCACCTCCTCGTCGGCAACGCGCCCGCGAGCGAAGCGGCTGTCGTCGCGTCGGTCGCAGGAGCCGCGATCACTCTCGTCGCGGGTCTCCACAGCGCGCACGCGTTCGGTGAGGACGTCGTCCGCCCGAACGGCGCCATCAAGTACGTGGACGCCGAGCTGGCGCAGGACGTCTGCGCGCAACCGGGCCTGAGGCTCGCCTTCGGGAAGACCAACGATCCCGCGGTCACCGGCCAGGCCGCGACGCCGTACGTCTCCGGCCTGTCGCCGACCGGCACGCTCGTCGCGGCCAAGACCAAGTCGCCGAAGTTCTACGGCACGCCGCTGGTCGCCTGGCAGCCGACCCTCGCCACGGACCACTACGAGGTTCAGTGGAGCCATACGCGCTATCCGTGGCGGACAGCGGGCGACGGTCTGACCTACTCGACGGCGGCGTTGCTGCCGCTCAGGCCCGGCACCTGGTACTACCGGGTGCGGGGGATCGACGCGCTGATGCTCGGCACCAAGCCCGGCCTCTCATGGTCGGACCCGGTGCGGCTCGTCGTTACGAAGCCGCGCTTCAAGATCGTCCACTAGACGTTCTCGAGCAGCCTGCGGTCGGAGCGTCGGCGGGCCATCCGGCCGGCGAGCACTGCCACGCCTCCGAGAAGCAGCAGCGGCCCGGCGACCAGCAACGCGTAGACCAGGAACTCGAACTCGCGCAGGAGAACCGAGGCCGCGTCGTCGATCGTCCGATGGAAGCGTCCGGCCGGGGCCGCAGCAGGCTTAGGGCCGACGACTATCGCGAGCGCCACCGAGGCGAGCTGGGCGCGGCGGACGGTCGCCGAGCGCTGGCTCGTCAGCGCGGCGAGGCGCGTCTTGTCCTGCTGCAGGCGCTGCTCGAGAATCGCCCGCTGCTCCGGATTCAACGTGCCGGCGAGCTGCGCCTCGATCTTGGTGATGTCCCTGCGCAGCCGGCCGATCGTCGCGGTCAGGCCGTCGACCTTCTGCTGCAGGTCCTTGAGCACGATCTGCTGCTTGACCAGGTCGCCGTAACCCGAGAAGTGGGCGATCGCCGCCTGGACGTGCTCGATCGGGATTCGCAGCACGAGCTCGGAGTTGCCCGTCTTTCCGGGCGCCGAGTAGGCCGACCAGACGAGGTAGCCGCCCACCTTGCGCGTGAACGCGATCGCGTCGCGGGTCTGCTTCGAGAGCTCGTCCTGGCTGGCCACACGCACCCGCAGCACGGCGTCGTAGCGCTGCAGCCGCGTGCCGGACGGCGCGAGCGCCGGTGCGGGAAGCAAGTCCTTTGTGGCGCTCCTCAAGGCGGTGCCTGCCGTCTGGACAGACCCGAAGTTCTGCCGGACGACCGGCGGAAACGACGGAGCCCGGGCGGAGCCTTTGGCGGCCTCCGCGGCCACCGGGTGCGAGCTCGAGCCGTGGACGACGCCGAGCACGACCGCAACCGTGAGCGCCGCGGCGGCCGCGGCGAGGCAGGCGGCCGGCAGGCGGCGGCGCAGGTTCAGGTCCAGTCGCCGCGGCGGCGGCGGCGTCAGCGAGCTCACTCGGTCGCGCAGCTCCTCCGAGGCGACGGGTCGCGACGCGCGCAGCTCCGACGCGAGCTTCTCGTACCGATCGTCTACAAGCTCAAGCGGCGACACCGGCGCTCACCTCCTTCTCAAGCTTCTGCAGGGCGCGGCTGAGGCGTGTCGAGCACGCGGTCGCGCTGATTCCCAGGACGCGGGCGACGCTCTCGCCGTCCAGCTCGAGCACGACGCGCAACGCGAGCACTTCGCGCTCCGCGGCCGAGAGCCTGGCCAGCGCGCCCTCGAGCTCGGGCGAGAGGCCGTCGCCGAACGGCGCCTCGAAAGGCTCGCGCACCTCGAGCGAATACCGACCCTCGCGCCGCCGCCGCCGCTCCTCCGAGCGGAAGTGGTCGAGCGCCGTCGAGCGCGCTAGCTGGCAGAGCCAGGTGCGGGCGCTCCCGCGGCGCGGGTCGAACCGGCGCCAGCGCTCCAGCGCCCGGGCGAAGGTCTCGGCTGTCAGGTCCTCTGCCACGTTTCGGTCTCCCGTCAGGTAGACGAGGAACGCGAGCACGTCATCGAGATGGCGCTCGGCCGCCTCCGCGAACTCTGCGTTCGGTCTCACGGCTGCTATACGCCGCCGCGGGCTCATCGCGTCACACGGGCCTCAGCGCCCGCACCGCCTGGAGCACGGCGCGCTTGCTCACGCCCGTCTCGATCGTGACGTAGAGCCCGTGCAGGACGACCTGTCCCGTCCAGAACGGGTGCGAGGCTCCGCGCCCGCTCGACTCCTCGCCGGCCTGCAGCCGGAGCCAGCCCTTGGGGATGGTCTTCCAGCTCCCCGGATCGTCGGGCCGCTTCAACTCCTGGATGGTCACCGATCGCGCGGACTGCTCCGTCCCGTAGATCAGCTCGAGGCCGGTGCTCGTGTGCCCGTTGCTCTCCACGCTCATCGGATGAGTCGACGACAGCCTGAGGCCGGCGAGGCGAGGCCCGGCGCGCAGCCAGCCCTTCCCGAGCTTGACGGAGGGGGGCGCGCCGACGACGCCTGACCCGTGGCTCAGGCTGCCGCCGAGCGGGCTCGCCTGCTTCGTGCGCCGCCTGAACGTGGCGGGGGTATACGGCTCCGTCCGGGCGAGCAGGATGCGGTAGTCGATGGGGCGCCTGCCTTCGACGGCGAACCGGAAGGCGACAGGCTTGTACGTTCCGCGATCGATCGCCACCAGGCTCCCGGGACGGCCGTGGCCTGGGGACGGGAACCTGAGCCAGTAGATGGGACGGCCGTACAGCTTCCCGCTCCGCTCGAGCTTGGCCTCGCCCGACGCGAGCGCCTGGCGGTAGCCGGACCAGAGCGCCGTGTAAGCGGGATCGACCTGCCCGGCTGCCGAGCTGCCGGCTTGATGCACGGCCTCGCCGACGATCCGGCCCTGGTAGCGGAAGATGAGGTGGAACCGAGTCGAGCTCCGGTCGCTCCAGCTCTCGATTTGGTACGTCGGCACGATCGTGCGCCCGGTACTGAGGTTGATCAGCTCCGCGCCGACCGGCACGCGCGTGACCAGGTGCAGAACGCGCCCGTCGCCGATCGCCGCCAGCGCGCGGTCGAGGATCGGGTTGCCGCTCCCGCCGCCCGGCCAGAGCAGCACGGTGACGAGAGCCGCCGCCCCCGCCGCGGCGAGAGCCAGCGGGCGGGCCAGGGAGCGGCGGCGCGGCGGGCGTCGGAGCCGCTGTGTGTCGGCGACCGCGTCGGCGAGCGCGAGCAGCTCGGGCTCGTCGCGCAGGGTCTCGAGAACTTCCGGATCGCGTAGCGTCATGGCGTAACCCCTTCCCGTTCGAGCTCGGCGCGGAGCGCATCGAGCGCCCGCACGAACCGCATCTTCGCCGCGGCCTCGCTCACGTCGAGCCTGGCAGCGATCTCCGCGAACCGCGCGCCGCGCAGCAGCTTCAGCACGACCACCTGGCGCTGACCCTCCGGAAGGCTTTCGAGCGCCTTGCGCAAAGCCGAAGCGACCGCCGGGCCGTACTGGACAGCCTCGGCGGCCGGGGCCAGCGCGACTTCCGCGCCGCGCTTCCTGGCCTCGTCGGCGAACCGCCGCTTCGCGACCGTGTAGAGCCAGGCAAGCGCGGGCCCTCCCGTCTCGCGCAGCGACGCCGCCGCGTCGGCGAAAACCTGCTGCGTGAGCTCCTCGGCGCGGTGGTGATCGTGCGTGCGCCTCCGGACGTAGCGGTAGACCTGGTCGTAGTGCCGCCGGAATGCCCTGTCGGCAACGTCGTTCACGCCAGGTTTCTCGGCCACTCGACCGAAAGGTAACGCGGGCTCAGGCCGAGGCCCGCACCGCGTCCTCGTAGACGCGGTCGCGGGAGAAGCGCTCGAGCTCGTCGCTCAGTTGGTCGGCCGGAGAGGGCGCGTCGCCGGACGGGAACGGCGTCGGCTCGCCGTCGATCTCGACGCCGGTCAGCTTGTCGGCGGCCTCATGCTCGAGCTCGACCTTACGGCCCAGCCGCGAGCGCAGCCAGCCGGCCAGTAGGTGCGCCTGCGCCTCGGTGCCGACGACCTTGATCCGGTGCACCTCCGCAATTTCAGGCCACAAAGACGCGAGCTGCAGGCGCCAGCGGCTCGTCCGCGCCCAGGCGATGTCGGACACGACGACGCGGTCGAAGATCTCGGCGAGCGGATCGTACGGCTCGGGCAAATACGGCCACTCGGTGCTGTCGACGATCAGGCGGTCGACCGTGCGGACCAGCTGCTCGAACGGCTGCTCCCCGAACGGCGGCAGCCCGCGCCAGCGCAGGAAGACCGGCAGGTCGGGCAGGAGGAGCGGCTCGACCACGCTCGCCGGCGCCTGGACGCGGTTGCCGCGCAGGCGCAGCCGGATCGTCTCGGTGCAGATCTGCCGTCCGTGGCCCGCTGCGTACCGGTCGACCTCGACGCTCCCGTCGAGCCCGTCGTCCGCGTCCGGCTCGGGGAAGAGCACGATCGTCCGTGACGGGTGCCGCTCCGCGAGCCCGGAGAGCACGTCCTCCACCGCCTCGACCCACGCCTCCGGCACCCAGGCGCAATGGGTCATCACGCTCGTCCGTTGGAACGGCTCGCCCGACTCCGGGTCGAGCCGCTGCGCCCCGAGCTCTCGCTCGATCTGGGAGATCGACCCTAGTGCCGCCGCCACGAGCGTCCGTCCCTGCGCATCAGGTCGTCCGCGGCCGCCGGCCAGGTACCCGCCTCGTAGTTCGGGAAGGCCGGCCGGTCGCGCTTCCAGAACGCGACGATCGCGTCCACGAGCGACCACTGCTCCTCGACCTCGTCCGCACGCGTGAACAGCGTCGCGTCGCCGAGCAGGCAGTCGAGGATCAGCCGCTCGTAGGCCTCGGGGATCCCGGTGCGGAAGGCGCCGCCGTAGAGGAAGTCCATGTGCACGGTGCGCAGCGTCATGCCCTGGCCGGGCACCTTGGCGGCGAACTCGAGCGAGACGCCCTCGTCGGGCTGGATGTGACAGACGAGCACGTTGGGCTGCAGGTTCTCCTCGCCGGCGTCCTCGAACGGCGGGTGCGGCGCCTTCTTGAACTCGATCGCGATCGTCGTCTCGCGGCGCGCGAGCCGCTTGCCCGCGCGGACGTAGAACGGCGTGTCCGCCCAGCGCCAGTTGTCGACGTACAGCTTGGCCGAGACGAAGGTCTCGGTCAGCGAGCTCGGGTCGACGTCAGCCTCCTCGCGGTAGGCTGGCACCTCCTCGCCCTCGACGTAGCCGCGCCCGTACTGGCCGCGGACGACGTGCTTCGGCCCCGGCGTGTGCATCGCGCGCAGCACCTTCACCTTCTCGTTGCGGACCGAGTCGGCGGTGAAGTCGATCGGCGGCTCCATCGCGGTCAGCGCCACGAGCTGGAGCAGGTGGTTCTGGAAGATGTCGCGGATCGCGCCCGCCTGCTCGTAGAAGCCGGCGCGGCCCTCGATTCCGATCGACTCGGCGACCGTGATCTGCACGTGGTCGACGAACTGGCGGTTCCAGATCGGCTCGAAGATGCCGTTCGCGAAGCGCAGCGCCAGCAGGTTCTGGACCGTCTCCTTGCCGAGGTAGTGGTCGATCCGGAAGATCTCGCTCTCGTCGAAGGTTTGCTGCAGCTCGATGTTCAGCGCCTTGGCCGTCTCGAGGTCGCGGCCGAAGGGCTTCTCGACGATCAGGCGCGTCCAGCCCTCGGTCGAGCGGTGCTTCCCGACCTTCTCGACGATGGTCCCGATCGCGCTCGGCGGGACGGCGAGGTAGTAGACGCGGTTGCCGGCGGTGCCCTGCGTCTCGTCGAGCTCGTTCAGCACCTTCTCGATCTCCACGTGGCCGCTCTCGTCGGCGAACTCGAGCGCGACGTAGCGCATCCGCTCGGCGAGCCAGTCCCAGGTCTCCTGGTTGAACGGGTCGCGCCCGAACTCCTGGATACCAGCCTTCATCCGCTCGCGGAACTCGTCGTCGCTCTCCTCGTTGCGGGCCGCGCCGACGATGCCGAATCGCTCGGGCAGGAGGCGCCGCAGCGCCAGCGAGTAGAGCGCCGGGAGCAGCTTGCGCTTGGTCAGGTCGCCGGAGGCGCCGAAGATGACGATCGCGCACGGGTCGGGCGCGCGCCGGAGCGTGAGCCCCTCCATCAGCGGGTTCTCTTGCCGGCGCTCGGCCTGCGCCGCTTCGGTCATCCGCCCTTCTCCAGGTGGCCGCCGAAGGCCCTGCGCATGGCCGAGAGGACGCGGTTGCCGAACTCCGCCTCGCCACGCGAGGAGAAACGGTCGAACAGCGAGGCCGAGAGGACCGGCACCGGCACGCCCTCCTCGACCGCGGCCTGCACCGTCCAGCGACCCTCGCCCGAGTCGCTCACGCGGCCGGCGTAGTCGTCGAGCGTCGGCGACTCGTGCAGCGCCTGCGCCGTGAGGTCGAGCAGCCAGGACGCGACCACCGAGCCGCGGCGCCAGAGCTCCGTCACCGCGGCGAGATCGAGCTCGTAGCGGTAGTGCTCGGGGTGCTGGATCGGCGCCGTCTCGGCGTCGGCCTCCTGGTCGGCCATGCCCACGTTCGCGTGCCTGAGGACGTTCAGCCCCTCGGCGTACGACTGCATGATCCCGTACTCGATCCCGTTGTGGACCATCTTCACGAAGTGGCCCGCGCCGGGCGGGCCGCAGTGGAGCCAGCCCTGCTCCTCGGGCGTGGGGTCGCCCGTGCGGCCGGGCGTGCGCTCGGCGCCCTCGACCCCGGGGGCCAGCGCCTCGAGTACCGGCCGCAGGCGGTCTACGGCCTCGTCGTCGCCGCCGACCATGAGGCAGTAGCCGCGTTCGAGGCCCCAGACGCCGCCGCTCGTGCCGCAGTCGACGAAGTGGATTCCGCGCTCGGCGAGCTCGTTCGAGCGGCGCAGGTCGTCCACGTAGTACGAGTTGCCGCCGTCGATGATCGTGTCGCCCTTCTCCAGATGCGGCGCGAGCTCCGAGACGACGGCGTCGACGACGGCGGCGGGCACCATCAGCCAGATCGCGCGCGGGGGGTCGAGCTGGCCGACCAGCTCCTCGAGCGACGACGCCGTCGACTCGCTGCTCCGGTCGTAGGTCTTCATGTCGTGGCCGGCCTTGCTCAGCCGCTCCGTCATGTTCCCGCCCATCCGGCCGAGTCCAACCATTCCGAGCTGCATCAGAGGTCCTCCAGTCTCACGCGGGCCGCGCGGCGGCCGCGCTCCTCGAGCGAGGCGAGGTCGCCGGCCGCCTGCGCGCGGATCAGTCGCCTGAACCCGAACGGCTGGCCGGGGATCGAGACCTCGTCGCCCGGATCGTCGACGACCTGGACGAACAGGCCGGTGTTCGGACCGCCCTTGTGCAGCTGGCCGGTCGAGTGCAGGTAGCGCGGGCCGATCCCGTGCGTCACGACGCAGCCGGTTTCGCTGCGGGCGCGCTCGATCAGCGGTTCGAGCTCCGCCTCCCGCGCCGGGTCGATGAAAGCCTGGATGCAGACGTAGTCGCCGGGCTCAGCCTGCGCGAAGAGCTCCTCGAGCGAGCCGCGCGGCTCGACGTCGGGCTCGCCGCCTGCCGCCAGGACCTCGTTCGTTCGGTCCTTGGCCGCCTGAACGTCCGGCTGGTCGAACGGGTTGATCTCGAGGATCGAGCCGGCGACGGCCGTGGCGAACTCCCAGCGGAAGAACTCCTGGCCGAGCTCGTACGGCGACGAGAGCCGCACCTCGGGAGCCTGGCGGTCCGGCCCATCGGGCGACTCGCCCGGCGCGGGCACGAGCCCCTTGCCCAGCTTCCCGGTCGACTCGGCGATCAGCTGCTCGGCCCAGAGCCCGAAGTCGCCGGTGTTGGGGTTGATCGTGATCTTGTCGCGTCCGTCGCGCCAGCCGCTGCCGAGCTCGAGGCCGAGCTCGAGGCCAGGGTTGCCCTCATCGCCGTGGCAGGCCTCGACCATCTCGTCGACCCGCTCGAAGAAGCGCTCGAGGTCGACGCCCATCAGCACCGCCGGGACGATCCCGAAGCTCGACAGCGCCGAGTAGCGGCCGCCGATCGTCGGCTCGCCCTCGAAAACCTCGAGGAAGCCGTGGTCGCGGGCGTGGGCCTCCAGGCCCGAGCCGGGGTCGGTGATCGCCGCGAAGTGCTCGCCGCGCTTGTTGGCCTTGTTCCAGAAGTAGTCGAGGTGGCAGCGGGTCTCGAGCGTCGAGCCGGACTTCGAGGCGGCGATGAAGAGCGTGCGCTCCGGGTCGAGCGTCTCGGTCGCGTGCCGGATCGCCGCGGGATGCGTCGTGTCGAGGACGTGGAACGAGTCGGCCCCGAAGGTCTGCTTGAGCACGTGCGGCGCCAGGCTCGAGCCGCCCATGCCGAGCAGCACGAAGGTGTCGATCACCCCGGGAGCGGTCACGTCCTCGGCGAACTGGACGAGCTTGCCGATCCGGCTGCGAATGCGCATCGGCTCGTCGAGCCAGCCGAGCCACTTGGCTTCGTCCTGCCCGGTCCAGACGGTGGCGTCGCGAGCCCAGATCCGCTCGACCAGCTCGGCGGGGGCGACGGCACTCACGCAGCCTCCTCGAGGAAGCCGAGCACGAGCTCGTCGAACTCGGCGGGCCGCTCCATGCTCGGCACGTGCGCGGTCGCGGCGATCGTGGCGTGCCTCGCGCTCGGAATCTCGCGCGCCAACCGCTCGGCGATCGCATGCATGTCCGGCAGATCCTCCTCGCCGACGAGCACCAGGGTCGGAACCCCGATCTCGCCGAGGCGCTCGGCCAGGTCGGGCACGAGCAGCTCCTCCTCGGCGCCGTCGCCGACGGGAAGCTGGAGCTCGAGCGCGCGGCGCTGCATCTCGCCGACCCGCGCGCGTACTGCCGGGTCGACCTCATCCGGGCCGCGCCTCGGCCCGTCGACCCACATGCGGAGATTTATCTCGACCGCCGCGTCGAGGTCGCCTGCCTCCAGCGCGGCTTCCTCCTCGTGCCAGCCGGCGACCGTCTCGGCCGACCAGTCATGTCCGGGCAGGCCCGGAGCGACGAGGACGAGCGCGCGGACAAGATCCGGGCGGGCGAGCCCGACCTCGAGGACGACCCGGCCGCCGAGCGAGACGCCGACCAGCGCGACGCGCTCGAAGTTGTGGAGCTCGAGCGCCTCGATCAGATCGCGCGCGTTCGAATAGCGGCCCGCCTCGAGCGGCGTGCGGCCGAACCCGCGCAGGTCGCCGCGGAGAACGCGGAACCGGCGCGCGTACGACTCCCACTGGCCATCCCACATGCGGCTGTCGCAGATTCCCTCGTGCACGAGCGCGAGCGCCGGCCCTTCGCCGGCAACCTCCGTGTAGATCGCCACGCGCCGAGCCTCAGGCCGAGACGAGCTCGCCGCGCTTCGCCTTCACGCCGTCCAGGAGCTCCGTGAACGAGTCGGAGAACTTCTGGACGCCCTCCTGCTCGAGCGTCGCAACCACGTCGTCGTAGTCCACCCCCGCCTCGGCGACCCGCTCGAAGACGCGGTGCGCCTCGTCGAGGTCACGCTCGAGCGTTGCCGCCGACTCGCCGTGATCCTGGAACGCATCGATCGTCTCCTGCGGCATCGTGTCGACTGTCTCCGGCCCGATCAGCTCCTCGACGTACATGACGTCTCGGTAGTCCGGGTTCTTGGTCGAGGTCGAGGCCCAGAGGCAGCGCTGCGTGCGGGCGCCCTTGTCGTGCAGCGCCTGCCAGCGCTCGCCGGAATGGAGCTCCTTGTAGCGCTCGTACGCGAGCTTGGCGTTGGCGATCGCGAGCTTGCCCTTCAGCTCGTCGGGGGCGCCGGCTTCGTCCAGCCGCCGGTCGGCCTCGGTGTCAACGCGGGAGACGAAGAAGCTCGCGACCGACGCCACCGGGTCCGGGTCGCCGCCGCCCTCGACCAGCCGCTCCAACCCGCGGTGGTAGGCCTCGACGACCTCCTCGTAGCGCTTGAGCGAGAAGATCAGCGTGACGTTGATGTTCTGCCCACGCGCGATCATCTCCTCGATCGCCGGGAGCCCGTCCTTCGTCGCCGGGATCTTGATGAAGCAGTTCGGGCGGTCGACCTGGTCGTGCAGGCGCTGTGCCTCGGCGATCGTCCCGTCCGTGTCGAACGCGAGGTTCGGGTCGACCTCGAGCGAGACGTACCCGTCCTTCCCGTTGCCGCCGTCCCAGACCGGCCGCAGCAGGTCGCAGGCTTCCTGGACGTCCCTGATCGCGAGCGCGAAGAAGACCTCTTTCGGATCCTCCTGCTGCGTGAGCACCTCGCGGAACTGTTCGTCGTAGGCATCGCCCTCGGCGATCGCCTTCTGGAAGATCGTCGGGTTCGAGGTCACGCCGACGACCGAGTCCTCCTTCATCAGGCGCGCGAGCTCGCCCGTCTTGAGCAGCCGCCGCGAGAGGTAGTCGATCCAGACGCTCTGTCCGAGCGCCGAAAGCTGGTGCATTCGTGAGTCAGCCATATGTCTTCTCCCCTTCCGTCTCCGCGATCTTCTCAAGTCTGCGCACGTAACGCTCGCCTCCTTCGAAACGGGCTCCCAGAAACGCCCGCACGAGCTCGCCCGCAAGCGATGTCCCGATCACCCCGGAGCCGAGGCAAAGCACGTTCATGTCGTCGTGCTCGACCCCTTGGTGCGCCGAGTAGGTGTCGTGGCAGAGGCCGGCGCGGATGCCGCCGAACTTGCAGGCCGCGACGGAGGCGCCGACACCGGACCCGCAGACGAAGACCGCTCGCTCGGCGGCGCCGTCGTGGATCGCCTCGGCGACCTCGCGCGCCTTGTCCGGATAGTCGATCCGCGGCTCCGGCTTGTCCGTCCCGAGATCGACGATCTCGTGCCCGAGACCTTCCAGCTCCGCGAGCACACACTCGCGGAGCTTGACCCCGCGGTGATCGAAAGCGACCGCAACTTTCATAGAAGCGTTACGTTACAACTATGGAAGACGCCGAGCGCTGGCGCGAGCTGGGTCAACAGTTCCGAGTCGACTCGATCCGCGCGAGTGCGGTCGCCAACTCCGGGCATCCGACCTCATCGATGTCGGGCGCCGACCTCATGGCCGTGCTGCTCGACGCCCACCTCCGCTACGACTTCGGCGAGCCGGACGACCCGCACAACGACCACCTGATCTTCTCGAAGGGGCACGCCTCGCCGCTGCTCTACTCGATGTACCGCGCCGCCGGCGCGATCGACGAGGCTGAGCTGCTCACCTTCCGCAAGTTCGGCAGCCGGCTCGAGGGGCATCCGACTCCCGACATCCCCTGGGTGGACGTCGCCACCGGCTCCCTCGGCCAGGGCCTGCCGGACGCTGTCGGCGTCGCGCTCGCCGGCAAGAACCTCGACCGCCTGCCCTACCGGACCTGGGTGCTCTGCGGCGACAGCGAGATGGCCGAAGGCTCGATGTGGGAGGCCTTCGAGCACGCGGCCTTCTTCGAACTCGACAACCTGACGGCGATCATCGACGTCAACCGGCTCGGCCAGCGCGGCGAGACGATGCACGGCTGGGACCTCGACTCGTACGCGCATCGCGCCAAGGCCTACGGCTGGCATGCGATCGAGATCGACGGCCACGACGTCGAGGCAATCGACCGCGCCTACTCGGAGGCGGAGTCGACCTCCGGGCAGCCGACGGTGATCGTCGCGCGGACGATCAAGGGCAAGGGCGTGAAGGAAGTCGAGGACCAGCCGGGCTGGCACGGCAAGGCGCTCGACCACCCCGAGCAGGCGATCGAGGAGCTCGGCGGGGTCCGCAACATCGTCGTCGACGTGCACAAGCCGGACCGCAGCACCGAGCCGCACGTGTTCGAGGCCTCCGGCGAGCTGGAGCTTCCCACCTGGGACGAGGGCGAGGAGATCGCCACGCGGCTCGCGTACGGCGAAGCGCTCGAAGCTCTGGGAGCGGCCCGCGGCGACGTGGTCGCCGTCGACGGCGAGGTCTCGAACTCAACCTACGCCGAGCTGTTCGCCAAGGCCCACCCCGAGCGGTACTTCGAGATGTACATCGCCGAGCAGCAGCTGGTTGCGACGGCGGTCGGCCTGCAGGTGCGCAACTGGGTGCCGTTCGCGTCGACCTTCGCAGCCTTCTTCTCCCGCGCCTACGACTTCATCCGCATGGCCGCGATCAGCCAGGCGAACATCAGGCTCTGCGGCTCGCACGCCGGCGCGTCGATCGGCGAGGACGGGCCGTCGCAGATGGCCCTCGAGGACCTGGCGATGATGCGCGCCGTCCACGGCTCGACCGTGCTCTACCCCTCCGACGCGAACCAGACCGCGAAGCTCGTGGCCGCGATGGCCGACCGCGACGGGATCGTCTTCATGCGCTCGACGCGAGCCGCCACGCCGGTCATCTACGGGGCGGACGAGGAGTTCCCGATCGGCGGCTCCAAGGTCATCCGCGAGGGCGACGACGTCACCATCGTCGGCGCCGGGATCACGCTGCACGAGGCGCTCAAGGCGGCCGAGCAGCTCGCGGGCGAGGGGATCGAGGCGCGCGTGATCGACCTCTACTCGGTCAAGCCGGCCGACGGCGAGACGTTGCGCGCCGCGGCCGAGGAGACCGGCGGGCGCGTGCTCACGGTCGAGGACCACTGGCCCGAGGGCGGCATCGGCGACGCCGTGCTCGAGGCGCTCTCGGCCGGCGGCGAGCTGCCGGCCCGCGTCGTCCGCCTCGCGGTCCGCGACATGCCCGGCTCCGGCAAGCCCGCCGAGCTGCTGGCTGCGGCGGGCATCGACGCCGACCACATCGCGGAAGCCGCCCGGTCGCTGGTCGGCGCTCCGATCGCCGCGCGGTAAGCGGTTTCGCTTCCCGACTACGCTTGGCCCATGGCCGTGGTCACCGCTACCAACCTGCGCAAGGAGATCGCCGGGTCGCTCCTGTTCGAGGGCGTCTCGTTCTCGGTCGAGCGCCGTGACCGGCTCGCGCTCTCCGGGCCGAACGGCGCCGGCAAGACGACGCTGCTGCGGATGCTCGCCGGCGAGAGCGAGCTCCACGGCGGCGAGCTCGCGCTGGCCAAAGGCACCCGGATCGCGCTTCACGACCAGCGGCCGCCGCTCGACCGCGGCCTCACGCTCGACGACTACGCGCTCTCCGGCGCGCGCGACCTGATCGAGACCGAAGAGGAGCTGAGCGCGCTCGAGCAGGCGATGGCCGCGGGCGACCACGAGCCGGCGACGCTGCGCCGCTACTCCGACGCGCAGGCGAGGCTCGAGCACGCGGGCGGCTACCGCTGGCGCGACCGGGCCGCCGGGGCGCTGCGAGGACTCGGTTTCGCCGACGCCGACCTCGGCCGGCCGCTCGAGACCTTCTCGGGCGGCGAGCTGACGCGCGCCTCGCTGGCACGCGCGCTGGCCGGCGATCCCGACCTGCTCCTGCTGGACGAGCCGACGAACCACCTGGACGTCGAGAACCTCGAGTGGCTCGAGCAGGAGCTGCAGTCGCTCGACGCCGCGGTGATCCTCGTCGCGCACGACCGCTGGTTCCTCGAGGCGGTCACCACCGGCGTGCTCGAGCTCGAGGCCGGCCGCTCGCTGTTCTTCCCCGGCCCGTGGCACGTGTGGCGGATCGAGAAGGCCGCGCGGGCGCAGGCTGCCGCGAAGACGGCGGAGCGCGTCGGGACGGACATCGCCCGCCTCGAGCGCTTTGTCGAGCGTTTCCGCTACAAGAAGTCGAAGGCGAAGCAGGCCCAGGCGAAGCTGACGCAGATCGGCCGCCTGCAGACCGAGCGCGCGCAGGCCGCCGGCGAGCACGAGCTGCTCACGCGCCGCAGCAAGTCACTCGGCTTCGACTTCCTCAAGCCCGCGCGCAGCGGCCGGACCGTTGTCGAGGCGTCAGACCTGGAGGTCTCGGCAGGCGAGAAGGAGCTGCTGCACGACGCATCGTTCGCGATCGAGCGCGGCGAGCACGTCGGTCTGGTCGGCCCCAATGGTTCTGGCAAGACGACGCTGCTGGAAACGATTCTCGGAGCACGGGAGCTGGTCGACGGGACCGTGCGGATGGGCTACGGCGTCGAGGCCGCGTACTTCTCGCAGCACGAGGTCGAGCTCGACGAGCGCGGGAGCGTTCTGGACTGCGCGCAGCGGGCGACGAGCCTGCCGCGGCCCCAGGCGCAGTCGCTGCTCGGCCGCTTCCTCTTCTCGGGCTGGGAGGCACACGAGAAGCCGGTCGTCGCGCTCTCGGGCGGCGAACGGCGGCGGCTGGCGCTTGCGCTCGTGGTCGCCTCGGGAGCGAACCTGCTCGTGCTCGACGAACCGACGAACCACCTCGACCTCGAGAGCCGGGAGGCGCTGGAGGCCGCGCTCGACGCATTTCCGGGAACGGTGCTGCTCGTCTCGCACGACCGCGCGTTGCTGGACGCGGTCGCGGAGCGGCTGCTCGCGATCGAGGACGGCACCATCCACTCGTACGACGGCGGCTGGGCGGATTACGCGCAAAGGCGAGCCGAGCCGGAGCCCGAGCCGGCCAAGCCCGCCGCTCCGCGTAAGGAGAAGCCGCGACCCGAGCCTGTGAAGCCGGCGCGGCCGAAGGCTCTGGAGCAGCTCGAGGGCGAGATCTCGCAGCAGGAGGAAGCGGTCGCCGAGCTCGAGCGCCGCCTCGCGGATGACTGGTCGGACGTCGAGACGCTCGCCGCGCACCGCCGGGCCCGGGACGAGCTGCAGGCGCTCATCTCCCGTTGGGAGCGCCTGTTCGAGGAAGCGCAGGCCTAGGGCGAGCCTTCTTCGAACGTCGCAATCAGCGCCTCCGCGACGACGCGCATCGGCCTCCCCGAGATCTGGCTCGCCTTCCGCAGGCGGGCGAACGCCTCCTGCTCGTTCAGGCTCTCGCGCTCCATCAGCAGCCCCTTCGCCCGCTCGATCGCCTTGCGCGCGACGAGGGCCTCGGCCAGCGAGTCGGCCTGCTCGCGCAGGGCGGCCAGCTCCTCGTGGCGCGCCCGCGCCGTGCGGATCGCCGGCAGCAGGTCCTGCTCGCGGAACGGCTTGACGAGATAGCCGAAGACGCCGGCCTCGACCGCGCGGGCGACCAGCTCGTCCTGGCCGTAGGCCGTCAGCATCACGATCGGGATCGGCCGCTCATCGAGGATGCGGCGAGCCGCTTCGATCCCGTCGAGCCGAGGCATCTTCACGTCGAGAACGGCGAGGTCCGGCTGCTCGGTCCGCGCGAGCTCGACCGCCTCGAGCCCGTCCTTCGCCTCGGCGCAGACCTCGAAGCCGGAGCGTTCCAGCAGCTCCCGCAGGTCAAGCCGGATGATGGTCTCGTCCTCAGCGACGAGGATCCGCATGAGCAGATGGTATGTACACGCGCCCGTTTCCCCACCCTTGGGTGGGGAAGAGAGTGTTCCACCCGCCACCCGCGTTGAGCGTATCGACGAAACACGCGCGTGTCTGTGACCGGACCGTGCCGAAAGCGTGACTTCTTCCCCCAGGCCGAGGCCGAAGCCAACGCGGCTCTCAGACCGGGAAGACCACCTCGGCCCGCAGGCCGCCGTTCGACTCCAGCGCGAGCCGCCCGCCCAGCTCGTCCTGCACCAGCGCCCGCACGATCGAGAGGCCCGTCCCCGACACGGGCTCGCCGTCGACCCCGCTCCCGTCGTCGGCGATCGCCAACACGACCTCGCCCTCGCGCCGAGCCAGCTCGACCCGAACGACGTCACCGCCGTGCTCGAGCGCGTTCTGAAGCAGCTCGGAGAACACGAGCGCGAGCGCCGTCGCGCGGTTGCCGGCGAGCGAGACCTCCTCCAGCGAGACCTCGACGCTCTTCGACGCGCCGAGCCCCTGCACGAGCATCGCGCGCAGCCGGTCGAGCAGCTCCGCCAGCTCGACGTCCTCGTCCCGCCGCTCGGTCAGCACCTCGTGGACGGCCGCGATCGCGAGGACGCGGTTGACCGAGTCGTTCAGCGCCTTCTGCGCGTCGACGCCATCTGTCCTCGCCTGCAGCCGCAAGAGCGAGGCCACCGTCTGCAGGTTGTTCTTGACCCGGTGGTGGATCTCCTGGGCGAGCACCCCGCGCAGTACCGCCCGCCCGTGCTCGAGCGCGACCGCCGCATGGCTCGCGATCGACGCGAGCAGCGCCCGATCGTCCGCGCTGAACGGCGTGTCCCGGTCGCAGACCAGCTCGCCGACCTGCCGGCCCTTCCAGCGCAGCGGCACGCGCACCGCATGCTTGCCCGCGACGCCTTCCGGCCAGACGACCTCGCCGTCCTCGAGCACGAGCGCCGCGCCGGTCGCGCCCAGCGCGTCGACCGTCGCCTCGACGATCCCCTCCAGCGACTCCTCCAGGTAGAGCGACTCGGAGACCGCCTCGGAGATTCGCGCCAGCGCCTCGAGCTCGACGACACGCCGCTGGGCGCCCGCGTACAGCTTGGCGTGCTCGATCGTCTGCGCGACCTGCGCGCCGATCGCCAGCAGCAGCTCGATCTCCGCGGCGGTGAACTCCCGCGGCTCGCGCGTACGGACGTTCAACGCCCCCTCCAGCCGTTCGCGCGCGAGGATCGGGACCGCCAGGATCGACTCGTACTCGTCCTCGGGCAGGTTGGCGAAGGCCTTGAAGCGTTCGTCGAGATGCGCCTGCGACGGGATCATCACCGGCTCGCGCTGGGCCGCCGCCGTGCCGGTAATTCCCTCGCCGGGGCGCATCCGCGGTCGCCCGGTCATCTCCTCGACGCGGGTGCCGTGCGTGGCGCGCAGGACGAGCTCGTCGGCCTGCTCGTCGTAGAGGTAGACGAAGCAGGCGTCGGCCCCGAGCGCGTCGGCGACCTTGCTCGCGACGAGCGAGAGCACCTCCTCGAGGTCGAGCGTCGAGTTGACCGCCGCGATCGTCTCGGTCAGGAGGCGCAGGTGGCGGCCGGTCTCGTCCACCGGGCCACGATAGCGCCGGCGCGGCGCGTCGCTAACAAAACCTTTACTCGGTCCGCAGATTGCGCTTGCACCCGGCAGGTACCGTGCGGATCGATGTCGGTCCCCGCGTCGCAGCTGCTCCAGACGTCCGGCTACCTGGTGGCCGACGCCCGGGGCCGCGTGGTCGGGCGGGTCGAGTGCCCGATGTACGGGACACAGCCGGACATCCCCGACGCGCTCTCCGTCCGCCGCGGGTTCGCCCGCAAGCGACGCCTCGTTCCGGTCGACGCGGTCGAGCAGATCGACGGCTCGAGCGAGATCGTCGGCCTCAGCGTCGAGCGCGACTCGCTCCGCAGTTTTCTTTAGACGGACGGGCCCAGAACGACCACGAGCTGCGGAAAATCCAGCAGCTCGCGGTCGGCCGTCAGTTGGATCCCGCCTGCCGCAGAGCGGGCGAGATCCCGGCGATCATCTCACAGCACGGACAGGTATCGCTCGCGTTCCCAGTCCGTCAGCTGCACCCGGTAATCGTCCCACTCCTTCCGCTTCAGCTCGACGTAGCGGTCGAAGATGTGCGGGCCGAGCGCTTTGCGCGCCAGGTCGGACTGCGCCAGCTCGTCGATCGCCTCGCCGAGCGTCTCCGGCAGCGAGACGATCCCGCGCTCGCGCCGCTGCTCCGGCGTCAGGTGGTAGAGGTTCGTCTCCATCGGCTCGGGCAGCTCGTAGCCACGCTCGATCCCCTCGAGCCCCGCGTGGAGCAGGGCAGCGAAGGTCAGGTACGGATTGCACGCCGGGTCCGGGCAGCGGATCTCCGCGCGCGTCGCCTGCTCCGACCCCGGCTTGTACAGGGGGATCCGGATCAGCGCCGAGCGGTTGCGCTGCGACCAGGCGACGTAGACCGGCGCCTCGTAGCCGGGCACGAGCCGCTTGTACGAGTTGACCCACTGCGCGAAGATCGCTGAGATCTCGCGCGCGTGCCGGAGCTGGCCGGCGATGAAGGCCTTGCCGACCTCGGAGAGGTGCCACTTGTCGTCGCCGTCGAAGAAGGCGTTGCGCCCGTCCGAGAAGAGCGACATGTGCGTGTGCATCCCGGAGCCGTTCTCGCCGAAGATCGGCTTCGGCATGAAGGTCGCGTGGAAGCCGGCCTTCTTGGCGATCTCCTTGACGATCAGGCGGTAGGTGACCGTGTGGTCGGCCATGGTCAGCGCAGGCGCGTAGCGCATGTCGATCTCGTGCTGCGAGGGGCCGACCTCGTGGTGG
>Ga0193747_1000308_pt1 | contig 18068 bp, 16 predicted proteins | sample L1m2metaG_FD_143048 | JGI IMG/M metagenome (GOLD analysis project Ga0193747, IMG submission 143048) | Soil microbial communities from a riparian zone of the East river system, Colorado, United States - L1m2 | ecosystem: Environmental > Terrestrial > Soil > Riparian zone | place: USA: East River...
AGACCAGAAATTACCACTACTTTCAGTGGTGTTAGCGACAGAGGAGCCGCCGCTGTGGTCACCGTTAGTCGGAATAATGGGATTGCAAACATCCATCAGCATACATCGATGGCAGAGAGCAGCGAGGGAACTTATCCGCTACGCCTTATCTCGGATTTACTTGACTCGATTGGTGCCGCAAGCGATTGTGTCCAATTAGAATATTCGTCCGGGGGCACATTAAGGCTGAAATTTCTACTCCTCGAATCTGTGACATTACAGCTTTACCTAGCAGCGCAAGTGGTTAGATGAAGTTATTTTCCATAATATTCTTTTAAACTGCTTTTATTGGGTGACGTTAGATTATATTGGTGGAATGGAAAATAGAAGTAGAGACGAGATAACTGCCCGTATATTGGAAGCCGCGAATAAGGGTACAACCAAGACAGAAATCATGTACGAGACGTTTCTAACTTATGACAAGTTAAGTGAATATTGCGTGGTCCTTCTAGAAAGTGGCCTAATAGAATACCAGAGAGGCGAACGAACTTACAAGACAACAGAAAGGGGATTGTCTTTTTTGCGTGATCACAGAGAAACTGAATGTAAAATAGCACGCACATCAACATCAAATTTACTCCAATTCGAAAAGGTACTAGTTGTTGGATTAGGACAGTTAGGACTTCCTGTGGCAAAGTATGTGAAAGAGAGAGGATTTGACACATATGGATACGACATTAGTGCAAAGGCAATGGAACGAGCTGAAAAGATAGCAGGAATAAAGAAAGCTGATGATGCTACCTTTAGTAGTAGCGAACTTAACGATTTTGATGTATATATAATAACCGTTTCTACACACAGGCCTGATGATATGTTCTCACCTCAAATAGACGGTTTATTATCTGTAGTTGAGAAAATTTCGAGGGAAGCAAAAAAGAATGGAGCACTTGTATCAATAGAAAGTACCATTCCCAAGGGGACATCGAAGAAAGTATTTGAAATGTTAAGCCATAGATTACATGTAGTTCATGCTCCACACAGATGGTATGCTTTGGAAGAAAAGGTGCATGGTGTAAATCAGTTGCGTGTAATAGGCGGAGTATGTGATTGTTGTATCAAGGCAGGTATGCAATTTTACGATGGAGGAGCTTCTCATTCTTTGAATTCTTATTCTTCATTTTCATCTCTAGCTTCCTTATCTTCCTCCTCTTCCTCAGCACCACAACACCACATTAGTAACAATAATAATAATAATAGTAATAATAATAATGAAATGAGTCTGGGAATCCCTATGCATCCAGTAACAGAAATTGAAATTGCGGAAGTAACCAAGGTCATTGAAAATGCACACAGATATTTACAGATAGCATTCGCTGAGGAACTCTACTTATATTGTCAAGCAAATAACATAAACTTTCCAGAATTACGAGATGCTCTGAATACTAAATGGAATGTCAACATTTTAGAACCAAGAGAAGGCATAGGGGGGCACTGCCTGCCAAAAGATACAAAGATGTTTCTTCACTCATCCAAGTCTATAAGAAGCAAAATACTTACAGCATCTATAGAAGCGGATCAGCATTATCGAAGATATAGACACACTAGAGGTGGTGGGATGAATAATTATGAAGACGATAGCGGTGACGGTACGCAGATAACAACAATAGATGATACGCAAAAGCCTGTTTTTAATAATCGAGGTCACTATGGTGAGTAGAAAACCGTCAGTCGTAGCTTTTGGTGCGCACCCGGATGATATAGAAATAGGCATGGGAGGGACAATAGCAAAACTAAGTGCGCAGGGATATGACGTAAATCTGGTAGTAGCTACGTTGCCGAACTTTGTCGAGATAGACAAAAAAGAGGAACGGCGAAATGAATCAACAATATCAGCGAAAGTGATGGGATGTAAAACTCCAGAGTTTCTGGATTTAACTCCTGACGAAATCACCTTTGGTAGACGTTTCGTAACAAAGGTAGACGAAATTATCAATAGACACAAACCCGAAGCTGTTTTTACTCAATGGATAGGAGACTCTCATCAGGATCATCAAGCACTTACCAAGGCCGTGATAGCCGCTTCGCGTGACCTCAATAATTTGTTCATGTATGAAACAACTATACCTGGGGGCATAACCGAAATTGCCTTCCGTCCTCAGTTATATGTCGATATCAGCGCAACGCTGGACATAAAGACAAATGCTCTTGATTGTTTTGACTCACAAAAAATGCGCTGCGGCCACTTGTGGGTTGATGCAATAGTCGGACGATGCGCATACAGGGGATACCAAAATAATACAAAATATGCCGAGGCTTTTGAAGTAATCAAAGTCTCCAAGTGGTAGTAAGCTGTCCCAAAGGATTTCAAATTAAATTATCTGAATATTTAGAAATAATTCAATGTAAATGAATCGTTAGCTCCTACCGTGCCCGTACTCGTTAGGTTTTCATAGGTGGGAAAATCGGTATAAACCTCGTTCCAATATCTCATGCATACTAACCTGCGATAGCTTCTGACTTTGATTTCTTCACCCAGAACTGAGTTGCGGAACACGATATCTGGCTCGTTTATTCCTGCCACCGAACGCATCGGACAAGTTGCTGAAAAACGTGGGTTGATTTCGAATATTTTAGGCTTATTCTCTACAAGTTTAGCTTGTATGTTTATTGCTCCCCTTCCACCTAATTTCAAAGCTGCTTCTTCAGATGACCTCCGAACTTCTTTATAATCATCAATAAAAGCTTTGTAAGTCTGTCCGTTTTTTAGTGTTTTCTGAATTGATACAGATGACATTACATATTTTCCAAACCTATCAATTGTAACGCCAGAAGTATATTCCGTATTATTCTCGTTTAAGTATTCTTGGAGCAGAGCATGCCAACCTGCTTTTTGTATATGTGATATGGCTTGCTGCATTTCAGATTTGCAGCGTACTAAATAAAAATACAACGAACCATATCCCTCCCTTGGCTTTACAACAATAGGATAACCGAACTCCTTCACGAACTTTTCATCGTCCGCAGGTAGAGCAGATTCAGCGACTGGTAGGTTATTTTCTTTTAGGAAGAGAAAGGTTTTCCATTTATCTCTAGCAGTAGTTAATACGTCGATTGGACTCGACAGCACTTTCGCTTTGCTTTCGCTTTCAATTCGTTTCTTCGAATTACCAATTATTAATAACTCTTCATCCGATCCAATGTAAATCGCATCCATGTCTTCGTCTCTCGCAATTTTTAGAATACTTTCAATGTAATCGGAGGAGGTAGCAGATGGTAGCAAAATACCATTATCACATCTGTATAATCCCGCCGCCTGAGCGCTCATGTCTCCAGCAGTGATTCTGTATTTCACTGCGGCGTTATCTAACAAATTAGCAAGTTTCAGTGATTTGATTATTCCCTGCGCGACTATCCCTCCTACGGCCGTAACCAGGACCTTGGCATTCATTATAGGAGAGACCCTATCTTATTCACTAAAATATCATTCGCTATGGTGACATAGTTATCGAAGCTGCTAAACTATCATTTTTTAACAGATTTCGGCGCCAGAGAGTTTCGGTATTACCCACGCCGAAATTGATTGCATAGTCTATAATAGATGGCTTGGTTTCTGTTGCATTTTTTACCTTCTCGGCAACTTTTATGAGTTGACGTATTTTTCGTTGTTCTTGCTTTAATCTAAACAAATTCGATAGTACGGAATCGATTGATCGGCCAGTTCTTGTTAGACGAGCTCGCTCTGCTAACAAAGGATTTATTTTACTCTTGTAGTCTAAATTTTTTTGTTTTAGGATCTCCACATAATTAGAAATATCTGCTTCTTTTGATATTGGGAGTAGTTCTAGAGCCTCTGCTTGAGCTAGGCCACGGTAGATATCTGTGGCAGCCCAGACTAGGGTTACAGGCATTTTAATAGATAGTTCCTTGAAGACCATAGCCCCGACCATTGTGTACCCCATACTACCGCCCGTTCCTGAGGCATAGCAAGTGATACCAAGATCACGTGAAAGCAGCAGTAGTATTGGGATTGCCCTAGGAGACATGCCTTGAAGCATATCCTTTGAGATTGTCATGTCATTGTGATTTCCCAGGTTTACCTCGATAGCTTTTTTGCATGACATACAGGTGCCTGCCAGTGATATCTGATCATGCTGGTTCCTGTGCACTCTTGCTGAAGCCTTGCTACCGCATTGGCAGTGCACCCACAAAGGTGCATTCAGATACGAGGTCGGGCTGACTCCTGTATCTATGCCACAACGAAAGAACTTATTTTCGGTTTTACTCAACACGTCGGAATATTTCATAAAGTTAGAAATCAAATACTTGAAACCATCTTCAAAAACTGTAGACATCTCAGAAAGTCTTACAAACAATGTATCATAGCCCCATTCCGCATTAACCAGTTGTGACATTAAAAAAGAATTAAAATCTGAGTAGGATTTGGACCTTGAGTACGACTCTTCGACTTTCCACCAAAAATGCTCAAAGTTATCCAATATTTTAGATTTATCCGATTTCGAATATACCGATGAAAATGAATTTCTAACCCACGAATAAATCTGCATTCTCCAACGATCCAGGATTGTTCGTCCTGGCAACGGCATATTGCATACTAGCTGCCATCTTCTCGATTCGCTAACGGGCATACGCAGTTCCAGCCTGCCATCGGAGTGCCTTATGCTTGGAAGCTCTGCTAGTCGAATATACGCGTCATCCATAAAATCATGATCTACAATCAGAAACAAATTAACAAATTTGTTAAGTGGTTTGCGTTCTTCAACTGCCCTCATGAGTGTTTGGAGAAGCACAATTTTTCTGAAGACGCCCCCATACGCAAATAAGTTTGGTTGATGAATGGATACAAAAATTTGTGTTTTTGGATCGATTAATAATCTCAACTTGTTAGTAACGCCGGCAGTCATTGTGCCCGCCTCTTTATGAAACTTGTCGATCCATATTTGCAGCTTGCCCCGATTATTCAGGATAAAATCGTTAGTAGTGACATCCGCTGTGTGTGTCAAAATTTTATTGACAGCATCTGAGAGATTTTCTGGTATAGAAGATATATAGTCAGAAACGATTGGTTCTCCGACATTTTCATATTTTGAAAATAGCGATCTCACCTGAGGCGTACGTCTTAGCGCTGCAGTCGCCGTCGGATCTCCCACTAACATATACAATCCCAACGTCTATATAAATTACCATTCGGATCTCGTATGCCTGATCACCTTTGCAACCGTGATTTCTGTGTTAAACAGTGTAATAAGTAATTACAAGCTTTCGCAGGAACACCTTTTTATCAAAATGTCAAATATAAAAAAGATAGAATATTCGTAGTGTTTATTTTTTGAGTAGTATTATTTTTTGCAACGACTACTAAGCTGGACTAATGTGAATCTTGATTAATGACCAGCGAGATCAAATCCGAAATTTTTGCGAATTGCCCTATATCCTCCAGACGATGCGCATCGCTACCCAGATGGAATTTTACTCCCTTTTCCATGAATTGAACGATCCACTCAGGTGGAGGGCTGCGATATTTAGCGTTAATCTCAATTATTTTTTTGTTTTTAACTATTAATGAGGCCAACTCTTCAACTTCACCTTGTTCCAGTCTAAACGTAGTTTCAGGAGATATGTGCCCGATAACATCGACGCTAGGATTTTCGATAGCGTTTGTTAATGCATTTCGCCATACACTCTTGTCATGATAGAGCGTATGAAAACTTGCAATTAAAAAATAATTTTTAGCGTACTCTTCTGGACAGTTAATAGAACCATCCACTAAGATTTTCGCCTCGAAGCCCGGGATTATTTTTACTGAACTATCCTTACTGGACGATTCTATCTCCCGCAAATATTCTGAGAGCCAATTTGAACTCTTTCTGATGTGTTCGGTAAATGCAATCGTTTGTAAGTTCAACTCCTCTGCTTGCCTTACTACGTTTGGGATCGTAAGATCATGTGCTGAATGGTCGTTATAATTGCAGTGAACATGATAATCTTCTAGTAGGTTCATAGCATCCTATATTGATCTTTGTTATAAAAAATTTTAACCAGATAAAACGCAACAGACTTTTGCATAAATACTTATAAGTTATATACCTTATACGACTGTACTAATTGGTAATGCCATTTGCCTAGGTTCATGACGTCCACGGTTCTAGTCCCGGGTGCTGCCGGCCCTGCCGGAATAAACACTATTAAGTCTTTGAAGATGGCTGGCTTCGGAGGGAAGATTCTTGCTACCGACTCCAGCTCGTTGTCAGCGGGTTTTTTCATGGCCGACGTAAATGAGGTAATTCCTGAGGCTGACGACCACTCTTTCGTGGATAGATTGTTTCATATTGTAAAGATGTATCATGTTGAGGTTCTGATGCCATCTTCAGGTTTCGATATTTACCCTTATAGCGAAAATCGAAAACAACTTGCGGAGATGGGGGCTGAAGCAATTGTAAGCGACAGGGATAAGTTAGAAATTTGTCGTGACAAGATGTTAACGTTTCAAACTCTATCTGATAAATTTATTCTTCCATTTACTACGGAGGAGCCAAACAAGATAGACATATTTCCGGTACTTGCCAAACCTCGGTTCGGTAAGGGAAGCCGTGGCATAGTCAAAATCGATGATGAATCCGATCTTAGATACATAATATCTAAACGCGACGATCTCGTATTTCAAGAATATCTACCAGGAACCGAATATACCGTAGACGTACTTTCTGATCTAAATGGGAAACCGTTAATCGCCGTACCTAGGATCCGTATGCAAACAAAGGCAGGTATTTCTACAAAAGGCAGAGTACTGCGAGATCCAGCCTTGGAAATAGATTGTATGAAAATTGCGGAATACATTGGAATTAGGGGTCCCTGTTGTATGCAAATGAAAGAGTCTGCTGAGGGCAGACTTAAACTGATAGAGGTAAATCCAAGAATGGGAGGTGGGACCATATTTACTAGCTTGGCTGGAGCTAACTTTCCTGCACTGTTACTAGATATGATCGAAGGAAGGCAGATTTCGGTACCAACAATTTCCGAGATCACCATCATTAGGTACTTTGAAGAATTGGTATTGAGAAGCGAGGAGGAGAGAATACATGTTGGAGCCAATTTGTTATCGAAGACACGTTTTCAGGTATAGACTTATCACAAGACACCTGTTGGATGTGCATGACATTTATCAAATGGCATGGCCAATAGCCTGTAATTTTCATGACAATAATAGCGAAACCTATCGTCATTCCAATACTTACTAAGATCGCATCCCACCTTCTATTTTTTTTCTTACTTTTCTCTGTTTTCAACTCGTCTCATTATCCTTTCACAAAAACCTTTGTAATTTAGGCAACTCCAAAGTTAACTGTGAGAAGAATATTATTTGGATATATTCCGTGATGTCTATCGATGCAGTTAATTCCCCATATCTGACCTGCTGGCGAGAACAAGGTTAAAACCAAATTATTAACCTCACAAGAACCGGCTGTGTCCATACATAGTTCAATTTCTATGATCAAAGATATATCTTATTTACTGAATCAATCTCTTAATATCCGTTAATGTTAAAATCGGAATTACGTCAGGTCATTATTAATTGAGTCGACGATCTGAAGAATATTGCCAGGTAACTCATGTTCCTGCTAACTTTGCCCAGCTATTCAGTCTATACCGAGATTTTTAGTCCCCATCCCAAGATTTGCTCGGTGTCGATTACCTTTTATATTTGCATTGTCTCTTCCGGACGTACATGGGTAGGGTGGAGAAGGGAGTGAATTGTAGCGTTCAAGGTTGCGAGCAATCCGCCCAGCGATCAATGAGCGGTAGCAAGGCACGAATGGCGTCCGATTTGGTTGTCAATTCGGACAAACGTGTTTATCTTTGTAAAACGCATTACAAAGAATGGAAAAAAGCTACAAAAGACGATCGAGAGAACGAGAGGGCTCGATGGCAGTAGAAAAGAGAGATCCACCTACATCATATTTGAAAAACCTTTATTTCCTGTCTGATTATACTGTCTTCGTCTAATAAATGCGCTTACTTCAGCTTCATTCTGATTTCGTAGAGTATCAACCCATCGCTAAGGAGATCAGAGAAGCCGAAGAAAATGTCTCGAGGAGCAAAGTTCGTTTTGAAGACCTCGTCGTTACGCTTGTTTCTATCGAGAATGGAGATGATGAAAACCTGGCTGTGATTGCAGTTAATGAAATAGAAAGATATCTCGCCACAGTAAAAAGCAAAAGTTTACTGATTTATCCATACGCGCATCTAACCTCTGATCTCGCACTGCCTGAACGTGCTCTGGAACTTATAATGTCAATTGAGAAATTTGCGAAGGAACGATTCGTTGACGTTAATAGAGCACCTTTCGGATGGACCAAGGCCTTTGAAATCAAAGTTAAAGGACATCCGTTGGCAGAAAATTATAAAATAGTAACAAAACAGGCCTCCAATATTGCTCCAGTTGTTGCCAGTAGCGGCGACCGTATTATTAATTCTTGGGAAACGAAGGTTTCGTCTGCACTTAGAGAAGAAGAAAAACTAGATTCGATCTGGTACATCTTGGATCCAGACGGAAAGCTGTCACCTATCAAAGACTACAAATTCAAAGTTGGAGACCAAAATCTGCATACTCTAGCAAACTACGAAATGGCCAAGAAGAGATCAACGGCCGAGCAGCCAGCTCATGTCAGATTAATGAAAAGGATGGGAATTGCTGATTATGAGCCTGCCTCGGATGTTGGTAATCTGCGCTACTATCCAAAGGGTAAATTGATGAAATCGTTAATTGAACAATATGTCACCCAGCAGGTAATGGAATATGGAGGTATTGAGGTTGAAACGCCTATAATGTATGATTCCAAACATCCATCCCTGGAGAGTTATTTCAATCGCTTTCCTGCTCGCCAGTATACGATCACAAGTGATAACAATAAACAACTCTTCTTGAGATTCGCGGCATGCTTCGGCCAGTTTTTGATGGCTAAAGACTTTCAGTTATCATATAAACATCTGCCCTTAAAGATGTACGAGCTTACTCGCTACAGCTTCAGAAGGGAAAAGAGTGGAGAGCTCTCCGGTCTACGGCGACTCAGGGCTTTCAGTATGCCTGACTGTCACGCGTTATGCAGCAATATGGAGCAGGCAAAGGAGGAATTACTTCGGCGATTTGAACTATCTACCACCGTGATCAATGCATTGGGGCTTTCTACGACAAACGACCTCGAAATGGCAATACGGTTTACCGAAGATTTCTATAATGGAAACCAGACATTCATAAATAAAATTGTTAGCAGATTTGGGAGGCCAGTGTTAGTGGAGATCTGGAAGGATAGATCCTTTTATTTTATTCTAAAGTGGGAGTTCAATTATATTGATAGTACTGGAAAAGCATCAGCTCTTTCTACTGACCAAATAGATGTCGAGAATGGTAGCCGTTATGGAATTGAATTTGTTGACGAGAATGGCAAGAAGAAAAATCCCATTATATTACACAACTCTCCCAGCGGCGCAGTTGAGAGAGTAATGTTCGCACTATTAGAGAACTGCGCAAAAGTTGCAAGAGACGGTGGAAAGCCGTCTCTACCCCTTTGGCTTGCCCACACTCAGGTGCGTATCATTCCGGTGAGCACGCAGCATTTAGATCTTTGTAAAGAAATCTATAAAGAACTTTCAAGACGGAAGGTCAGGACCGATATAGATGACCGAAATGAATCTGTCGCAAATAAAATTAGACAATCTGAAACCGAATGGATTAGCTATACCATAGTAATAGGAGATAAAGAGATGCAGACTGGATGGTTTGTGGTTCGCGATCGAAATCAAGGGGAACAGCGCAAGATAATGTTAGCACAACTTGGAGACGAAATAACTTCCTTGACAAATGGAAAGCCGTATATTCCTCTAAATCTTCCGCCATACCTTTCTCATCGGCCACAAATTATGGTTTAGTTAATAGTACAAAGCACCTTACTCAAATATGAGGCATCCGTAAGAGCCGGGTTGCAACAGAAATGAGTGCACTGCTGTTCTAAATTATTTTTCACAACAACATCAATGAATTTAAGAGTTTCTCATAATTACATCCAATCTCTTGATTTAATTCAGGCCTCTAACTAACATGCAGTTGTCTACGCCTTAACATACCGGAATGTTTCTTTAAGTCAGGCAGCCGTGAGAGTATACGAAGCAAAGTTTGCGACGCCAATGTTCCTTCACGATAATCACCATTTCTCAATCCCACCTCAACGATATCGACCCCTATGAGCTTTGCAGTTGGGCATATATTCTTAAGTATTCTCCTAACTTCAAAGGGATCCAGCCCGAATGGTTCTGGTGTCCCTGTACATGGTACATAGGGTGAATCGTAAACGTCTATGTCAAAAGATATGTAGATATTTACATTACGTGTTGCTTTTCGAACATACTTTAATAGATTATCGATTCTCTCATGTACTTCCCACGCGTCAAACGTCATAACCTGATTTTTTTTTGCTATTTCATTTTCTTCTCGATCAGTCTGCCGTATTCCGATTTGAATTATATTCTTTCCTGGGATGTATCCATCATTCATAATATGATAAAACGGAGTGGTATGGCACATCTTCATTCCCTCATATTCAGGTTTCATGTCCCTGTGGGCATCGAAGTGAATTACCAATGGTTTGTCGTCGGAAAGTGCCTTGAGAGCATAGTAAGACAGAGTATGTTCGCCACCCATCAGCACCGGAACTTTATTTGCATCATGAATTAAAGAAGTTATTGTCTGAATCTTGCTACCCAGATATGACAAATAAGACGCAAGATTATTATGACTTCTTTTTCTCATGCTCTTGACTGCTGCAGGGATTTTCAGATCTCCTATATCAAATATTCTCGCTCGCTCATAGATATCCACCTTCTCGTCCAACAGAAAAGTTTCAATTTGGCGTGCCGAAGTCATTCTAATTGCTTCCGGTCCCCTCACTGTCCCTTTTCCAAAACTGGTTGTGATATCAATTGGTGCACCATAGAATACGACATTCGAGTTTTCGAATGATACTTTAGCAGGTATATCTGCGAAGCTATACGTTCCTCTCGTTCTTTCTGGAGGAATGAACAGAGTCGATAGAACGTCGAGATAACTTTTCAATATTTATCATCTTGTAAGTCTGTGACCTTGATTAAATTTCTTGTTTTTTCTGCAGATAATCCTTATGTTCATCGCGCGCATAGTTTTCAATTCGCGTAAGATGACCAATCATCATAGAATCGGCACACGATGAATACATACAAAAACCTAAAAAGACCCGCTCAAATAAAATCTCTAGAATTAAATCAGACTCAGATTTTAGAGTATGCATCATCCAATCGCCAGCACAAATTTCCGACCGATATCTAACGACCAACTATTCGTAAATACACACATATCGGTCTATTGTGCGCTGTTAATAATCGTTTGACGCCAATAGTGGAAATCTGTATATGCACCTTCGCATAAGGGAAGGAAGCCCTATTAGTTTTAGCTTTTTCTCATAGCAGGCAGCGAGAAAAATTAGTTACCCCAAAATAGATCATCTAGGTTCGACTGTCGTGGCTTGCCTAAGAGTGATTTGAAATTAAAGTTTAGGGACGAAAGCAGCTGGTCAAACGTTGCTTCCATTGCGTCTACGTATTTTTCGGTATCTACCTCTTCTGGTCTTGCAAGTTCCACAGGTTTAACCCCGTCACCGGTTAAAGTTTTTACATACGATACAATATCTCCTGCTTTTAAGTCCCTGCCCATATCCACTAGCAACTTAGCTGCCTTGATGTGTTGCGGCAGACCTTTATAGATTCCTGTCTTCGTATCCTTGCCGTCTAATGACATGGCCCAACTTGTCCCCGTAGCCTTGCCATATTTATCCGGAGATTTATTTATCATTACATTGAAACTAAGTTCGTCTAGTGGTATTTTTCTTTGCTCTAAATTTCGCGCGTTTTGTTGAATGATCGTTTTGATTTTTTGTTTTGCAGATTCGAAGTCGTTTTCAGAATTTACTTTGCTCAAAATTTCCAAAATACTATAAAATGCCTTTCGTATAAACGGAGGAGTATGGGATTTCTTCCCAGTTAGGCCTTTGACATCTACGGTTCCGTCGGCAAGGACGCCTAGATAATTTTTCTTCAGATCGCTGAACACCACATAACGATATTGCTTGTCTATCTCTAAGTCTACGCCAAGGACGCTTCTAGCCCAAGCAGCAATTTCGTCCACTCGCTTATTTGAAGGATTTTTCAAAAAAAGCGAGTCTGTATCTCCATAAATCACCTCTATACCTATTTGCTTGCACTTCTCGATTGTCCTAGCGGTGGTACTTCTTCCAATTGCAGCGGTTGCGTCAGCCACAGGCAAGCAGTACAGCGGAAATATCTCCGCCCCCATCACTCCATAGGCAGCATTAAGAATTACTTTAATTGCCTGGCTAACTACTCCATAAAGTTGACGTTCTTCATGAGTCAATGTTTTGTCCCTAGATAGGTGTTTATAATAATTTACTCTCAAATCTCGCAAAGAGCCTATTAAAAGAGAAGTTATCCCTCTCTTTTCCTTGCAGATCCAGTGCGTCGTTTCCGGGATATGCTGTTTTGGATCGCTTTTGCAGGATATATGAGGACAGTTGACGGTTTCGTAAGAAAGATTGTGAACTTTGATAATGCTGGGATATAGACTTGCAAAGTCGACTACTACTACATTAAAATGGATCCCGAGTATTGGCTCGACTACCAAACCGCCTCGGTATTTTTTCTCTTTAATTATTGCTGTAGTTGAAGCAGTTCCTTTTTCTTGTAACTCAGAGCGTCGAGGGATCAAGGCGCCTCGTCTGCGGTGTTCATAATATAAAATTCCTCTTATCCATTGGTTAACGCCGAAACGGGAAATATCATCTAGAGGTAACCTGCCAATTCTACAGATAACCACTAGAAGTTTCATCAACAAGTTGTCGTTGAAAGTTGTCAAGCGAAGCGTTAGATCAGCGTCCTTGAGGCAATATTCCGCTAATTTCTGGATTGGAAGATCACTTATATCACCTTCAAATTCGATTTTGCTGTCATCAAGGAGAGCTTCACAAATCGCATTCAATGTGTATTCTGAGTATTTGTGACTAAAAGCGTATAGTTGTACGGATCTATTCTGAAAAGTTCTGAACAAATCGATATGCAAACCATGTCTTGTTTGAACTGGTTCTGCCAGAGTCCCTCGTTTCACAAAAGTATCCCTCTTCACTATGATCGGTACTTCATCTTTAGAAATGACCAGTTTTGTAACTGGATCAATCCTCGGATCTTGTGATCTGGCATAAAGATATGGTAGATCAAAATCGTCACCGTTGTAGGTAAGTATGATCGGGTATGAATCGATAATCATAAATGCTTTTTGTAACATCTCTTTTTCTGTCTGGCAGATCTCTGCTTCCGGAATGAACGGGATACTATACTGAGTTTTCTTTTGGTCTAACACAAGTACCTTCCGGAATCCATCGTTTGCTACAAATCCCACAGCAATAACAGTTCTATCATGATCACGGGGCGTAGGCATTCTACCCTCTTCTGATTCAACTTCGATATCAACAGAAAGTCTTCTTAAATTAGGAATAGGTTGGTTGAGGAGGTTGGCCCAGCTCGTAATGTACTGTTGATATTGTTGATTCCCGATTCCTCCTGCTTCCTCTTTAATTTTATCCCACAACAGGTTCTTGAGTTCAAGTTGAACCTTGTCTGAGATTTGGTGTTCGAAATTGATAATTTCTTCTCCCTTTCTAAAATAATATGCACCTGGAATTAACCCTGTATCATAGAGATAATTTTCATGATATTTTATATCAGCTTCCCACGAAGTGACTTTTTCTCTAATACTATTATCGGTACCGCCAATTGAAAGAGGATCAGGGGCAATTATTTTAAGGATATTAATCTCCTTATCTGTAATCAACTCCTTTTTCATTGTCTGTTCGAGGGTGAATTTTTGTTCTTTCTCTATAATTTTTTTGACCGTATCGAAATATTGCATCTTTGTATAGCAGTACGGTTTGTGATTTGTTCTGTCACGCCAAAAGCAGATAGAATGCTCATGAAGATCATAAAACTTCAAGTAAACTTTTTGCTCTTCACCTAAATAGATCGCCGATAGCAACATAGCAGGACGATTTTCTGGTAGCTCTTTCAAATCCTCAAACCTTCTTTTTTTGCCCCCCAGAATATGTTCTTGCTGAGTCAAGATGTTATTGAATTGCAAATCATAATAAAAGCTTACGGTAGATGCTGCTAAAACATTCTAGTAATCTACGGCAAAATAGTTTACCCAATCTTTGGGACAGCAGTGCTTCTTTAGCATTTTCAGGAACGAAAATTCTACTCAATATAATGATTTTTAAAAACATTTTGCTTTCTATTTAAGATTAAATTTATTGGCAATTTTGATAAATTGCTTCAACTCTTTTCGATATATATTTTGTCAAATATTCACAGTGTACCTTTCCATGCCGCTTCAGGATTTTTTACTCCCTTTGGAGAACGTAAAATTTCATAGCAAAGCATCTGTTCGGTATGGGGATAAAAAATACCACGTCTTGATAACGGACAGAAGGATAATTTTATTCGCACAGAGGGGTCATATTCTTAAGTCAGATGATATTGTAAGCGAGAGACTCGATCGACTTCACGGACTGGAATATTCAGAAAAAGGGCTAATGTTTAAGATATCAAAGATTTCTATCCAGGGTACCACCAGAATAGATATACATGGACCGGCCTCGGAACTAAAGCCGATGTTTCACAATATGCAGTCACTCATTAATAGTGAGTGAACAGGTGAACGTGGTTGTCGCCATAAAGACAAGTCCATTACAATTGGTATACCCCATACAGTTAATTCTAGCATCACTGGGGCGATGTTTTCTTATAGTTCGTCAGCATCCTCATGGTCGACGTTCGTTGTGGATTTTCTTTACATTAGCAAGCGGACCTATTAAATGAACAAATTTCATTACGCTTATTACTACCTAGAGACGGTAATACTGGTGAACATAGGCTATGTCTGATAGTAGTCAGCTTCTTGTTCGACGAATTAGGGATGGAACGGTGATTGATCATATTGAGTCTGGTCGTGCTATGCTCGTTTTGCGCACGCTCAATATAACAGGTAAAGAAGGCAACGTCATCACTGTCGCTTTAAATGTTCCGAGTAGCAAACACGAGAAGAAAGATATTATCAAGGTAGAAAATAGATTTTTGGAGAAGAATGAGACCAATAAGCTAGCGTTAATTGCACCACATGCGACCATCAATATAATAAGAGAATACAAACTGGTAGAAAAGCGAAAGATACAGCTCCCGGATTCCATTGTGGGAATTTTTAGCTGTCCAAATCTGAATTGCGTCACAAATAGTGAAGAGGATATCAGAGCTACTATCGATATCATAGACAAACACAAGATAATAATGAAATGTAGGTATTGTGGCAGGTCACTTACAATAAATGAATTAGTCTCCTGATCCAAAAACACCCAATGTCATTGATACCGCTTTACCTACCGCTCTTGCTTTGGTTTATCGGACTATTCCAAACCTTACTACCTTCAAATCTATACCTATATTTGATTTTATAACAGTCCTAAGATTTTATAAGTAGTACTGATGATCGAGTCATCTTATGTTAGAAGCTGACGATGCCATCCGGGTTATTGATACGATATCGAGTAATTTGATTGACGTCAGCAAAAACAAAGTTAACTTTGCGAGACTGCCGGACACGTTCTGGGGCTACTTTGCAAGGGGACATGATGGCAAAGGTAAATTTGCCGTGATTATTACATATTCGGAAAGCGGCGACGATGTAGACGAATTGATAAAGATTTATGAACGATGGGCTGTGAACAAAAAGGCCGAGAAGTAGCTCTTCATCTTTGGTGTAATATATGGAAAGTCTTAGTATTAACGTAATACCCATACTCAGAATTCGCTGATGGTGTCCAACAATGAATATAAAAGTATGATAGCCTGGGATAAACTGCAACATCTTTCACCAGCGCGTCTGTACGATGGAAACTAGCAGATAACAAGACATTAATTGATTATTTTCAACCGTCTTTGTAATTAATTAACTGGACGGCTTAGGGTTTTTTACGATCGACTGACTAATACTATCGGTTGCATAGCAATTATTTTCTTTTAGCCGCTCCTTGATACGACTGTCTATCATTTTTGACAAAGCTCTAAGACTTAAAAAATGACTACCTTCCCAAAAGAGTTTATTACATTTTTTACATTCGAAAAATTGTGAATGCCGGTTGATAATGTTGAAAGGGATTTTTCCTTTAGCCTCCGCATGCGATATCTCAGACAATAATCCGTTACACATAGAGCATCGAGAACTGAGGTCCATGTAAGGTCCTAGCATCATCCCAAAACTGAAAAATGTTTGTGCAATATTTTCCAAGTCATCCGAACCGTTGAGCAAGACCCCCTGTACTCCAGCTTTCATAATTTTCCTATACATCTCCTCGTCGCAAGTTAAAATGACTCTATTCTGCTTGATTCCGGCTCCTATTATCTCATCATCTGGGCTGTCTGCGATATACAACGTGTCAAAACCAAAAAAACGTAATTTTCGAGCGACACTTCCTAGCATCGCATCGACCAGGAAGGCCGGTTTTGATTTAACTAATGACTTCCTCGCCCCTACATTCTTCGCAAGTAAAGGTTCCATCAGCAAATTGCAAAAGATCAGACCATTCCCCGCATTCGTCGCAATATCCAGAAACAGAACCAGCAGAGCGGCCAGTCTCCCCCCTGACAATTGCCGCTTTCTCAGAAATTACATCGACGAGCTCTGGGGTAACAGCAATTACGTCTGACGCTGAAATAATGCCAACAAGTCTGTTCTTATAAACTACGCCCAACCGTTTGATATTATGTTGTCGTAGCATTCGAGCAGCTTCGGTGACGCCCTCTTCCCCTTCTATGGAGTGGAGTTTTTGCATGATATCTGAAACCTTTACGGTACTTGGTTTGACGTCCTTAACCACAGCATTTGAAACGATATCCCAGTCGCTAACAATTCCGACTGGATTTTCTCCTTCCATTATTATAATACTACCAACCTTTTGATCTTTCATCTTTAAAGCAACATCGTTAACTGTATCTGTAAGAGCGGCTGAAACCACTGGACTGTTCATGATATCTCTAACAAGTACTCTTGTCGTCATATTAGCGTCTCTATGTTGTCTAGCTAGCTCTTTCTTTACCACGACAGTGAATTCATTTCTAGCTTTAATTACTTTGCTCATCACTTCTCAGCTTTGCCAGCGAGCTCTTTTCCCCTTCCCCTTTTTCAGTCAGAAAAATTTTTGAATGTCCAGTTGGAATTGCCCTAATAAAATCACCAATATTAATTGATTTAGTGAAATCTGCCAGCTGAGCATTCGTATCATCTTTGGCATTTGTGCTTGTATAGGCTGCCTTGACTAAATCTGTCTTAATTTTTTTTGCTACGCTGTTCGGATCCATCCCCCCAGGCAATAACTGTGAATAAACTACCGATCGTTTCTTTATAGCATTGGTAGGTCCGCAAGCAAGAACATAGTGCGAAAATGACCGTATAAGTCCGACTGCTAGCTTTATTTCGATACCCTTTATGTAATTACGCCTACCCTCAATTACGAACGAACCTCTCGGAAGAAATTGTCCTGTCGGAGCACCTCTCTTTATTTGACTAGGTTCAACCCAATACGCATCGGCGCTGAACAATCCATCTTTCCAAGCTCGGCTGAATGAGACAGTTGCCTGTGCTACCTCCATGAGACTAGCGCTTATTTCGCTAACTTGCTTTGCGTCCTTGAGGATAAAGAACGGCGATCCATGTACCTCAGCATGAAATACGATGTCTTCTTCTCTCAAATGCTTTCGAATGATGGCCGAGTTTGATGATGCGTCCCTTCCGCCAATTGCAAGCAAACCTTCGCTCGTAACAAACCACCTGTAACGCTCATACCATTCTTTAGCGATTTGCTCTTTAATAGCGATCTTGTCCTGGATTGCCGTCGTTTGGTTTCTCAAATTACCAAGTTGAGTGTGAA
>Ga0193747_1000309_pt1 | contig 18026 bp, 16 predicted proteins | sample L1m2metaG_FD_143048 | JGI IMG/M metagenome (GOLD analysis project Ga0193747, IMG submission 143048) | Soil microbial communities from a riparian zone of the East river system, Colorado, United States - L1m2 | ecosystem: Environmental > Terrestrial > Soil > Riparian zone | place: USA: East River...
TAACTGATTGCCTATGACCTTATTATTTTCGGGAAAACGTTTCTGCTAATAATTTATCGTCATTTATTATTAATCCAGTGCCGCATCGTATTTAGCCGGTCAATCGTATTATATTTGATTGTGATTGTCTCCAAGAAGGCCTGGATTCAGCTGAGAAATTGTCGCCTTTTAAATCAACTGCAGAGGATATCTAACTGACTTGTGATAACTGATAATAATATAATCGATCTAAATCTTATCGAGTCTACCTATGTGATTCACTCTGTCCATCTATCGTTGGTGTAGATCTTTCGCGGCATTCTTTATGATTTTAGCTACATCTTCCCCTATTCCTAAAATACAAGCCAAATCCGATGGAGAAATCCTTATCAAGCGTTCAGATGTAAAGCCGTAATCGATCTAAAGCGCCTTTAGACCGTCAGCTACAGACATCCCTTTGATTTCATCGTATCTAATGCTTAAAGGTTAAAATCATGGCATTAATAATTTAGAGGTCCTAGTAAAGTGAGTTGCATATATACTTACAGTAGATTAGCTTTCTGCTATATAGAAATTCCTCGACGTGAGATAATCTGCTATGATCAAATTTAGACAATTTTGTAAGATTTGACTTGACTGTTGATCCTTACTCTAATCATGGTAAATTAATATTACTACGAAACAGCTGTAGATTTAGGAACAGTAATACAATGATCTGGAATTCGATAAGTCGCAATCGGATATACTACTGGGACAGAGCGTGCATACGTCAACTTCGTCGGCGCAACTATTATTAGTACTTTTATTTTTTTTATCATTACTGTCGCTTGTGTAATATTTGTCAAAAATCTACGTCTTATGTTCTCTCACGTTCAAGTCTAGATTAGTGATTATTAGTTATTAGGACGTTAATAGACCCGTTTTCTAGTCGGCATTATTAGTATCAAAGATTGATTCCTTGATTTTGAAAAATAACCGTTCCTTGAGGCCTAGTAGGATGAGATATTATGTGAATAGAAAGATCATTTTCGTTAAGCATTTCTACATATAATTTAACGACACTTTTCCCCCTTAAAAGTCGGTTGCTGGAAGGTGACTGAATCCAGTCTTTACTTTTTTTGTAACGAATCATGCTTGTAGCAAGAATAGGAACCTGCAAAGTTACGCCGTGCTTCACGAGTAACATGAGGAATATCGATAGTAAATGGTTTACGTTACTGAGTCCAAGTCCAGACTCGATATTGATTTTTTTATAATATAAGTTGTAGAATGAATTCACAGAATCAAAAATGACAATACAAGATTCAGCCATTGAATTTATGACGTTATTTAAAATTGATTCAAAGTTGCCCTCGGTAGGAAGGTAAACAGTGATGTTTTTGCGAATATCCTCTATTATTAGTGGAGTACCAACGCCTGTTGCTGTTGTTCCCCGTGCCGTTGCAATAGTCAACTCCTTTAATAATAATCCGGCCTTCACATATGCACTGAACGTCGTATCCAAGTCTATGTAACTTACTTTTTTTTTAACAGTGTAAGGGGGCCGCTGTTGCTGCTGCACTCTGCCAAGGCAACATCGCGACACGAGCATAGAAGTGAAACAAAGTTTCGCATAGGGGTCGTTAAATATAAGCGCATTCAAACCCGCGATGCTGAGGATATCGTTATAGACACCGTCCACGGTTGTATATTACGATGAGCGGAGGCAGGATATATAATGGATTATGAACCGTTGCGTGGGGATGGCGGCGGCCCAGATAAAATCGATCCCTATGACATTATTGAATCAGAATCTATTCGCAGAGATTTCCCAGTCACACACCGGAAAGTTTACATGAATAACGGGGCGATCGCTCCTACGCCACTCTCCACGATCAAATCAATTACTGATTTTCTTGTAAAATCCTCTGAGGGGGGACCTGGTTCCTCTTTTATTTCCGAATATATAACTTCCTTGATGAAGGAGCTTCGTACGAGAATTACACATTTGATAAATTGCGAACCTGAGGATGTGATATTTACACAAAGTACAACGGAGGGCCTCAATTACGTTTCCAGTGGTATAAACTGGAGTAGAAAAACAAATGACAGTATTATTGTAAGAGGAGGAACTCATGAACATTATGCAAATTATCTCCCCTGGCTACAAGTATCAAAAAGAAAAGGTATAAAACTACACGAGCTGAAGATTGACGAAAATGGATATTTTGAACTCGAGGAGCTCGAGGCTCTTCTCAAAAAGAAGACTAACAACGGAAACCATAATAATAACAAAAGTAATGGCAGTAGCACAACTTTGATTACGTTGAGCCATGCACTTTATAATAATGGCTCGATAATGCCAGTTGCTGATGTTGGTAAAATTGCTAGGCAAAACCAGGCCCTGTTTTGTATAGACGCCGCCCAGACAGTGGGTTCGATTTGCGTAGATGTAAAGAAAATCGGCTGCGACTTTATGGCATTTCCGGCATTCAAATGGATTTGTGGCCCTGTAGGCATGGGAATATTCTATTGCAGTAAGAAAGCTGCAGAATTTTTGGTCCCTCATTTCATCGGAGGAGAATCTGCCACATTTTCACTAGATGAAAAACAAAAGCAAAAGAAAGTAATCACCTATGCAGATGGTCCTGAGAGATTTCAGGCTGGCTTTCGGAACTATGGCGGCGTTGCAGGAATGGAGTCTTCAGTTCGTTATATTTTACGCTTAGGTATAGAAAATATTCGTAAGAAAAATTTAAAGATAGCCAATGTTCTGCGAGATGAACTCGCTAAAATTCCTAATATAAAAATTCATGGCCCTGATGATGAACACTTGAGGACGTCTATCGTCTCGTTTTCTCCGGTTTCATCTTCCTCTACTTACTCAATAGTAGATTCCAGAACCATCGTAAATAAACTCGAACAAAACGAGATAATATTTGCTGAAAGAGACATAGGAGGTGGAATGAAGGCGGTGAGGGCATCGCCCCACTTTTTCAATACAGAAGAAGAAGCAGTGCGCGCAGCCCGTTATTTAAAAGACATTCTAAAGTGATCACTATAATGTGTCTTTCGTGCTTGTGGAGGTTTTATGCTTGTCTGCGTGTAGTGGCAGTTGGTTATTACTGTTATAATGGTCGATGTCAGAGATCCAGCTGCTGTCTTTTGCCTTTCTCTCCTTGACCCTCGATGACTATCATGGTCAAAGTCGACCTTACTTTATCAATCCTTCTTACATGCCACGTAATAGTTTCTCGCAGTTTGTCCATTGTTTCTGATTTGATCTTTAGTATAATATCATAAACCCCGTACACCCCGCTGACCTCAATAACCTCTGTCAATTTTTTTAACTCTTTTATGATTTCTTCCTCAGACCCAAGATCACAGTTAATTAAGACATATGCTGTTGGCATCTCATATAATATTTTCACGGCAGTTATTAAACTCTTTTCAATCCCTGCCTAAAATTTGGTAATTTGCTAAAGAAATATGCCGGCTTATACTACGTGACCTAGGCTTCAAACAGGTCAGAATCCACCAGGTCTGTTTTTGCCTTCCTTTTGTTTGTTCAGAGCCATAAACTCTCCCTCTATGCTATTACGCAACGACACTACAAGCATGCATTTGTTATTGTTAGCAAATTATAGACATTTTCGGGATCTGATTAATACTTGTGTTGTCATTATCATACGATTATGAGGGTCGTCGATCTTACTCATGAAATTTCCCCGGGCATCAGGGTTTTTCCGGGATCTCCACAGCCTGCCTTTATTAAGTGGTCGAAATTCGATACCCATGGCTATGATTCAGAAGTGATGTTTTTGAGTACCCATACTGGAACTCACATGGACGCTCCTTGTCATTTTACTCTTAACGGTAAGAGTATAGATCAGATTGATGTTGATAGATTTGTTTGCAAGGATGCATTACTACTGAAGATTGAGAAAGAAACAAACGAGCTGATTACTCGCCGCGATATCATGGATTGCGGGGTTAGCATCGAAAAGAATGATAGCATAATATTCGATACAGGGTGGGAAAAGCATTACGACAAAAAGGAGAATCAAAAAACTGAAGATTATGTTATGGCTAACCCGGGTCTTGGAGCAGATGCGTCACAGTTACTTGTCGAGAGCAAGATAAATGCCGTTGCAATAGATAGTCCGAGTATCGATGCCGGTACAGATAATAATTTTATATCTCATAAAATTTTGTTGTCTAATAATGTTTTAGTAATAGAGAATCTTTGTAATTTAGAAAAATTGAGTAGCGGGCAACGGTTTACTTTTATAGTTATCCCTCTTAAACTAGTCCATGCAACAGGATCACCTATACGTGCAATTGGGATCATCGAATGAAATAGATGTCCTGGATAGAATCAGGTATGTACGCTTCAGCTAGGTATTGATAATGTGGATGTAGACTATTGAATATCGAAATCCATTTCTATAGCAAATATTTTCTGATACTAGCAATGTCTCTGGCTGATGATAATCAGTGAAGAACATGAAAAGGGCCTACAGTTGAAAGATTCGTCCTAGTCTTGAAACTATTGAAATCCTAGCAGCTTTCAACCCTGCACCATGCTGCTTGTTGTTTGCATGATTCTGTTCTGAATAAATCTCCTCAACGGCTCTCTACTCCTGACAGAATTGGCAACCGCAAAACAATAAGTTGTCATAATTTATTTATCAGGTAAAATATCCAATCTGGATGCGTGTAAAGTCAATCGAGACAATAATTTCACTTCCAGCTATCCATGCATCAAGCCCGGGTTGCACTACACCACCCTCGTTATGACCACAAACTCACGATGATTTTTCAGGAAATTATATACTGAAAATGCGGAGTCAGCTCCACCCTGGTTCAGTTTAGAGTATTTATTTTTTCTGAACCAATCTTAGTATCCCTAGTCCCATTATAATATAACCCACTATTACTACAGCTAAGAACGAACTTTGAATGGCTGTCAATCCTCCCTTAGCTATTGCTACTGCTCCCAACACCGATGTCCCAGTAATTGCACCACCTGCTATAAGCAAAATGGTTGTCACCTTTGACTTTTGTCTAATCCCAATCCCAAAAGAAAGGAAGAACAAAATTATTGATGATGCGCCAAATATCATTCCACGCTGAACTGCATTCATTGGCAAGAAGCCTTCTTTCCCTTGTCCTACAGCTGCGTCAGTAAGGTATGTCAGTACTAATGCCATCGCAACGATTGCTAGTACTTCAGAAATTTTCTGTCTTCGAACATTTTCTTGACTGTACATTGTTATTGTTAGAATATCTTACGTAATTCCCTTATTTATCGTAGTATGCATACCAATTATAATGACTATCATAGCTTCGTGTGATCGATAACATCCTCGTGGATCATGGGTCTTGCGAGTCTGATGCTGTCTTGCCTCTCTTACTCTCTGCTTACATGTTGCTCGTCGGCACTTGGTTCATACGGGTCTCATGTCTAACACCTGCTTTTTCTAATCGACTCATGAAGGCAGTGATGGAGCCAGTAGTAAGACCTAGCATATTCCAGTATCTCGTCACCATGACGGTCAACTTACAAAATAACCAATTCTGCGTCCCTAGATCCTCTAAGAGAGGGAATGAATATTATATCAGAATTGCCAATGATTTTTTTAATTTGGTACGATGGTTTTTACGCGTTCTAGCAGCTCTCAATTTTCGGTCGGCTTTGCGATGAAATATCTTTCACCTTTAGCAGACACTTTCTTTTTAAATGCTTGATAATCTTGGAATTCGCATAGCTGTCAGAAAACAGAGTTTAACCCTACTCTGAATCTTTTTAATTTCTAGATATAATTCAAAGCCATTCATCTTTGGCATATTAATATCCAGAAACAACAGAAAATAGGCACTAGCTTTGAAATTCTTCAATGCCAAAAGAGGATCATTAAATGAATCAACTTTAAATCCACCTCCTTCTAAAACACTCTCTACGGCTAAACTAATGTCAGGCTCTTCAGCTACTATCAAGATTCTTCTTCTCATCATTATAAGACGTTCCTGCTATCGCCGGGGTACGAAGATCAACTTCGGATTTGTTGTAAGTTAGTCGGGCAATCGGTAGGCTGAAAGCAAAGGTAGCTCCTTTACCCTCATTAGGAAACCCTAACAGAATTATATTATTGCTGCGACCATCTAGTATTAGATAATGGAAATCATTGCTGTCGTTGTTATTCCACCTCTACTGTGTCACTAGTTGCTCACTCACTCACTCAATCACTCACTCATCTTTATGAGATATCCAAGAAGGCTTCGTCCAGTAATCTCTCATCATTTTTGAAACATTTTCAGAAAAATCTTTGTATATGCCAATCCAGCTAATCATACTGCTCTGCCACAATGCCATACTACTCATAAATGGGTTATCACCGTTCAATCTTTTCTCATAGTAGGAACTCCCTTCTCTTGACCCTCCTATTATTGATGTTTCCTCCTGCATAATGGTAATCGGGTTCACAGATTGTCGATATTCGTTAATATTTGAAGGTTGCAAACCTATATCCTCGGCCCTTATTGATTCCTTTTTTTGAACATTTGAGATTGCCTTCTTCAAATCGTCCTCGTTTATACTTGCTGAATCCTTCGTTTCTGACATAGCATCACAGCCTGACGAATCGAAAACTTCAGGAAGGAATTCATTTCTAATTGTTGCAGTTGTGGTAGTTGATTGTTCACATTTCAACGATGAATGGTCCTGCTTCTCCTCGGCCAATACATTCTTGGTCTTTTCCTTTGTATCGAGAGTCTTATTACTCTGACTGTCTTTCTTATTGTTCCTATAATCTTTAGTTGCTGGTCTGATCGGTTTGTTGGGACCTCTTCTTTTCCTTTCTGTCAAACTTGTATCCAGCCGGAAAGCTAGCATATATATAAGTTATTCATTAATACTAATTTATATCACACTTCCGAACAGGTTAGCTGATGGTAAGTATGGTAATACCATATTTTTTGAAAGGTCGATTGAGACTGTAACAGAAGGGTTTAGTCCAAAGTATTTTAGATATCTTTCTAGAATGTCAAAAAATAACTCCCGGACTATGGCAAATTACACCACCTATACGATAGAGATTCACCCATCACATCGAAATTATTACTTTATTGCTACCAGTGTTGCTTGCGACAGCAGTTTCTATCGATTTGGAAACATCTTTATAACTATTATTTGGCTTTATCCAGTCTATTTTTCCGATATGAGAAACAGGCATAACTAGTTAAAAACGACCTGAGAAATAGACATTCAAATGTAATCGGTTGAGATGACTTCGAATCCAAATTTTTTGCTTTTGAAAGTACCGCACATCTACCAACAAGTATTCCTTTATGTCTATGAATTCAAAACCGATTTTATCTGGTTTATCCATAAGGTCTTCGTTCATAAGCTTTGTTTTTGTTTGTACCTACCTGTTCCTATCATTTCCATTTTCTTACACTATGTAGATAGATTCGATCTTTTACTTCCGTTCCTAGCGTCAAAACCATTTAAGAATCATTTTCTTCTGTAGCTCGGTTTTTTGTCGAAAAATAATCAACAAAGTCTTTTGAAATGTTGGCTACCTCTGCAAGACGAGCTCGATTGGTTTCGACCTTGTCTTGACTGATCCAGATGATATTTCCATCAAGATCGATCTCTAACCTTCTTGATCTCTCAAGATATCTGAGAATTGCGTTTATCTTCACAAGGTTCAAAGTTGGTTGGAGTAACTTTTGCAAATTTCTGACTTTTGGGTATCCCGATACCTTCTTGATACTGTTTAGGAAAAAGTTTATGTCATCTTCAGTAATCTCGTTTATCGGTCTTACTTTCTTCTTTTTCGTAAATTTATCGGTTTTGATAGTTTATTATTATATCAATGCCATTTAAAAAATTATTCAACAAGAAAAACAGAGAATACACTCAGCAGTTAGTCCAAGTGACTCGTGAAGTAGTGAGACTACATATAATCAGTCCGATGTATATGCGATAGTCTCTCTTCTATCTTAGCAATTCTGCACGCAACATCATTCCTCCATCAAACGGAAATGCACCTTGCAATCGCTCATATAGGGCTCTTCAATAACATATATCAATAAATTACACTACAAAGTTACGTTACAAACAGAGGAAGAGAAATGTTACGAGGTAGTAAATTAATATGGCCACAACCTCGGTGGGATCAAGAACGCGAATGGAGCTGTCCCGGACCTCGAATGCAAATTGATAGTATGCAGACGTATCTATCCGGCTTCATTTTCGAAAGAACTTCGGCGCAGATTCTATCCCTAGAGATAGATAGATAGATTCATTATAAGATATGCGGAATATGGTAAGTGCAATTCATATCAATTTTGTAGAAATAATACTTGGCAAATTATATGCCCTTTGGCTTAGAGAATTCAAAGTATTTCTAAGAGAGCGTAGTAGGTTAGTAGCCTCTATCTTCACTCCACTACTCTGGCTATTTGTTATTGGTTCTGGTTTTGGTTCCGCCGTACATCCTTCAACTGGAGTAGACTATCAAATGTTCATATTTCCTGGTATAATCAGCATGTCTATAATATTTTCAGCTGTATTTTTCGGGTCATATATAATCTGGGACAGAAAGTTTGATTTTCTCAAAAGTGTCATGGTAGCTCCGGTCGGCAGAAATACTATTTTTGTGGGAAAGACACTAGGCGGCATGACTACTTCTCTAGTAGAAGTAGTAATACTTTTGGCTGTAGGCGCAGCTATCGGAATTCACTTTACTGCACTTTCTTTAGTCCAGACTATTGCAATTGTACTGCTTCTTTCATTTTCACTAACCTCATTAGGGCTCATTATTGGTAGCTATATCGAAAGCCTAGAGGGTTTTCAATTAATAGTGAGCTTTGTCGTATTTCCACTTTTCTTTTTAAGTGGAGCTCTTTTTCCCTTAAGGAATCTACCTGGATGGCTCTATGTTTTGACTACCATAGACCCTGCTACTTATGCTGTGGATGCGTTTAGAAATGCCATATTAGGCATCCAAAATTATTCGTTCACAGCAGATATTGGTATCTTGTTCGCCTTTACGATTGGGCTTGGAGTATTCGGAGGATATTCTTTTGGAAGAATGAAGGCCGTTTAATTAAAGTGCAGGCGACAAAAAGTTCTCCTATATATTGGATACCCTATGTAATAAGACTACATATTCAATTGCGTATAATGTAATGCCAAAGGTGAAGGATTATCTGTATCAATCACTTGACTCATAGGGATCATATAATACGTCCGAGTTCGGTTCATAGCAAGTGAACAATGACTTTGTAGAAGCATTTGACGCGGTGGCAAAGGCATTGAGGCAGATACGATATCAAGATGTTCGATCGAATGTTAATTAGCAGCTTGCAGAAAATTGGCTGAACATATTACTCTATTGAAGAGGGTATACTCGTTCTTGCCAGCAGTCCAAACAATAATCACCATATTCTTGAAATATCTCTGCTGGCATATTTTTACACTGATGACATAGGGTAGTATTATCATTTCTGCTAGCAACCACAATATCCTGTCAACTAACTAACGTGCTATAAAATTCAGATTTGGAATGTTTTGGCCTAGTGCTACGCATAGTTGACCAGCGCTACGAAATCCTATCGATCTCAATAACATCCGAAACATGCCAGACATTTTGTCTACCTCCAATTTCCTGAAAAAATCATTTGCAAATAGAGCTTTACTGCTAGGCTACAGGTTATGCAACACATTGACTCTGTTATCGAGAATGGTTGAAAATGTTGAACTACAAATATATTAGATCATAATTCAGCTAAACTTCGCTAATCTGATCAAAAAAGGAATATCTCAATTTATTTTCTCTTATTTTTTCTTTTGTCTTACCTTCTTAATCCTTTTTTTGGCGTGTATCTTGCTGCTTTTATCCTCAGCAGTGGTGGAGACGTGAATATGCTATATTCAATGCCAAAATGAAAGAAAGTTCATTGATTGGCAATGGGTAGATCATTATTATCCTTGAGGATATTCCAAAAGGAAGACGTTGAAGTAGCTAACCCGGAATAAAACAGGAAGGTAACCCAGACTGCGAGGTGTAGTCGCTGATACTTCTCGGCGAGGGATATCTATTATTTTATCTTATTGGAAGAAAAAGTATTGCCTAGTGAGCTTCTGTCTGTAAGCATAGCAATTTTAGAGTTCATAATCACATTATCATGAACATTGTTATTAGAAGCACCAGGCGTAGCATCAATTCCATTTACACTATTTGAAATGGTGTTGTTATAGACTTGATTGTTATGGGATAGAGAAATATGTATCCCATTAATTTCATTGTGGATAAAGTTATTTCTGACAATAGAGTTATACGTATTTCTGCTAAGCATTATGCCAGACTTCTCATTATGATATGTTCTATTGTTGTCGAACAAAATATTGGAGCAATTTACTGAGCATATTATTCCTTCTTGACCATTATCGTGTGCTAGATTATTTCGGATAATTATATCATGGCTTCCTGTATGTGGATCGAATCCGTAATTGAGATTGTGGTGACTTTGATTCTTTTCTATTATCATATTGCCTACCCCACTAAGATACGGACCATACCACAGATTGTGAATATTATTACCTCTTAGTGTGCTGCCGTCACCTGCATAGTAGTTAATACCCCCAGCGCCAAGACCAGCAAATGAAGTGTCGAATCCAAGATAAGCAATCTCAGAATTCACAATGTTCGTAGTACCAGTAGCTCCAGGTTCTATTCTGAGATATGGCCTAGGGATTGTTGCATTAGAGGTCGTTATTGTGACATAGCTATTGGTCAATGGATTCCACGACGTGATTTTTACCGAATCAATATTCAAGCTACCAAATACATGTATGGAATTGACATTGCTACTACCAGAGGCTCCCCTTCGATTATTGTGAATTCCAGCGGAAGAAGATGAAATTATCTTTAGCCACTTGGTATCTGTAGAATTAATATGGAATTTAGAACCTTTGTCAATTATAAGATTTGCATTCAACAACCACGATGTACTACCCATAAATTGTTTGGCCAGCACGTTGTTGTCATGGAGTTTGTTATTGATGTCTGTAAGGCTAGCTGAACTACAACTTATCATGATACTCCGGGTAGATGAATCATAGGTGATGCAACCAAGCGTATTTGACTGAGCAGCAGAGGGAGTTGGATTGCCGCCTCCCGTAGTAGTCTGAGGATTAAGAGATGAAGAAGCTGATTTGTGTTTGATTTGGTTAATGGCACTTATATATTGTATCGTAAGTGGCATGTTATTTGTAGATAAAAACATAGGGAGTAGAAAGGCTAATGTAAAGCAGATAGTGATAAGAGTATATATCGAGATAGCAATCGAAAAGTGACCGCACAATGGATACTGTAAAACGCCTTCAGTAGATATATAATCTTTGAGAAACCGAAGCCGGGTGTCTTCGCGGTTCTAGTATTAGAGGGAAGAATGAGTATAGGAAGTACCAGTGGTTGTGTCAGCATTAGTATTGCGCGAAGTTCCCTAATTCAATAGATCCTTAGAAACCCGTATCATGTTATCAAATCTGAATAGTAATATTTTCTGAGTCAAACCTTACTCAATTTCCTACGACTCATTTTCACGTCAAGCCGTGTGTGCCATAATTCTGTATCGCTGTTGTAACACCATCAATGGATACTTTATTAGTCTATTGTGTAACTTTTTTCCTGATGCACTATATGTGAGCGAAGAGTAGGAATCGGACTTTAATTAACAATTTTAATATGTCTGGGCCCCTGTTTAGATAGGAAACTGCATATAAGGTACAGATTATTAAAAATGAGTTTATGCCAACAGGGGGATTGAATGACATTTTGAAAGCTTTGTTAGATAATAATAACAAGCGTATTTCAAATCAAGAGTTAAAAAGGTTACTCCAGAAGATTGAAAATGACGCAACAGAAATAGGTCATGCTAAATATGGTTTAGACGAAAAGATTAAGTTTAATATTGAGTATGATAAAGATCCAAATGATAATCTTATAGGCCGACAAAGCCTAAAGTCACTTGAATGTATCAGACAATCTATCAAGAAAAATTTGGAGTTAATGAATGAAGATATAAAAACAATTTTTCAATCGTATTTAACACAATGTGGAGAATGAATCCCGTATTTTATTGGCAGAAAGATTGACGGCAATCTTTAGAAAAACATCAGCTAAAAACATACATATTCAATAAATCAATCCTAATAATAATTTGATTATTTGCGGGATTCTTTTCAGCAACTACCTAATCAGGTCTTCTTTCCTTTTCCGCTTCATTGCGATATCGTCAACATGGTCTTGTCATGAATGTGATGGTACTCGATAAAGCAAACACTCTTTTTTGTTGATTCTGGTACAGCTGTGTAAATGTCAATCTTATTTGTAATGATATAGGCATATGTTATGACTGATTCTTAGTCAACAATACCTAACAGTATATTATACCCATATCCATCTTTTCTTTTTGGACATGGAAAGAATAATAATTAAATATCCTGCCAGAGTAAAATTGCCGTTTCTAACATTACTATTGATTACACTTATTATCATGATTGTGCCTTCTACAGAATTATCAACGGCTTACATACAGCGCGTATATTCGATTAGAACTACCGCAACATCCTCGCCATCTTCTTGTATTACCTATAATCCAACTGCAAGAGTAATTACTGTATCTTGCAGTTCTGCGACTCTGACCGACATTTACACCCATTTCCACGGTAACAATATCCTAAGCAAACAATCTCCAGCTGGCGTATGGCTCTTGAATGCAAAGCTAGTAATTGCTAAAGGTGCTACCCTCAATATTGATTCTACGGATACTAAATGGCTAAAGATAAGCTCATCAGGGGGAACCACTGGTCGTAGTGCTTCTCCTCTTCCAAATAGCATAGATGTGCATGGTACTTTAAAGATTGATTCAGTAAAAATAACGTCATGGAATTCGCTCACAAATAACTATGCGATCACTAATGGAACGAGACATGATCTAGGAGTTGGCAAAATCGATGCGACGGTATCTGGAGCACCTAGACCATTTATTACAGTCGAAAAGGATGCATCAGGAACTACTAATATTATAAATTCCGAAATAGCGTATTTGGGATATGAAAAAGGCAGTTTTTCTGGTGTAGGTACTGCCGGTCTTAACTACTATGGGGGTGGTGGAAGTATTCTACGAGGCAATAATATACATCATCTCTATTTTGGCTTCTATTCTAGTGGAGTCGGAAATATGGTTATCGAAAACAATCAGGTACATCATAACACAATTTATGGTCTGGATCCACATACAGCTACACATGATATGATTATTCGTAAGAATGTAGTTCATGACAACGGACAATTTGGCATAATATGTTCTTTAAATTGTAACAATATTACTATTGAGAATAACGAAATATATCATAATGGTGGTAAAAATACTGGAGCTGGCATAATGTTTAGTAGAAACATGGTTAATTCTATTGCAAGAAACAATATTGTACATGATGAAGTCTCCTCAGCCATTTTAATTTCTCAATCACAGAACAATCAGATATTCAATAACACAATTTCAAATAGCGGTGTTGGAATTAATTTAAAGAATTCTACCAGTAATAAGATTTATGGTAACACTATCATAAATTCTACAAAGGGCATAGATACTAGTGCCGCCGGTGGAGTAGCTGGTAACATGATCTATAATAATCACTTTATTAAAACACCGTCATCCTCTTCTTCTTCTTCAACTAACTCATCTAATAATGTCGGTTCCAACAATCAACCACAAGGAACACTAAAACATAACCAAAAACATTCTCTAGGCGGTCACAAAGCCAAACCCAGATTTGCATGATCAATCAGCTATTCAATTGGAATTGGTTTTCTTTATATACAAACGAAATAAAAGTTACTGAATCATCTTCTGATCACCTATTAATTAATTTTCTACACTTTATTATTGCATAAATCTAAAAGAATGTAGACGGCTTAGACAGAAAGAGAGAAGGATTGGGATATGAAGGGTAGTATGAACCACACAATACTCTAGCAACTACTCCCAACCTCTCTTCTTAACCCAAATCTACACCTAAATTATTGTTAAATAAGACTATGTGAACATACTACTTTCAGCAGTTGCTGTGAAGCACTGCGGATATAATAGACTGGAAGAATGCTCTTGCAAAAAACGAATCACAAGAAAGACGACTTTAGCAATGATCATTTCTCGATTGTCAAATCGAGAAATTCCTGAAACATGTGAATGAAGTTTAATATGAGCTAATTGTATTCTGAGCCATCTATTGTCAGACATATTGCTGCATTTGTCACCGTTATTGATGCAAATCTTGGATCTGTTTGGGACCATGGCTTTCGCAGTAACCGGAGCTTTTAAAGCAATTGAACATAAGGCAGACATCGTAGGCGTAGTAGTTCTCTCCACAATAACTGGAGTTGCAGGAGGGGTAATCCGGGATATAATCTTTGGAATATTCCCCCCTACTGTCATTATCAACCCGTGGTACCTTATAGTGACAATAGTTAGTGGAATTGTTATTTTCTTCCTTTATCCGTCTCTCAGGGGTCATTGGAATTTGTTTTTGAAATTTGACGCAGTTGGCTTAGGTGTTTTCAGTATCCTTGGAGCTACCATTGCTTACAATCTCTTCGGGTTGAACTTTCTTGTTATGGCCTTCGCAGGAACTCTGACGGCAGTCGGTGGAGGCATACTGCGTGATGTCTTTGTAAATGAAGTGCCAATTGTTTTCGTTAAAGAGCTTTACGCTTCTGCGAGTTTCGTAGGAATAGTGACCTTCTCTGTTCTTTTGCTTATCGGGGTTAACGTGAACATTGCTACAATCCCCTCCATACTGATTGTAATACTAATCCGTCTTGTATCAATAAGGTATAATTGGAATTTACCCAGAGCAAAAATGTAACGTGAAGCGCGAGAGGAACAACTTTTCAAAGAAAAATTTAACATCGCCGAAGGGAAATTTATAATGTTTACCGATAGTTCTCCATTTCTAGGTTTATCTGCTGGGCCTAGGCACTGTTTAACTCAGAATATAGTTTAGAATCAAAGTTTTGAGTTGATTTGGATTACTTAATTGGATCAACGCATCAGGATTCGTATTACTCAATTTACAGAAAATGGCCAGTACCGCGAATCCTGATCCTGCGAACATGACTACAAATTACGTGAAGAATAACTAAAGATGGAATCGAATCTGTCAGATGTACTGCTTTATTATTCTACCTTTATTTCCTTCCTTTATTACTACGTTTCAATTTCCTTTTTTTCTTAAATGCTATTTCAAGTATACCATTTTTGTATGTAGATTTAACCGTTTCAATATCTGCCTCTGGAGGTATATCAATAACTTGATATTTTCTTGGTCGATAATCAGTAGATATTTCTACCGAATTATTGTATGCATGTATCTTGATGTGTTCTTTGCTCAAACCTGGCATTTCTACTAAAACTTTGACTTCTTTATCGTAGACATTAATATCTGCTAATGGCTCTCTTTCAGACATTATTTCTGTTCTGTCATAATTGGACACTCCTCGTTTTCTACCTCTACTGCTTCTTCTACCACTACCAATACCGCTAGGAGCATTACTAAATTCCCTTACCCGAGGTGTGCCATCAAATCCCGTAACCATTGAATAACTAAATACAAATGATCCTATCTCTCTTACCTTAGGACCTTCCGATGTTTCATATTCACTCATTAGTTCTTTCGATGCTTTTGTTTCGATTTCCATGAATGCATCTTCAAATTCTCTTTCCGCTTCTTCAAAATCTCTACAGAACTTAGCAGCAAAGCATCTACTATTAAACCCTCTAAACCAATCATACGAGTCTATATCGCAGTCGCAGTTGCACATATCATTCACATCTCCTTCAAATTATGTATATTAGTACATACCGTAATTAAATTGACTAGGTAAAGTAATTCTTGGTCACATTAAAATCAGAAAATAACATCAATGTATCCTATCCAATCGTCTTAAAGCTTCGATAGAAATGATTAAGTGCTAATTGGTTTTATTATTGTTATACGCCCTCAAACATCCCAGCCAGAATCTATATCTTGAAACTCGCAATCTCTTTGTTAATCTGCTGCTGCATTTTGCCGACTACCATCATTACGAAACATTCGGTATAACCAACGCACGAATGAGTAGCATTGGATGGAAAGGAAGGAGGGAGGTGCTCATCACTTCATATTTAGAATAGACATAGGCGCAGAGGTAGGAACATTTAAAAAAAGGAAGTTGATCAATGACAGGACCCATCATCAACCACTACGAATCATTCAAGCAATATGAAGAAACTATCTGTCGAAGACCATACCCAAGGATTTCTTAAATAGTTCCCAGCTTATCAAAGGATATGTCAAATCACAAATCTGTCAGGAAACTATGGGTCGTTATTCCTGTCTTTCTCGCTTTTGCATTTCTATTTATTGTACCAAGTACTGCAATATTGATTAGTAATAATAGTTATTTTAGTACTACCAATCTTGTGTATGGTCAACCAGATCAAATGAACTCCAGCGTTACAAATTCACTAAACATACAAAATATACCAGTAAAAAAAGTTCACGTAGGAGATATTGACATTGCATACAAGACCTTTGGTAAAGGTGACCCTATTTTACTTATTAGTGGTGCTTCTAGTGACATGAATGCTTGGGAGGCATCAACTTTAAGAAACCTCTCCTCAAATCACACAGTAATTGTATATGATAGTCGTGGAGTTGGAAAAACAACGATTGGTTCCAAACCATTCTCTGTGCAGCTACTTGCAAATGATACTGCTGGTTTACTAGACGCTCTGAAAATACAAAAAGCAGATGTTCTTGGATATTCTCTAGGTTCATTTGTAGCTCAACAGCTTACAGTTACGCATCCAGAAAAGGTCAACAAGCTTATACTTGTTGCTTCATCCTGTGGTGGAAAAGGAAGTATACCTAAACCACCTCAGTTTATAAAATTACAATCCGAGATCACAAACAAATCTCTAAATAATATTCCTGTTTCTCAGGGGGAAATAAATACTCTAGTATCTGCCTCATATGGATCAGGATGGATCAGACTACATCCTGAATCTGTTAAGAAGTTTCCAACGGCCCAAGAAGCGTTTTCTAGCGTTTCTCCTAACACTTTAAGAGGTCAGTATAACGCAGGAATAGGTTGGGAGGCAACCAACTGGAATGGTGCGTGTGACGAACTTGCGAAAATAGCCAAACCAACTTTGCTAATTACTGGAGCCGATGATAATGATTACGTGCCGCATGGTAATTCTTTAATCCTTGCAGGAAAAATTCCAGGAGCATGGCTTATACAGATCAAAGATGCTGGTCATGCAGTAATGGGACAGTATCCAGACAAAATCAATAAAGTATTACAAACATTTCTTTCGACCACAACAAACCCTGGTTGACGAATATGTTATCTGGGGAGTAGCCATCGCCATGGAAAAAGATATTATGTTGCAGTATAGGGCACTCTAACGTAGAACTAGGTGGACAAATAGTCCTTGCGATTATGCATATTCAGGCACAACTTGTACTTCCTAGAAAAACGGCTCCCAATTGCACCCGTGTTAGTAGCGATACTGATAGTGATAGGCGCAATGAGCATAATATCGAATCTGGTATGGGTCAGATGCAAACACAAGTGCCTATGTGTCCTAACGGATATTATTTAGCAACTGATAATCTCTGTTATCCGCAACAACAGCAACAGCAACAGCAACAGCAACAGCAACTAACACCACAAGAGATACAGAATTGTAAGATTGAAAAGGACTCTTTAGCCTTAGATAAAGCGCTAGGAGCTAATGCAAGTCAGACTATTGCACTGGGAAGATTATTGAATGACACTTGTGGGTCTATCGGGGATAGGTGAAATAGAATGGGTAAAAAATTAGGCAACGCACTCATAATATACGGCATTCTGAACTTCTTGTTCAGTCTTGTCCTAGGCATTCCGATTTTAATCATAGGTGCTCTGATATGGATGATAATAATGATTGCTATAGGAAACTGG
>Ga0193747_1000310_pt1 | contig 17966 bp, 17 predicted proteins | sample L1m2metaG_FD_143048 | JGI IMG/M metagenome (GOLD analysis project Ga0193747, IMG submission 143048) | Soil microbial communities from a riparian zone of the East river system, Colorado, United States - L1m2 | ecosystem: Environmental > Terrestrial > Soil > Riparian zone | place: USA: East River...
ACCATCGTGATCACCGCGCCAATCCGGGCCGCCCCAAACCACGTCCAAACAAACTCCGGACAATCGGGCAGCACGATGAGCACCCGATCCTCAATATCAACGCCCACTTCGCGCAGCGCGCTGCCCACGCGATTCGACATCCGCGCCGTCTCGCCATAAGTGTAAGTTTGATCTTTGAAATAGAGACAGACTTTGTGTTCGCGCCCTTCCTCAAGATTCTGGTAGAGGAAGTAGTCGGCCATGTTGAAGCGTTCGGGGAATTCAATTGGCATTGAGTCAGATCGATCAGTTGTAGAATTGGCTGCGGTGATTCACCCTGATTACATCGACAATCCTGGTTTGATCATCAATACCGTAACCAACGCGCCAGTCTCCAATACGAATACGCCAAAGGTCTTCGCCTTTTACTTTCAGGCAGCCGTGAGGAGGAGGGTTTTCGGCAAGAGCATAAATGGCTGAAACGACTCGATTCTTAACTGCTTTGTCTAGACGCCCAAGTTCTCGTTCCGCACGTGAGGTGATAATGACCTTATACATCGATCTCCCCGGCCGCTCGCATCTCTTCTACGACGTCATTGAAAGGACGCCGAGGTTCGTCCTTGCTTTCGTAGGCGACGCGGATCAAGTGTAGATCTTCGAGCAGTTCCTCGTATTCGTCAATCGGAAGGATTACTGCGGTTCTCTCACCGGTTTCGTTTGTGACATATTGGACGTTTGGTGACATCGGATTACTCTCCTCCAGCCGTTTGGTTGTCATTCTAACACGGGCCATTCGAGATTTTGGCAGAGCCAATCTCTAGGTTAATAAAAGCGGCATATTGATGATCTGCCGAAGCACTGTTCCGACAAATCGAAATAGTTCTCGAATAGCTTCTGGCGGCAGCGCAGCACTAATCACAATTCCGACCAGCACAGAAATAAGAAGATTGATCCAGTCTTTCTTTCCTACTCGCTCGGACGACTCGACTAGATAATTCAGACGCGATTCGACAAATTCCGGGTCAAGTTTGTGGGCAGTCAACAGATATTGCTTGATCTCATTGATGCCTTGAACTATGTGCGCCTTCTCTTCGTCGGTAAAGGGCGCGTTTGATGTATCAGATGATGCGGCGGATTCGAGAACCTGAGCTCCACTCGAAATTGCTCCCCACAGTCGGGTGATTCTGTTTCCCTTCTCAAATACGTGAGCCATTGCACAAACCAATCCAGCTGCGAGCTCCAACTATAGTCACTGCCAGCGTCCCATTTTGTTTGATCTGCAGGCGACCAATCTGAGTGGAACTCATCTGAGTTATCAAATGAAAAAGAATAACCCGAAGGCTTATGAACCAACCGAGACACTACTTTGCCGGAAATAAGGCTAACGGTGTCTTGCCATTCGAAGTCAGACGGCTCGAGTCCAGCGTTTCTAATCGCATGAAAGATCTCGTTAGCCTGCGATCTCAGAAGATTTGTTATTTCCAAAAGAGGATTCCTTATAGAGCTTTCGCAAACGGACATCCGCTGTCGTCGTGTTTGCTGCTGAGATAAGTCCGCGCTTCCCAAAGCTCCGGAAAGAATTTCTTATCGAGTGTCGACCGAAGATAACCGACGCCTTCGGAGCCGCCGGTGCCTCGTTTCGCTCCTACCATGCGCTCAACCATCTTGATGTGATGAGAGCGCCAGAGCGAGAAGTGTTCGTCGTGTTCAAGCAGCGCTTCGGCAAGTTGGTATTCTTCATTCAGCTTTTCGGGATGCGTGAGAATCTCGACCACCGCTCGTTGTCGCTTGCCATGATTGCCGCGGCGTTCTTTATCGTCACGAGGAGAATCGATCTCGGGAGTATCGAAACCACGCTGCCACAGCAACGCAAAAAAGGCCTCAGCCAGCGAAGGCGCCTTCAGACGCCCTTCCAAACGTTGTCGCGCAAAATCATCGTGAGCGAACTCGTCCAGAATCGCTTCGTTTTTCGCGCCGGAAGCGAATTCAATCTCGCGAAACTGCATCGATTGAAAACCGCTGGCCGGATTCAACTCGTCTCTAAATCCCAGAAAGGTGATCGGCCTCATGGTTTCCAGAATATGAATCTGAGCAATCAGAAGCTTTTCGATCTCGACGATGCGCCGCAACGCATTTGCAGCTTCGATCGCGCGATTTTCTTTCATCAAAGCAATCGCAGCGTCAATTTCATGGAGGATTTGCTTGAACCACAGTTCGTAAGCCTGATGCACGGTGATGAAAAGTAATTCATCGTGTTGTGCGGGCGAAGATAGGCACGTCTGCAAATCGATCAACTCAAGCACCCGCAAATACTTGTTGTACGAAAGTGTCGCTTTCTTGCCGTAGTCTTCGGTCATAGTCAGATTAATCTTAACCGCAAAGCGGTTCCGTCCTCCAGCGCAAGGTTGCCGCCGCGGCTACCCTGGGATCAGAAACGAAAATGATCATCCAACCGCCAGGCGGTTGCGTCATTTCTTCGTCGAATCAAAAACCGCGCAGCCGCGTTGGGGTTGGGCTCCAAAGCCATTCCCGGCCAGGGTAACGGAAGCGGCAACCCTGGGCTGGAGGACGTTAACCGCTTTACGGTTCGCATTCTCAAGCTCACGGTTGGACGTTTCTTCACAAATCGGCAATAATAATTAGCTTTTTCAGCGCGGCATTATCTCGCCACTAGCATACACGTTAGGGAAAGGATTCTTTACTAGTGAATTCAACGTCGAACTTTGTCATTCGCGTGCGTCATCGATTGTTTACTCTTTTATTTGCAGTTATCGGATTTGTCGTCGGAACGCCCGCAGTTATGGCCCAACGAAGCGAAGGCGGTGAGGCCGCCTTGAAACTGCCCGATCTGTCCGGAGTGGATTTCCTCGGCATCAATGGTCATCGCTTGCTGCTCGTGGGACTGCTGTTTTGTTTCTTTGGCTTACTCTTCGGGTTGGCCATTTACATTCAGTTGAAGAACCTGCCCGTGCATCGCTCGATGCGCGAAATCTCGGAACTGATCTATGAAACCTGCAAGACCTACCTCATCACGCAGGGCAAATTCATTCTGCTTCTCTGGGTATTTATCGCGGTAATCGTGGTTGCCTACTTTGGAATTTTGCGGCCCGTCCCCGGTCATCCGGTGGCCCTTACGGTGCCGATGATTCTGTTCTTTAGTCTGATCGGAATCGGCGGCAGCTACGGCGTGGCATGGTTCGGCATTCGCGTAAATACGTTTGCAAATTCGCGGACCGCATTCGCGAGTTTGGAAGGCAAGCCTTATCCGATTTATGCGATTCCGTTGAAAGCCGGCATGAGCATCGGCATGCTCTTGATCAGCGTCGAACTGCTCATCATGCTCTTTATCCTGTTGTTTGTGCCGGGAGAATATGCGGGGCCATGCTTCATCGGTTTTGCGATCGGCGAGAGTCTGGGCGCCGCGGCATTGCGTATCGCGGGCGGCATCTTCACCAAGATCGCCGACATCGGTTCCGACCTGATGAAGATCGTTTTCAAGATCAAGGAAGACGACGCGCGCAATCCGGGCGTGATTGCCGATTGCACGGGCGACAATGCGGGCGATTCAGTCGGGCCGAGCGCCGATGGCTTCGAAACCTACGGCGTAACCGGCGTCGCCTTAATTACTTTTATTCTGCTGGCCGTTCCCAATCCTACGATTCAAATCCAGTTGCTGGTTTGGATCTTCGTGATGCGCGTCATGATGCTGGTCTCCAGCGCTGTTTCGTATTTCGTCAATGCTGCGATTGCCAAAGCGCGTTATAGCGGGGCCGGCGAAATGAATTTTGAAGCGCCATTGACTACTCTGGTATGGCTTACTTCGATCGTCTCGATCGCTCTCACCTACATTGTTTCTTATCTGGTGATTCCCGTTTTGGCAGGCGACAGGACATTGTGGTGGAAACTGGCGACGATCATTTCCTGTGGCACGCTGGCGGGCGCGGTGATTCCCGAACTGGTCAAGGTCTTTACCTCGACGGAATCGCGCCACGTTCAGGAAATCGTGAAATCATCAAACGAAGGCGGCGCGTCACTGAACATTCTGGCGGGATTTGTCGCCGGCAACTACTCGGCATATTGGCTGGGGCTAAGTATGGTGGGTCTCATGGCGATCGCTTTCATCGTCAGCACGACCGGACTCGCGATACTGATGGCCTTTCCGGCAGTGTTTGCTTTCGGTCTGGTGGCTTTCGGTTTTCTCGGCATGGGGCCGGTTACGATCGCCGTGGATTCTTATGGTCCGGTTACTGACAACGCGCAGTCGGTTTACGAGCTTTCATTGATCGAGCACATCCCGAACATCGTCGAAGAGCTCAAGAAGGAACACAACATGACAGTCGTGTTCGAGCGCGCCAAACATTTGCTGGAAGAGAACGACGGAGCCGGCAATACTTTCAAAGCGACGGCGAAACCTGTGCTCATCGGGACTGCCGTGGTAGGCGCCACGACGATGATCTTCTCCATTATTCAACTCCTTCGTAATGAAACAGTGACCTCTGCGATCCAAGCCGGTAAGACAGAGGCACAGGGCCTGGCGACCTTTTTCGAAAGCCTGTCATTGCTCAACCCCCTGTTTCTCCTGGGTTTGATTACGGGCGGCGCGATCATCTACTGGTTCACTGGCGCTTCGACGCAGGCGGTCACGACGGGCGCGTACCGGGCGGTTGAATTCATTAAGGCCAACATCAAACTTGAAGGCGTCGAGAAAGCTTCGGTCGCGGACAGCAAGAAGGTCGTGGAAATTTGCACAAAGTATGCGCAAAAGGGGATGTTCAATATCTTTCTTACCGTGTTCTTTGCTACGCTGGCTTTTGCGTTCGTCGAGCCGTTCTTCTTTATCGGCTATTTGATCTCGATTGCCATATTCGGATTGTACCAGGCGATTTTCATGGCCAATGCCGGCGGCGCGTGGGACAATGCGAAGAAGGTCGTCGAAGTTGAAATGAAACAGAAGGGCACGCCCTTGCATGATGCCACGGTCGTCGGCGATACGGTGGGCGATCCTTTCAAGGACACTTCTTCAGTGGCGATGAACCCGGTGATCAAGTTTACGACACTGTTCGGTTTGCTGGCCGTTGAGTTGGCCGTTAGCTTGACGAAGCAACGAGGCACGACGCTAACGCTTGTCCTGGCGGCGATCTTCTTTTTGATCTCGGTCGTCTTCGTTTGGCGATCGTTTCATAGTATGCGCATCGGGATAGAATAGGACCTATACGGCCTATAAGACCTATATTTTTTCATCATGATTCGCTCGATACTGTTCCCAACTGATTTCTCCGCAGTGGCCAACAGCGCGTTTCCGCTGGCGGTGGCGCTGGCGGCGCAGTTCGATGCGACTGTGCAGTCGGTCCATATCGCTCACGGCGGCGATCCTCATATCACGGAAACATCGCGTTATGAATTCCCGGCCGCGCCGACCGGCGCCTCTTCGGTGCGTGTGATCGAAACTATCATTCCTAAGAATGAAGAAGACCCGGCACAGATAATTATGGGCCAGGCTCAGGAACGCGGTTGCGATTTGATCGTCATGGCCTCTCACGGACGTTCGGACGTGGCCCAGTTCTTCCTCGGCCGCAGCGTCGCCGAGCAAGTTGCCCGCGATTCCAGGATTCCGACGATCATCGCGCGGCTCTACGGTCCACGCCGCACGACCCGGCCTATCGATCGGTTTAAGACCATTCTATTCGTTACAGATTTGGCGGGAGATTCGAAGCAAATTCTCCCCGTAGCTGTTTCTATCGCCGGCAAGACAAAAGCGAAGTTGGAAACTCTTTGCGTTTTCAATGAAGGCGACGAAGAGCCTGCCGATGGTGGGCAGGCAACTCTGAATAAATTTTTCGCCGAAGTAAATGCCACCGATTCACTCGGAGAGTTTCGCAGACTGCACGGTGGGGTCGGAGAAGAAGTCGTCGAATACGCCGGCCGGCACAAGGCTGATCTAGTCGCCATTACCACCTCGCTCGGCTCCAGCGGCGATCCAAACCTGACGGACACGGCCGAGTTCATTATCCGCAATGCGCCGTGTCCAGTGTTGTGCGTGCGACCGTAGTAGAGGGTCAGAGGTCAGTACCACCTGCCTGAGCGGGTGGGTTAGCCGGTTGAAAGGAAGCCATGAACACGACATTTGCAAAAACCGAGACGTTATTGGGCGTGGCCTTCGCCCCGCTTGATTTGGTGCGTCAGGTTGGTTTGGTAATCGGCTTTAGTTTATTGACTGCTCTTTCCGCGCAAGTGGTGATTCCGATCGGGTCGGTTCCGATTACCGGACAAACGTTCGCAGTTCTGCTCACGGGTGTCCTGCTGGGATCGCGTCTTGGCGCCCTGGCGATGATCGCCTATTTGATCGAAGGAGCAAGCGGTCTGCCGTTCTTCCAACAAGGACACTTCGGACTTCTTTATTTGATGGGTCCCACTGGTGGTTATCTGATCGCTTTTCCGGCGGCGGCGTTTATTACGGGCGCGTTTGCTGAGCACGGATGGGATCGGCGCTTCTTTACCGCCGCCGCCGCGATGGCCATAGGCTCCGTCGTCATCATGCTTAGCGGTTGGGCGTGGTTCTCGATCGTTATGCGAGCATCTCCGACGCTCGTGCTTTTCGATACGATAATAAAATTCATTCCGGGCGACATCATCAAGATCGCGCTGGCCGCCGCCGCTCTCCCCTCGGGGTGGAAGCTGATAGGCCCGCGAAGTAACTAATCGCTCAACAGCTAGGCACTCAGTTGCCCATTCATCTGGTCCTTTCTCAGAGAAGCTCTTGCTTCCGCGGGGACTCCGACCCTAGATCCAATTCCATAAAAATCGCGCCGGAAACGGGATTTTGATAGTACGGCTTGATCTCTTTGAATCCCAGCGATTGATAGAGCCCGATCGCATCGTTCATTTTCGGGGGCAGCGTATCGAGCCGCATGCGCTTATAGCCGATTTGTTTTGCGCTTCTAATTATCGCCTCGGCCACACCACGGCCAAGACTCTGGCCGCGAAACTCGGGCCGCACGAATAGCCGCTTCATCTCGCAAACGCCTGCGCCGATCTTTCTGAGTGCAATGCAACCCGCCAGGGCTTTGTTAACGAAGGCCAACAGCAGCCGGCTATCGGGCGGCGCGTAATCACCGGGCAGTTCGCTCAGTTCCTTTTCAAAGTTCTGAAAACACAGATCGATCTCCAGCCAAGCTGCATATTCCTTGAACAAGGAGCGTGCGTTCTGAATGTCATCAATCGAGTGGGCACAAACAATTTCAGTCAGCGAGAATTCGTTTCCTGCTTCCATTTCGTTAGCGCCAAACGCCGCGTGAATAAATACCATCGATGCTGCCGAAGCTCGGCAAACAAGAGAAAAGCCGCTCACGGATTTCCCGCAAGCGGCTTTCCGGTGAACTGTTTGGATTGACCCGTGGCTGTGACCGCTTCCGGAAAGAAGGCGTCACAGTGACTTTCCCAGGAAAAATCCGAAACAATCGCGAATTTATTTCCTGAGGTTAGGTCTCAGCCACCTCACTGTGATTTGAACTCATATATTTTCCGATCACCTCCTTTCCAGTGTTGAGGCGATAATAAAAGAGAAGCGCAAACTCGTCAACCGAATTTTTTGCCAGAACTACAAACTCACCGACTAGGTCACGCCTTATGTTCGACCGAAAGTTTATCCGTTTCGCCTTCTGGAGGTCTCAGAAGGGTTGTCATCTGCTTGCCGAACAAAACTTTGGACCAGAGTCTTTCCAGGGTCGATGATTCGAAAAAGACGAAAAAGACAATGAGTATTACTGACAGTTTTAACCATTCAAGATAAGTAGATTTACTCGTCGAAACCAATGCAAAAGTATCTGTGAGAGTTATCGTTAAAAATAACAAGGCATATGAAAGTACCACCCAATAAAGCCGATCTTCAATAAGGTCATCCCTTTCGTTGAGGTAGGAAAATAGCGCATGATCGTGATAACCACGTGCATATATAGTTCGCAGACTGGTTTTTCTGACGTGCATCTCGGGGTGCTCAGCTAGAGTCTCCCTGCGCAAATCAGCAAGGGTGTCGAGGAGCACTTTTTCAACTGGACGAATCGACCTCATAGTCTCTTTAGAAAATCCAATAACTTCACGATTTCGTCTGCCGCCCGATCGGGCGGCAAAGCAGCCATAATCACCGGGAACGTCTGCAGAATGATATTGTCTCGCCGGAGCCTTCCGATTCGACGTATGGGAAAGTACAAAGCACTCTGAAATAACATCGCCCCACCTGTAATATACGGGTTCATGGCGTGATAGCCAACACCCGCAATTACCAAACCTAGGATGAAAATCAGAATTGCCATCCCGATTATGATGACTTCCGCGCGTCGGTTAGCAGCCAGTGCTTGCTCGACGCGACTATTTATAATCTGGATATCCATGTTTGCTCAGGGACGTTTCATTTCAGGGTTTGCTCCCCACAGGTAGCTCCCGTTGTCAGAAGATAACGAAAAAAAGTAAGAATAGAAGGGATGAAAAATGCATCGACTTAGCGTCATGGTGTAAGTTCCTTACGTAAGTTTGCGACGATGCGAAGGGTTTATATCATCCTAGACCATACGATGCAATAGAATCTCAGACTCAGAAATTGTTAGTATTCTTGCTTTAGAAGCCGATCAGGCAGCTATTCCACTGCCTTCCGATCAAATGCCGGCTTACCTGCCGCATACACGCGCCATGCGTGTTCGATGCCAAAAAAGTAAGCGAGTTCGCGATAGTCCGACGCGTCGTGAATCGCGAAATCGGCGCGCTTTCCCTTCTCTAAAGAACCAATGTCATCGCCGCGTCCAAGTGAATAAGCGGCGTTGACGGTTGCGGCGGTGATTGCTTCGGCAGGCGTCAGCTTCATCTGCGTGCAGGCGAGCGAAAGAATCATCGGCATCGAAGGCGTCGGCGAAGATCCCGGGTTGAAGTCGGTGGCGAGTACCACCGCCAGTCCCGCGTCGATCATCTCACGTGCGGCTGGGTAATGCTTCGAACCTAGCGCGTAAACCGAGCCCGGTAGCAAGACGGGCTGGACGCCGGCGACTTTTAAGGCCGCGATCCCCGTGGGATCGGTATGTTCGAGATGATCGGCCGTCGCGACATTCAATTCCGCCGCCAATTTTGCGCCGCCGGAGAGCGTTAGCTGGTCGGCATGCACGCGCAAGCCAAGTCCGTGACAGCGCGCGGCCGAAAGGATTTGCCAGGTTTCGTCAGTCGTGAACACATCCTGTTCGCAAAATACGTCGCAGTACTCCGCCAATCGTTCTTCCGCGACGCGAGGCAGCATCTCGTTGACGATCAAATTAACGTAAGTCGCCCGCCGCGATTTGTATTCAGACGGAATGTCGTGAGCGCCGAGAAAAGTCGGAACATAACGGAGCTGCGTTTCATCGTTCAGTTGTTTGATCGCTCGGAGAATCTTAAGCTCGTCTTCGATGGTCAGGCCGTATCCGGACTTCGCTTCGATGGTCGTGGTGCCGCCGCGCAGAAACCATCCAGCGTAGCGCTTTCCGATTTTCACCAGGTCGCTCAGCGAGGCATTACGCGTCGCTCGAACGGTGGCTCGAATGCCGCCGCCTCGCGCGGCAATCTCTCGATAGGTCGCGCCCGCGGTCCGTTGTTCGAATTCGTTCGCCCGAATGCCGGCGAAAACCGGATGCGTGTGCGCGTCTACGAAACCCGGTATGACGACGCGCCGTTCGGCGTCGATCACTTCGCAGTCTTCGGGGATCAGGCTCTCGATCTCGCGGCGTCTGCCGACGGCCTCTATTCGATCGCCGTGGATGAGCAGCGCGCCGTCCTCGATGATTGAGAGTTGCCGCAGGTCGCCGCCCGTGCGCGGACACCTCGCCCCAGCGAGCGTCACTAGCTGGGAACAGTTAATGACGGCAAGAGTTTTCGCCATCGACTTTTCTGACGCGGCCGTCATGAAGCGAGTATATCGTGAGGTTAGTGCGCCAGAAAGCTATAGGTAACTCCCTCTCCCGCTGGAAGGAGTCTGTCGGAAAAATCTCTGTGATTCTCTGTGTCACCTCTGTGCCTCTGTGGTGAATCTCTTTTCGAGTAATTTCACCACAGAGACACAGAGCATCACAGAGTTTGCACAGAGAAATGCTTTTTCCGATAACCTCACTGAGGGAGGGAATTAAGGATAAATTCTCAGCAAACTGTCGAGACGTTGACAGCAATCCGCTGGTTAATTAGGGTTTGATTCTGCTAATTTACATTCTTCTCGTTAAGGTTTGATCCAATCTCCGGGAGAAAGACTTCCCAAAGATGCGAAAATTCTTTGTTACAGGCGGTGCGGGTTTTATTGGCTCGGCGTTCGTTCGGCTTTTGCTGGACGAGTCTCCTTCCTGCGAGGTTACGAACTTTGACGCGCTTACCTACGCGGGAAATCCCGACAACCTGGAAGGTCTCGATAGCAGCCGCCATTATTTCATCAAAGGCGACATCTGCGATCGCGAGGCAGTTATCGCCGCGCTCGCGGGAAACACCGACGCGATAATCAATTTCGCCGCCGAATCGCACGTTGATAGAAGTATCGCGTCGGCGGATGAATTTCTCCGCACCAATATTCTGGGAACTCAGATCCTGCTCGATGCCGCGCGCGCGCGGGGCGTGAAACGCTTTCTCCAGGTCTCCACCGACGAGGTGATGGGAAGTCTGCCTGATGACGAGCGCGCTTTCTTCACTGAAGATTCGCCATTTTGTCCCAACAGCCCTTACGCCGCATCCAAGGCCGCGGCCGAACATCTGGTGCGCGCCGCCCATCACACGTTTGGGCTGGATACCGTGATTACGCGTTGCGGAAACAACTATGGCCCACGACAATTTCCCGAAAAATTTCTTCCGCTCTTGCTCGCCAATGCCCTAAACGACGAACCAATTCCGGTTTATGGCGATGGCCTTAACGTCCGCGATTGGATTTATGTCGAGGACCACTGTAGGGCGATCCTGTTGGCGCTGGAAAAAGGGCGATCCGGCGCCACCTATAACATCGGCGCGCGAAATGAACGCCGCAACCTCGAGATCACCAAATCCATACTCGATCAACTTGGCAAGTCGCACTCTTTAATTAAGTTCGTGAAAGATCGCCCGGGTCACGATCGTCGCTATGCAATCGATCCGACGCTGGTTGAGACGGAACTTGGATGGCGTCCGCGCGAAACATGGGAAACTGGTCTACGAAAAATGATCGAGTGGTATCGAAGCAATACCGACTGGCTCGAGCGCGTGCGTAGCGGCGCTTACCGCGAATACTATGCACGGCAATATGGGGCAGAGGTGGGCGCGCCATGAAGATTTTAGTTACCGGCGCCAGCGGATTGGTGGGCCGGGCAATGGTCAAGGTTTGCGCGGACGCCGGCGATGAGGTCGTTGGAATGAATCATACGGATCTGGACATCGCCGCCGAGCAGAAGGTTAACGAAGCTATTGAACGCGAACGGCCGGAGATCGTCATCAATTGCGCCGCCTGGACCGACGTCGATGGTTGTGAGCTGGATCCTCAACACGCGCAAGAGGCGAATGCCCGCGGCCCCGAGTTGCTGGCATCCGCTTGCGGAAACGTTAACGCGCAGTTCATCACAATTTCGACTGACTACGTATTCGATGGCGAGAAGGACGGCTTCTACACCCAGCGGGATCAGCCGAATCCGCAAGGGGTCTATGCGCGTTCCAAGCTTGAAGGTGAGCGTCGCGCACAAACCGCGTGGGCCCGAACCAGCGTGGTGCGCAGTGGATACATATTCGGCCCTGGAGGAACAAACTTCCTGAGCACGATGCTGGCCCGCGCACAAAGAGGTGAACACCTGCGAGTAATTAACGATTCGTTTGGCACGCCAACCTATGCGCGCGATCTCGCCCGGCAGCTTTATCGATTGGGTCAATTAGATCTTCCCGGGATTTATCATGTTGTGAATGCAGGCGACGGCGCCAGCTTCGAAGATTTCGCCCGCGCTGCCATCGAGATTGCCGGATTAAATGATCAGCTATTCGAGGGTGTCAGCCTCGAAACACTCAACCGGCCGGCGCCTCGTCCGCGAAACTCACGCCTCCGCTGTCTGCTCTCTGAGGCATTAGGGCTTGAACCTTTGCCTTTCTGGAAGGACGCGGTGGCCGATTTTGTCGCCGCCCAGGCGTCTGCGGAAACTGCTAAATGCTGAGATTTTGACTTGCCTCGTAGCGTGTGTCTGGTATCATGGTCAGCTTGCGTGGTGCCTCAGAGATAAACAAGGCTCGAAAACTATGACTCAAGATGAACGTTTGATTCCGGCGGCGCGCGCCGGACGAGAGTTGGATCGCTCCCTGGCTGACTTTGCCACCGCAAAGCCTTACGACCGTTATGGCGCAGCCGCAATTGAGACCAGTCTGCGCGATTACCTGTTCGTAATTCTAAAGCGCAAGTGGCTGATTCTGGGCGTAATGCTGGTCATTACTTCGATGGCCGCAGTCCAGCAGTATCGCCAGCCTTCGATCTACGATGGCGTTGCCCAACTTAAAATTGAGGAAAAGCCGCCAAACATTCTGTCATCCAGCCAGATTGTAATAACCCAGCGAGACCCTAACTTCTGGGGCACACAAATAAAAATGCTGCAGAATCCTACGCTCGCGCGCCAGGTTATTTTGACGCTCGATTTGCCGCACAATCCGAACTTTCTTGGCGGCCGAGCAAATAGTGGCCTTTTTAATTCCCTGAAATATATGTTTTCCCGAACCAAGCTTGCACCTTCTCCCGCTGCCACTTCCGGAGAACGAACTATCACCGAAGAGGAATTGAGAGACAAAGTAAACAACCTTACTCCCGAGGAGATGGTCCGACTTGAGCCTTACGAGGATGCGATTATCGCCAACGAAGATGTTGCGATTCTAGAAAAAACCAATTTAGTGACGATTAAATATACCCACAACGATCCTGCGTTGGCCCAGAAGGTGGCCAACACTCTGGTGGATGTTTTCGCTAACAACAATCAGGAACGCTTGGAGTCAGGTACGAAGAAGTCATCGGAACAATTGGGCAACCAAATTGCGACATACGAGAGTAAAGTCAAGGAAGAACGAGACGCTCGCATAGCCTACGCGAAACAATACAACCTGCCGCTAACACCCACTGGGCCTGACGTACCAAAGGAACGGGAGCAAACTTACAACAAGCAGTTACTCGATGCACAGAACGAGCGGCGGAAACTGAAAGCGGATTATGAAGCAGCAAAGACCACCTCAGATCTCTTGTCGAATCCCGAAGTACAGAAGAACGAGTCGGTCCTGAAGTTGCGCGACAAGCTCACCGACCTACAGGCGCGACGAGCCGAGCTGCTTCAGATTTACACAACGGAATGGCCCGACGTCAAAAAGCTTGACGCGCAAATCAAACCCATCGAGCAGGCGTTAGAGGCGGCTAAGCACCAAATCCTGGTGTCAATGGAATCGCGTTACAAGGCCGCGGAAGCCACCGAACAGAGCCTCCTAAAAGATTACTCTCAAGCACACGGCGTTACGACGGCGCAAATCCAGCATGAGTTGGAATTGGCTGCCATGAGTCAGAATCTCACCAGTGATGAGCAATACTTGAACACTTTGAACCAAAAGGAACGCGAGCTAAAGGCAACCAGCACCGACAACGGGACCAATGTTTCGGTGGTCAGCTACAGCCGGCTGCCGCATGAACCGACGGGGCCTCAGCGGACGCGCAACATTCTCGTCGCCATGGCTCTGGCCTTGCTCGCTGGGATCGGCCTGGCGTTCCTCCTCGATTTTCTTGATGACACGGTCAAGTCGCTCGACGACGTCGATCGCTACATTCACTTGCCAACGCTGGCTTTGATTCCAGCCGCGCGTTCAGAAAAACGCTTGCGCGAAGGAGAAGCTCCCGCCCCCGGCGCGAGCACGGCCCTGGCAATGGTGGAGGATGTCCGATCTCATGTGGCCGAGTCGTACCGCCATTTGCGTACCTCGCTGCTCCTCTCTTCAGCGGGCCAGGCCCCCAAAACCATTCTGGTAACTTCCAGCCAGCCGTCTGAGGGCAAGACGACTACCGCAATTAATACGGCCTTCATGTTGGCCCAAACCGGCGCCGAGGTGCTAATCATCGATTGCGACTTGCGCCGCCCGCGACTCCATTCGAATTTTAATATCTCGAATGTGCGCGGCTTGACCAACCATCTTTCCGGTGAATTGCCGCTCGACGAAGTGATTCAGCCGTTCGATAAGCAGCCTAACTTAAAGTTGCTTCCTTCAGGGCCGATACCACCGAACCCCGCCGAATTGCTGGGTTCGGAACAGATGCGCCAGCTATTGACTACGCTGGGAGAGAGATTTGCGCACATCATCGTGGACTCGCCACCTGCCGTTTCCTTCACCGATGCGTCCATCCTTTCGACCTTCGTCGATGGAGTTATTTTGGTAATTCACAGTGGCCGCAGCTCGCGTGCGGTTGTGCGCCGCGCCAAGCAGCAGTTGCTTGATGTGGGGGCCCACATCTTCGGCATCGTCCTGAACAACGTGAAGCTCGAGACGCACGGATATTATTACGGTGGATATTACGGCCGGTACTACTACAAGTACGGCTATTACTACAGCGATTACAGCGACGACGACAGCAAGAAAACTCAAGCCGCTTCGGGCTGATCGATGCCGGAGTTCCCTCTCCGAGTGCAAAAACTAAGGAGAGGGACTTTTCTCCGATCACTTCCATCCATGCCAGGACAATTCTGCGTAATCGCGCCGGACGTTAAGCTCGGCCGCGACGTTAGTATCTACAACTTTGTAAATCTCTATGGCTGCGAGATCGGTGACGGCTCGAGGATTGGATCGTTCGTCGAGATTCAGAAGGGCGCCCGCGTAGGACGAAACTGCAAAATTTCGAGCCACACATTTATTTGCGAAGGCGTAACTATCGAAGACGAAGTCTTCGTCGGCCATAACGTAACCTTCATCAATGACAAGTATCCGCGCGCGACCAGCATCAATGGCTCGCTTCAGACGAATGCCGACTGGAAAGTTGTGCCAACCGTCGTAAAGAGAGGCGCGAGCATTGGGAGCGGAGCGACACTGCTTTGTGGCGTGACGATTGGTGAGCGGGCGATTGTCGGCGCGGGCGCGGTCGTGACGGCAGATGTCTCTCCTGGGACAACTGTCGCCGGAAATCCGGCGCGGACGATTGCAGATTGAACTCGACTCTCTTTTCCGTTTAGATTGCGCACTTGCCGGCAGCGCGAATTTAGCTTCGGCACCTCTCTCACGGCCGGGTTTTCGGTCCCTGCTTTCACTTTTTCTTAATTGGCCGCTATTCTTTCTCGAAGTTTTATGGACGCGACTACGATTGGAGTTATTGGCTGCGGATATTGGGGGCCGAACCTGCTGCGGAACTTCGCGGAGAACCAAGCGGCGGAGCTGCGTTGGATCTGTGACATGGACCAAACGCGTCTGACGGCGATGGCGCGGCGTTATCCCTCGGTGCAGAGTACGGGAGATTACCGAAGGCTTCTTGATGATCCGGCTCTCGAAGCTCTCGCGGTCGTCACTCCGGTAGCGACGCATTTTCAAATCGCGAAGGAAGCGCTGCTCGCCGGTAAACACGTGCTGGTAGAAAAGCCGTTAACCACGACTGCGGGCGAAGCCGAAGAGCTAATCGATCTGGCGGAACGGAATGGCCGGACGCTGATGGTCGATCATACGTTTGTTTACACCGGCGCGGTGCGCAAGATGAAGGAGATCGTCAGCAGCGGCGACTTGGGCGAGTTGCTTTACTTCGATTCTGTGCGCATCAACCTGGGTCTCTTTCAGCGCGACATCAACGTGCTGTGGGATCTGGCGCCGCACGATCTTTCAATCATGGATCATTTGATCGAGCGGCACCCGGACGCGGTCAGTGCCCTCGGCAGTTGCCACATCGAGCGAGGAATTGAAAATATCGCCTATCTGATGCTGCACTTTTCGGATGATTTCATCGCTCACTTTCACTTTAACTGGCTGGCGCCGGCAAAGATCCGCCGCACATTAATCGCCGGCGCTCGCAAGATGATCCTTTACGATGATATCGAACCAACGGAGAAGGTACGCGTCTATGACAAGGGTGTCACGACAAATCGCGTCGGCGACCGCGAAGCCGATTATAAAACGCTCGTAAGCTATCGCACCGGGGATGTGTGGGCGCCGAAACTTGATGCCACCGAAGCGCTGCATTATGTCGTGGCCGAGTTTCTGGATTCCGTTCGCACGGCGCGGCGGCCGCTGACTGATGGCGCCGCAGGCCTGCGCGTGGTCCGTCTGCTGGAAGCCGCGCAGCGCTCGATCAAAAACAGCGGTCAGCGAATCCCGCTGACTTCCCTCTCCCTTTTGGGAGAGGGAGTAAAGCAGTGAACGAAACATTCCCTTACAAACGAATAACTGTAACCGGAGGCGCGGGCTTTCTCGGGCGGTTCGTCACCGAGAAGCTCAAGCGCTACGACGGCGTCGAAGTCTTCGTGCCGCGCAGCCGTGACTACAACTTGATTGAAAAAGCCGATATTCTGCGAATGCTCGACGACTCGCGGCCTGACTTGATCATTCATTTGGCCGCGATCGTGGGCGGCATCGGTCACAATCAGAAGAAGCCGGGTCAGTTTTTCTACGACAACCTAATGCTGGGAGTTCAGCTTATAGAGCACGCTCGGCTGCATGGGGTGAAGAAGTTCGTCGCGGTCGGCACTGTCTGCGCTTACCCTAAATTCACGCCGGTACCTTTCAAAGAAGAGAATCTCTGGAACGGTTATCCCGAAGAGACGAATGCTCCTTACGGACTGGCGAAAAAGATGATGCTGGTACAGGCTCAAGCTTATCGGCAACAGTACGGCTTCAATTCGATCTTTCTTTTGCCGGCGAACCTTTATGGTCCGGGCGATAAGTTCGACGCGGAAACTTCGCATGTCATTCCGGCGTTGATTCGTAAGTGTCTCGAGGCGCGCCGTAAAGGTTCCGACTTTATCGAAGTGTGGGGTTCCGGTAATGCCTCGCGTGAATTTCTTTACGTCGACGATTGTGCGGAAGGAATCGTCAAAGCGGCAGCGCTTTATGATGAAAGCGACCCGGTCAACCTTGGCAACGGCCGCGAAGTTACGATCAAGGATCTAGTTGAAACAATCGCGCGGCTGACAAATTTTCACGGCGAAATAAGATGGGATGCCGGCAGGCCGGACGGACAGCCGCGTCGTCAGCTCGACACTGCGCGCGCGTTTGAAAGGTTTGGCTTTCGCGCACAGACTCCTCTGGAGGACGGGTTGCAGCGAACAATTAAATGGTACGAGGAGAATCTTGAATTCCACTAGGAAGAACTCTCTGCGAACCGAGATGGATTATCTGGTCCTGGAAACCTGCGTGTTGGACAAGAGGGATCAACCTAAGCTCTCAGAGAAATCAAATTGGTTCAGGCTCGACTAATTCGTCCAACACTTCTTCTTTTGGTTCAAGCTCCAGACCATCACCTCGCCGGCATCTCGTTCGAAGCCTTAAGGCCACACGAATCCTTAAACCGAGTTCCTCGGGCTCGTTTCGTGATGAGCGTGGTTAACCAGTTCACTTCCGAAATGCTAGTATTATGGCAGACCACGAGCAGTTTGGAATGCGGAGTTGGAGTCTCTCAGCAGTCCGCCGGAACTATGGCGCAGACCAAGGCCACCCGCACTGTCTCAACGGTCGACGCGATCCCCAATTACCCCCAGGCGACGGTAATGGTTGCTGCAGGATGGCAGCCGGCGAAAAGAGGAGTTGTTTTGGCAAACCGTTCAGCCAGGATTGCGAGGCGCTCTAATGTCTCCATTATCTTCGGCGTTATTGCGGTCGTATTGGCGTGCTTATTAGCATTAATCGGAACCTCATACGCGAGCAAAGTCCTTACGCGCCAGATTGATCCCCGGACTACCTCGGCTACTCAAGCAACGAACGGGAACATTTACTTCAACAGCGGCCGCGATGGTCATGCGCAGATTTATTCGATGAACCCTGATGGATCAGGTCAG